>Ga0307514_10006368_pt1 | contig 10297 bp, 5 predicted proteins | sample 16_EM_MG_FD_203088 | JGI IMG/M metagenome (GOLD analysis project Ga0307514, IMG submission 203088) | Populus trichocarpa ectomycorrhiza microbial communities from riparian zone in the Pacific Northwest, United States - 16_EM | ecosystem: Host-associated > Plants > Roots > Unclassified | place... | reverse complement strand
CTCGATTGCGGCAAGTACCCCACCGGCATCAAGATCACCGACGCACAGCTGGCTTCGCTCAACCTCAAGCTGGATAACTTCCATGGCGATTGGAACTACTCGGTCCTGCCGGCGCGCAAGAAAACTTAGTCATGTTATTTTTGCGCGAGGCCTTAGCGCATGGCAGATGAAAAATGAGCTAAACGCTGGCGAAAATGAGGGGATGTATTGTCTGGACGCCCGAGCATTTGTTCGGGCGAGCCGCGTCACGGACAATCTGGTTATTTCTTGGTTGCTCTTTGTTGGGAACATCACGCCTATGAGCGCTTCACTACCTCTCGTCATTCAACGGGCAATAGACGCCAGCGCTGCGGGTGATACGCAAGCAGCCATGCGGCTTTTGCAGGAGGCAATTACTGACTTGCCAGGCGTTGCATTGCCTCACTTCTTGCTCGGTGCCGAGTTTGCCCAGGCGGGCCAGATCGAAGATGCGGAAGCTGCCTATTCCAGGGCCGTGCTCTTGGCGCCTGCTTTCGAGATTGCACGTTTCCAACTGGGTTTGTTGCAATTCACGTCGGGGCGATCTGCTGTGGCGTTGCTGACGTGGCAGCCGCTGTCCTTGCTTCCCGACGCCCATCCGCTGCAGCGGTTTGTGCTCGCTTTCGCAGAACTTGCGCAAGATCGGTTCGCTGAAGCTTTGGCCTGCTTCCGTGAGGGCATCGCCGCCAATCACGAGAACCCGCCCCTCAACGTCGACATGCAAAAAATCATCGACAAGATCTTGGAGTTGCATGAAGTCGCTGAGCAGCCCGATGCCGCGGCTGACGCGAAGGAGGCAGAACGGGACGCGCACGTGCTGCTGTCCAACTACCGTCAAAACGGGCCGTTCCACTGACACGGAGCCTTTGAGCCCATGACCCAGATCGACAGCGCGGTGCAGCTTGCGGCGTTGATCCGCCGCCAAGTTGCTGCCTTGCGCGCGCCTGCGCGGCCTGGGCGCGTGGTTGCGTCGCCTGACGGAGAGTTGCCGAAGTCGTCAAAGCCTGGCGGCGCCGAGTCGCATGACGACGTGGCTGGTCTGATCTCGCGCCGTGTGCGATCGATCCCGATGATCCTCAGCGAGCCCGAAAGGCGTTCAGAGTGTTTTTGGAGTCTGTTCTGCTGTCTGAGCTTGGGGATGGGCTGATCAACGACCCGGGCTTCTACCAGATGGTTGACCATGTGCAAAATCAGATGGAAGCCGATCCGCACTTGGCCCACGCCATTCAAGAGGCTGCAGCGGTGTTGCTTTCGGAGCGAGGCCCCGAGTAGGCGCTTGTCTTAGCCGAAGCGTGTTTCTGCACTGTCCAGCAACGCATCCACAACCGACAGCAGTTGCGACACGCTGACCGGCTTGGTGAGGTACTGGTGGGCGCCGGCCTGGAGGGCGGCTTCGATCTGGCTGGCCAGGGCGTCGGCCGAGACCACGACCACCGGGATGTCGGCGGTACCCGAATCGGCTTTCAGGTGGCGCAGCAGCTCCATGCCGTCGATGTCGGGCAGGTGCATGTCGAGCAGGATCAGGTCGGGCCGGCGGGCGCGGATGGCGGCCAGGCCGTCCAAGCCGGTGATCGAGACGTCGAGGCGCACTTGCGGCCGCCTGGACAGGATGCCTCGCATCACTTCGACATTGGTTTCGTTGTCTTCCACATAGTGCACGCTGCGCTGGTGGTAGTCGCTGGGCGTCGACTTCGAATCGTCCAACTCGGCGACCACTGAATCGGGCTGCTCTGCGCGCGGCAGGCTCAGGACGAACGACGAGCCTTCGCCGGCCGTGCTGCGCGCTCGCAGCGCACCGCCCATCAATTCGGCCAGGCGCTGGCTGATGACGAGCCCGATGCCGGTGCCTTCGAGCGACGAGCGCTCGCGCCCCAGCCGGTTGAAGGGCTGGAACAGCTGCGCCAGCTGCGCTGGTGTCATGCCCAGCCCGGTGTCGGTGACGACGAGGTCGATGCTGTCTCGGTGGCTGCTGCGCGTGCCGATGTGGATGCGGCCGCCGTCGCTGTTGTACTTGACGGCATTGCTCAGCAGGTTGATCAGGATCTGCTTGACGCGGGTGGCGTCGCCGACCACGCGTGCCGTGTCGCCGGGCACGTTCTGCGTGACCACGATGCCCCGCCGTTGCACGTCTTGCTCGACCAGCGGCAGCACGGCCGTGATGATGTCGCGCAGGTCCAGCTTGTCGGACTGCAGGTTGAGCGTGCCCGACTCGATGCGCGACAGGTCGAGCACGTCGTTGATCATGTCGAGCAGGTGCCAGCCTGCGGCCTGGATTTGTGCCACCCAGGGCCGCTGTGCCGCCGGCAGCGGGTGGTTCTGGTCGAGCTCCAGCAACTGCGCAAAACCGAGCATCGCGTTGAGCGGCGTGCGCAGCTCATGGCTCATGCGCGAGAGGAACTCGCTCTTGGCCAGGTTGGCGGCCTCGGCGATCTCGCGCGCACGCTCGGCTTCGGCGAGGCGCAGGTGCTCGGTGATGTCTTCGACCACGCCCACGATGCGGTGCGGTGCGCCATGGATGTCGCGCAACAGCGTCACGACCGACTGGACCCAGACCATGCGGTTGTCGCGCGTCAGGTAGCGGCCCTGGCGGCGGTACATCGGGATCTCGCCGCGCACCAGCTGGCCCGAGAGTTCGAGATCCTGCACGCGGTCATCGGGGTGGGTGAGGGTGGCCACGTTCATGCTGACCAGCTCTTCGGCCTTGTAGCCGGTGAGTTCGCAGAAGCGCGGGTTGATCTGCTTCACGTTGCCGTGCAGGTCGGTGTAGACCACGCCGATCGGCACGTTGTTGAGGATGTTGCGAAAGCGCTGTTCGCTCTCGCGCAGGTCGGCCTCGGTGCGCTCCCGCTCGGCGATCTCGCGTTGCAGCGCTGCGGTGCGGTCTTTCACCGCGGCCTCGATGCGGCGGGTGCGGCCGGTCACCGTCAGCAGCAGGGCTCCCAGCATGGCCGTGGCGAGCAGGCCGACGAGCGAGAACAGCAGCACATTGCGCTCCCGTGCGTCGGGCAAGTCGCTTCGGGCCGACGAGATGCGCAGGTCCCATTGCCGCCCGGCGAATGCCATCGGGCGCACGTGGAGCAGATCGGATGCGCGTGTCTCGCAGCCGGGCGAGCCGGCGAGGCGGCGGTGCGTCGCCGCGGGGTCGGTGTCGACGATGCACAGGTCGAGATAGTGCGGCAGGCTGTGGCGGAAGGCGGCCAGGGCCGCGTCCATGCGCAGGGTCACGAAGACCATGCCGTGCGCTGCGCTCAGGCGCTCGTTCACCGTGGTGGGCGTGCCCTTGTAGAGCGCGTGGTAGATCACCACGGCGGGCTGGCCGCTCGTGTCTTGCGTGGCGCGGAAGCCTGCGGTGGCCGCGGGCGTGTCGGTGCGCACCGCACGGTCGATGGCCGAGCGCGCTTCGGCCACCGAGCGGGCGTTGACGCCCAGCGCGGCCCGGTTGCCCTGCAGCGGTTCGATGATGCGGATCACCGCCAGTGTTTCGTCCGCCTGTGGCTTGAAGCCGGAGTCCGGGCGATCGAACACGTGGTAATCCGGGTAGTCGACCGCCCGCACGTGGGCCTCGAAGGCCGGCACGTCGGCGCGCGACACGAATTCCGTCCAGCCCATGGCCTGCAGGTGGCTCTCCGGCGTGAGCCAGGTCGAGGTAGCACGGCGCAGCTCGGCCTGCGTGACGTCGTCCGAGCCGATGTAGATGCCGCGCAAGGCTTCCAGCGCATGCAAGGGGAACTCGAGCTGCGCCGTCAGGTTCGACGACGCATTGACCGCATCACGCTCGAACGCCGCGACCACCCGCGCATCGACCCACCTGCCCACCTGCTTCACACCCAATGCCATCAAGGCCGTGGCCACCGCCAGCGACAAACCGACGGTGAGCCGGCGCGAAGCCCACTCGCTGCGCGGCTGGCCGATGAGTGTGAGCACCATCGGGCCTGCGATCAGCACGCCCACGGTGTCGCCCGAGGCCCAGACACACCAGGTGAACCACAGAGAGTCCACCGGTTGGTGCGCCAGGAAGTGCAGGGCGGCGGTGCCGATGCTGGCGCTGGTCAGGCAGGCAGCGAGGGCACCGAAGCCGAAGAAGACGGCGATGTCGCGCGGCTCGCCCAGCGTCAGCGGCTGGCTGGCGAAGCGCCGCACCAGCGCGGCGCCCAAGGCGGCTTGCATCACCGCACCGGCTGCAATCACCGTTGGCAGCAGCACGGTGCCCGTCAGGTCGGGCGTGCCGCGCTCCACCGCGAGAAGCGCGTTGACGGCGAAGGCACCAGCCGCCACCCCCGGCAGCACCCGGAAGCCGAAGGTCAACACGCACGCGAGCGCGATGCCGGCCGAAGGGTAGAGGGGAGATGCATAGCCTGGCGGAATGGCCAGCCACAGAGCTGCCCAGCCGACCAGCCCGTACGCCAGCGCCGTGCCGGTCAGCGCGAGCGTCCAGTGAGGCGATTGGGGAAGGGGCGCGGCAGACGTCATCAAGCAGTGAATGGCGTGGAAGGGGCGCGGTGTGCAGTGCCGCGCCGGGGTTCCCCGGGGGGCGGGTCCAAGCCTAACACCGGGCGTTTGCCACGTCATACCGTTTGGCGGTCAAGAAGCTGCCACTGGGTGGACTGATCAGATTGGTGGCTTGGGCGAATTCGGCATCGAGGGCATTCGCAATTACGCCGAGGCGAAGTCCAGATGGCCGCTGACGGCAGTTGCAGGAACGCGGTAGCCCATCGTCCGGTAGCCGCGCTGGCGCTTGTCCCACATCCGCAATAGCGCTGGATGACCGGCATCAACGAAGTCGATGATGCGCACGTGAGTTTTGTTCACGTGTTCCCGATGCAAGCGGCCAGCGTATTGCTGCAATGTGCCCTTCCATGAGATGGGCATGGCCAGCACCAGCGTGTCCAGCGGCGGGTGGTCGAAGCCCTCGCCAACCAGCTTGCCGGTGGACAGCAATACACGCGGCGCGTCTTGTGGCAAAGCATCCAATTCGCTGACGAGAGCCGCACGCTGCTTTTGGGACATGCGGCCGTGCAGCGTGAACAGTGTCGACACCCGGTCGGCCAGCGCTGCGCCGATGGCATGGAGGTGTTCTGTGCGCTCGGTCAGTACCAGTACTTTGTGGCCTTGCGCATAGGCGCTGGAGATTTCGTCAGCGATGGCGACTGTGCGGCCGATATCGTCTGCAAGATTCCGGAACACATCCTGGATGCCGGCATCCACGGCAAGCGCCATGTGCTGGGGCAAGTAACGGGGTACCACCTCCAAAGTTTGCGGGGCACTCGGCGGGCGCGCGGCCACATGCCTTGTCGGGCCGCATTGCATGAAGATGATCGGCTGCCGCCCGTCGCGCCGGATCGGTGTGGCGGTGAGGCCGAGCACGTACTTGGCCTTTGTGCGCTTCAAGATGGCCTCGAACGACACGGCCGAGAGGTGGTGGCATTCGTCGACGATGACGTGCCCGTAGTTCTCGACCCGTTCGCTGGTCTCGCCTTGCCTGTGAAGCGACTGCATCACCGCGATGTCGATCCGGCCGGTGGGCTTGGCCTTGCCTCCGCCCATGGTGCCGATCAGGCCTTCGCCCTGTCTGCCAGCCACCAGGAAAGACTGCAGGCGTTCCCGCCATTGCTTGAGCAGTTCGGTGCGGTGCACCAGTACCAACGTGTTCACGCCGCGCCGGGCGATCATTGCTGCGGCTGCCACGGTCTTGCCGAATGCGGTCGGTGCGCACAGGATGCCCGTGTCGTGCGCCAGCATCGCTGCCACCGCCACTTCCTGATCTGGCCGCAAGGCTCCAGCAAAGCTCGCATCCAGCGGTTCTCCACTGAAGCGTTCGTCCCGAAGTTCGCACCGAATGCCGTTCTCGCGCAAAAGCTCCATGGCGGCATCAAGGCAGCCGCGGGGCAGGGCGATGTGGTTCGGAAAGTTCTCGGCGCAGCTGATCACACGCGGTTCGTCCCACACCGACAGGCGCATCGCCTGTGCCTTGTAGAACTCGGGGTTCTGGAATGCTGCCAAGCGGATCAAGCGGTTGGCCAATGCTTGTGGAAGCGATGCCTTGTCGAAGTACAGCAGGTTGGCCAGGGTCACGGTCAGCGACGCGGGCATCGGGCCGGGCAGCCGCTGCCTGGCAGGCGCCGCGCGCTTCCATGGCTCTTGTTGATCCTCGTCGGTGATGAAGGTGACATCGAGCGGGTGCGAGCCGCCGGTGGCGCGCAGGATCGTCGGTTCGATGTCGTGTGACGCCATGGGCTGTATCGATGCGAGGAAGTCCCACTGGTCGGCGTAGGGCTGCAGCGCATCGTCCACGAACACGCTGCCTCTGCTCTCGCGAGGCACTTTCTGTAGCGGCAAAGCGATCAGGTTGCCGAAGCCACCTTTGGGCATCGTGTCCTGGTTCGGAAACAGCCGGTCATAAGACGTCAGCTTCAGTTGTCGGGTGCGGGCACAGGTGTGGCTGATGAGGGCGGTGCCGAGCCTTCTCGCATCCCGCGCCGCGACCTTCGACGAGAAAAACACCCATGCATGGGCGCCGTTGCCGGAGCGCGAGATTTCCAACGCGGCCGGAACTCCCAGTTCATGGCACGACTGGATGAATGCCTGGGCATCGTCGCGCCAATCCGCGTCGTCGAAATCTACCGCGAGGAAATGGCAGCTGTCATCTGTCAACAGCGGATACACGCCGATGGTGTGACGGCCGGTGAGGTGGTCGTAGACCGTCTGCTCGGCCAGAGGCACGAGCGAGCGGTTGCCGCAGTCAGCGCACTTGATGCGCGGCTTCTCGCAGACGCCCGCGCGCCATTCGTTGGCGCAGGCCGGCGAGTAACCCGTCTTGCCGGCTTTGCTTTCCCAGCGCACGGGATAGGCATCGGTGCGGCCGCGAAACAGGCGGCGAAAGAGGGCAACTTTCTCGTCTTTAGTCAATGGAGCCGCAGCAAGCTGTGCGGCGGCGGCAGGTTCGGGCAAACGCCAGGCAATGCCATGGATGTCGAGCAGTCGGACCAAGCGGGCGTTTTCGGCGTGCAGCCGCGCGAGTTCAGCGCCAGCGCCTGCCGTCATCGCGGTCTCATCCCGACCACAGGCCTGCTTCGGTCAGGCGGCGCATCAACGCTCCGCGCGTCGCATGACGCACCAGCATGCGCCGCAGCTCGCGATCGAACTCCTTGCGGCTTGAAGTGAGCGCATAGCCTTCGGCCAACGCCGCCAGAGCGCGCACAGCCTGTTCATAGCCCGATGCCGAACCGCGCTGGGCCTGGGCATCGGCGGCCGCCCAGTGTTTGTCTACGTCGGCCATCAGCAGCCGCAGGTAGGCTTCGCGTTGCTGGCGGCGCTCGGCCTCTTGCTTCGCGCGGTGCTTGGCTTCGCGCTCCAAGCGCATGCCCGAGGCCGATTGCGCGAGTTCGCGCAGCTGCGCCACACTGCGTTGCGGCGCAGATGGGGTAGACGACGGGCGGTGTGCCTTGAGCCATGCCGCGTGGTGAGACTTGACGTGGCGCTCGGCTGCAGGCCCCTGGCCCTGCGCGATCAGCTTCAGCACGGAGGCCATCTCGTCGCGAGACCATTCGCCCAGCCACGCGTCAACGCGAGCGGCTTGCGCCGATTCGGTCTCTGAAGCAGGTGTGCTGCAGGCCGCCGCAGCAGCCAGCATGTCGGGATCGACTTCGATGAACTCGGCCAATGCCTGCTGCGCCGGGGTCAGGGCCGACAAACCAGGCGGCACCGGCGGTTCCAGCGCGTCGTCTGCCAGTTCGCCGGCTGCGGCCAGCCAGCCGAGGTACAGCGGCCGCAGGTCGCCGCGCAGCAGTTCATCGCGCAACGGCACCAGGCGTCGCATCCAGCCGCTGCCTTCTTCCATGGCGAAGCGGTCGTAGTCTTCACTCTCGTCCAGCGACCAGTCGATGACCCAGTGCTCGCCGCCCGCTTCGATGGTCAACCTGTGTCTTGCGGCAAAGGGTTCCAGCTCCGCCTTGCGGAACGTGGCCAGCGGCACGCGCAAGGCCAGCCGGCAACTGCACCAGTTGGCGGTGTAGACGAAGGCGTCGAAATAACGCCGCATCCAGTCGGCGGGGTCAGCCTTCAGATCGCCCCACTCGTAGTGGTTGGTGAATCCCGACGGCGTGATGTCGGCGCGCGTGGATACAGCACGCAGTTGCGACATCTCGGCGCGGGTGAGTGGCCGGTCTATGGCCGCGAATTCATAGTACTGGTATTCGCTCATGGGGATGAGGCCCGTATGGATTCAGGCGGGCTTGCGCTTGCGTGCGGCTTTCGGCGTTGCAGCTGTTTGCCGGACAGCTCACAACGGCCAGGAGCGGTCGCCGCAGCCTCTCAAACGTTAAACAAGAAGTTCAACACATCCCCGTCCTTGACCACGTATTCCTTGCCTTCGGCGCGCATCTTCCCGTGGTCCTTGGCGCCTTGCTCGCCCTTGAAGGCAATGAAGTCGTCGAACGCAATGGTCTGGGCGCGGATGAAGCCGCGTTCGAAGTCGGTATGGATCACTCCCGCGGCCTGGGGTGCCGTGTCGCCCACGTGGATGGTCCAGGCGCGCACTTCCTTCACGCCGGCGGTGAAGTAGGTCTGCAGGCCCAGCAGCTTGAAGGCGCTGCGGATCAGGCGGTTCAGGCCCGGCTCGGTCTGGCCCATGTCGGCGAGGAAGATCTCTTTGTCTTCGTCGCTCATCTCGGCCATCTCGGCCTCCGTCTTGGCGCAGATGGCCACCACCGGCGCCTTCTGGCCTTCGGCGTAGGCGCGCAGCTTGTCGAGGTAGGGGTTGTTCTCGAAGCCGTGCTCGTCGACGTTGCCGACGAACATCGCCGGCTTGGCGGTGATGAGGCACAGCGGCTTGATCAACAGCAGCTCGTCCTTGCTCAGGCCGAGCGAGCGCACGGGCTTGGCGGTGTCGAGCGCGGCTTGCACCTTGACCAGCACGTCTACCAGCTTGAGCGCTTCCTTGTCGCCCGCACGGCCGAGCTTTTGGGCGCGGTGCACGGCCTTCTCGACGGTGCCGAGGTCGGCCAGGCAGAGCTCGGTCTGGATGACTTCGATGTCGGAGATCGGGTCGACCTTGCCGGCCACGTGGATCACGTTCTCGTCGTCGAAGCAGCGCACCACGTTGACGATGGCGTCGGTCTCGCGGATGTGCGCCAGAAACTGGTTGCCGAGCCCTTCACCCTTCGAAGCCCCGGCCACCAGCCCGGCGATGTCGACGAACTCGACGATCGCCGGCACGATGCGCTCGGGCTTGACGATGGCCGACAGCGCCTGCAGGCGCGGGTCAGGCAGCTCGACCACGCCGACGTTGGGCTCGATGGTGCAGAACGGGTAGTTCTCGGCTGCGATGCCGGCTTTCGTCAGCGCGTTGAAAAGAGTGGACTTGCCGACATTGGGCAGGCCCACGATGCCGCATTTGAGGCTCATGGTGTGGTCACGCGAAGTGGGGTCCGCCCGGGGCGGAACAGGGTCGCAATTCTAGTGGGCCGCTACCGATCGGGCCCGGAGGCCATGAGATGCGCCTCGAGCACCCGTTGCACCGTTTGCAGCAGGCGCACGCGGCCCACGGGTTTGACCAGAACTTCGTCCATCCCGGCGGCCAGGCAGGCTTCGCGGTCTTCGGCGTAGGCATTGGCGGTGAGGCCCACCACCGGCACCGTTCGCATGGCTTCGCCGGCTTCACCGGCACGCAGCCGGCGCGTGGCTTCGAGGCCGTCCATGTCGGGCATGCGCCAGTCCATCAGCACCAGGTCGAAGCCGCCGCGCTTGAGCTGTTGCAGCGCCTCCAGGCCGGTGCCGGCGGTGTGCACCACGATGTCGGCCGTCTCGAGCATCTGCGTGGCGATCATGGTGTTGACGGCGTCGTCGTCGACCAGCAGCACCTGCATGCCGGCCAGCCCGCCGCTCAGCGGCACCATCGACGACGGCTGGGGCTGCGGCGGCTCTTCGCTCGGGTGCAGCGGCAGGCGCAGCGACACGCGCGTGCCGACACCGGGTTCGCTTTGCAGCGCCAGGCTGCCGCGCATCAGGTTGACCAGCTCGCGTGTGATGGCCAGCCCGAGGCCCGTGCCCGAATGGCGCCGTGTCACGCCGCCATCGGCCTGGTGGAAGGCATCGAACACCAGCGCCTGGTGTGAGCGCTCGATGCCGATGCCGGTGTCTTCGATCTGGATCTGCAGCTGCCGCAGAGCCCGGTCGGAGCGCAGGCCCAGCTGCACGTGCCCGTGGTCGGTGAACTTGACGGCGTTGCCCACCAGGTTGATCAGCACTTGCTTGAGCCGGAACTCGTCGCCCCGTGCCCAGC
>Ga0307514_10006367_pt1 | contig 10298 bp, 14 predicted proteins | sample 16_EM_MG_FD_203088 | JGI IMG/M metagenome (GOLD analysis project Ga0307514, IMG submission 203088) | Populus trichocarpa ectomycorrhiza microbial communities from riparian zone in the Pacific Northwest, United States - 16_EM | ecosystem: Host-associated > Plants > Roots > Unclassified | place... | reverse complement strand
ACCTACGGTTCGAACATCCCAAGTCTGCCTGTGGCCCTTGCGGTGGTATTCTCATTTATGATGATTCTCTACCTCAGCACTATTCTGAGTCCCCCAACCATCCATCTTGTCTACGATGCATACAGGGCTTCAGAGACGATACCGCTTACTCCGAGGTAAGAGATCCCTTTATTGTTTGATATGCCCGGCCATTGGTCTAGGCCTTCGTGTTTGTAAGAAGTAAAGTAATTAACCGCCCCATTCAATTCCAGCATATCTCCTCGACACACCCAGATTTGCACTGCAAAACGTGCAAAGCGAGCTTCGAAACTCCGGAAGCTACTCAGGCGCACTTCTGGACTTCGCCTTCACATCCAAAATGCGATCACTGCAATGTTGGATTCGAAAACGACGAATCCAGAGATTCGGTAAGATTCGTTACTGACCGATTTTTATCATAGATTCTTAATTTCCTCTTGTTTTAGCATATAGAAATGGTGCATGCACCTACTCCAACGGTGGTGGCCACAGACCCCGCGACTGCCGTCCCTTTTTTACCCACTGCGGAAATACCAAGTTCTGCTCCGAAAGAGCACTTAACTGCTCCTGAAACGACCCCTTTATATAGCACAGGATTTACACCCCTAAGCCCCAAAAATCATGTTCAAGTTCGTAATTCATTGGCATGATTTTCTCTGAATTTACTAAGCCATTCTTCCATTATAGCGCCTTATTGTTGGCGAAAAACGAATTGACTCACCAGACCTCCAGCTGCACATGAATTTCTCATCACCTCTGACAGATGTGAAGCCGTTGTTCAGTCCCACTGGTCTACCTCGACCTGGTGGAATAATAGAAGAATTGTGGAGTTCTCGGGAGGTAGGGTGTCCTTCAAATTTTCATTTTTCTATATTGAGTTGATTATATTCGAATCCCCAGAATGTCCAGGTGCCTGGATCTCAAACACAGCGCCCAAGTCCGGAGAAAAACAACAGCTTTGAGTCAGCATTTGTCCCAGGGACCAGAACAGTATGGTCCCCCTCGTCTGTGAACTTGCCTCTGAACGCCCACCAAACAGTAACATACCTTTTCGCAATTTCACGATTAGCTGCTGACAATTTGATCAGAGCCCATTCAACTCCCCTCAAGCAGCGTCAAGCAGCCGGACATCGTTCTTTGCGAATCCTCCAGCGGTTTTTCCTGGGCCGCAAACCATTTCCCCTCCTTACTACGAGTCCTCTCTTAGATCACAACCAACCGGTACTTACTCCAATACCTTGGGCCCCTCATTGTCCCATAGCTTCGATACGTCTCGACTCCCCGTCCGTCCGCGTGAAAACCGCCCTTTCATTTCTCCACCACGCCTCGAGTTCCGCTCGCGTCTGTATCCAGGAAGCGTACGACATGCGGCCAGGTCCACGACTTTCAGGCGTGCAAGTCCCCCCACTGGCTCTGCTTTCGATAGCAGTGATGATGCTAGTACCACTTATTCCCATCACACTTTCTCTTTCAAGAGTAATGGAAGTATTAGTTCGACTACCCCACTCTCTGGTTCTATGCCTGCAGAGGATTTTCCAGTTTCCGAGATGGTTGACTGGAAGGAGCTCATTCATCCCTCTGCGACGAGGAGTGATTATAGCTCAGGAAGTGGTAGCCAGCCAAAGCGTTCTGATGAAACTTCGCCAACGCCTACTAGAGCTGGATTAGCGGTCCATGACAGTCATCCCCTTGGCCATGAGCGGATCCAACTCGATAATTTGCAAGTCCAGCATCTACTGGCTTCACCCTCACTGGCAACGGCGTCATCTCCGGCGTCAAGCGCACTCGGACATTCTCCGGGCTCCGTGCAGCACGAAGTAGTGGTGAAAAAAGTTTTACTCAAATTTTTTCAACAAACGTTGATTCCTTTTCCTTTATACACAGCCAGAGACAAGACCTACGACCGCGTCGTCCTGTCATACGCCCTCACTGCAGGGCTTTATATACACTGTCACACCCAACAGGTAAGTAACCATGTGGATGAATGGTTTTGAAGGCTAACGCATGTTTTTCAAGTGAATGCCCGAGTCCACGATCCCCAGAAGTAACGTCACCCGTTGGACTTGAAGTGCTTCCGATCATCTCACCTCTCGCGTCAACGCCCATTGACGTTTCCTCCTTCGATATTCCAGAGGCACGCCAGCCTTTGCCCGACTCACCTATAGCAGAGTCTTCGTCTCCTCTCACCGTCGTTCTGGAAGTTGACCAGAGAATTCAATCACCGGAGCCAGCCACTAAATCTGTCTCGCCGATCTCAGCCTCATCGGCGCAAAGTTATATCACTTCTCCTCAGGAGCCGCAAGAGGAGGACAACACATATGTTTCTGTTCTTCACTCGAAGAGCATTCAGACAGTGGCGGTAGCATCGCCTCCTCTGACGCCGACTAAAGCACCAACTTCCAATCTTAATCCGCTTCATTGTCGTATTTGCCAAGCGGATTCTTGCGATGATATTACGGCCAGTATGTGTGGGCATATTTTCTGTAATAGGTAGGCTTTGCTTCCTTTTTCTTCTTCTTTGGCTTAGGGTTCTCGTTATCAGGTGTATTACAGATGCCGTCATCAGAACTAATCGCTGCCCGGTCTGCATGACACCAACATTGTTATATTGTCTTTTCCGTCTTGATCTGGCCGCTTAGAAAATGTTGCTAGTCCTGATTGTTTTTTCAATCTTGTATTAAACCCTTTCCACAAAGAACATTGTATAAACAAACGTATTAAACTGGTTTTTCAGCAAAGAAAGTGTACAGTATACAACACTCGCTCCAATACCTAAGATGGAATTTCTTGGCGCCACCCAGCATTCGCAAATGCATAAATTTGAAGTTGCCTCTTACAGCCTCTCACTGGTGACTGTGTTGTTCAAAGTTTGAGACTTCAAAGCTTCGACCCCAGTGAAAATCTGAGAAAAAATAAACGGGGCAACCCCCGAAGTATCTGATCTGCATCTGCTGACTTGACAATAGCCGGATGTCCCAGAACCATTTCTTGTAATGCCTCGTTCAATTCCATGGTACATGTAAATACATGACTCAATTTCAATTCGCTGTCTCCTTTGCAATGGCACGGTTATGGTCACTCACCAAGGTGTTCCCTGTGGGAATACCATTGGTGCGCTGATTTCCTCTCGTTTCTCCCTGCCGCATAGCAGCTCGACGAGCGTCAATGCGAAGGGGAATGCTGTACCTAAATGGTCGAAATGTGAGTCCATTCCAATGATACTGAGCAGACCGGAGACGAAATATTACCTGGACCACGACTTCATTGGATAGATTGTCAAAAGAACTCCAGAAACCATGAAATACACAAACCCATACCTGGTTACGAGATTATTGGACACAACGACAGAATCTTCTCTGTATTCGAAATCTATATTTTTGAATTCGGATTCAATCAAGACGGGAAAGCGGCTAAAACCTTTCTCCAATTGAACCTTCACACTCGGATGCGAAGTGAGGGGTTGTTTTGGAAGTCCCGAAGTCGCCGCGGCAAGACTTCCTACGAGGTTGTGTTATCCACAATCAATTGCATAGCGAGGAGGCGCAAGGACAACGTACCCGCACAAATCATTCCAACGATCTTCTTTGCTTCTATATATTTTCGAATTAGCAATTGCACAGAGGGATGCTTTGACATCGTTTCTGCGCCTTTCGCTCCACCTGGGATAATGAGAGCGTCGTATGTATCCTAAATTACCCTCAATCTGTATTCATCAAGACTGAAGAAAGATAAAGAAAATCGAAAGATAAAAAAGACACAAGAGAAATGCAATATCAAAGAAAACAAGATGATAACCCACAGGTCCAGACCTTCCCACATCGAAATACAAGTCAGGCAGGATGCTGACGCCCCTTGAGCATTTGGCTGCAGGTGGGCTAATAGCTGGTGCGTGCTCAGCATCCGCAAGAACACCCCAGATTTCGGGCACGTAAGAAGAGCAGGTTTTCACTCCTGCACGAACGAGAGTATCATATGTCACGGTGCTGTCATGAAGGAGATTAGAAAAAATGATTATCCGACTGGCAGATGGCATAGTAATTCAAAGATTGAAACATACAATTCTATCTCTTCCGTACCATCTGCGATTAAGACAAGGGCAGAAGGCATCGCTCTAGTGAGTGTAGTATTGATCAAGTACTATTGATTCAAGCTCTCTATTGCCTGGCACGCAGTGACGCTAGTGACGGCGCCAGTCATTGTAAATCAATTTGAAACGAGAATTAATTTATTTATGAAAATTAATATATTTTACACAAGCCAGACATTGGAGAAGTTTAAGGATAAGTAGTAGCTTTGAAATGTAATATGTATACGCCAGTGTGTGGCAAACAACCTAGAGTCTAAGCTGACCAGGTGGTGCGGTAGAAGTCGGCGTATTTAAATTTCTTCCTAATCTGTTCCAGGAGGTACCAGCCAGGTGTGCAATAAGTAACATGGTTGCTGGTCGAGCCGCCTCTGTTATTTGCAGAGTGGACTTGGCCAACGATGCGAGCTTTGCCGTTCTTCGTGTGCCACACGAGGGAGCCCGAGTCTCCCTTGGCAGAGAAGGCTTTGCTGCCCGAGTTGTAGATGCCAAGCTCGACGGACTCAATGCCAAATGCGTTGAGAGTGAATGACACCAGGCCAGCATAGCGTCCGACGGTGAGGTCAGTAGTGTTGCCGTCTTTACTGACCATGAGGCACTGCTGGCCTTCACTGTTGAACTCTGCAGGATTGGCAAGGTCCTCTCTCGTGGCGCAACCCTCGATCCTCAGCTTTCTCTCCTCAGGAAACTTGAACGTGGTCGCACCGCCATCCATAGCGTAGAACATTGCCGTAAGTTCTGGAGGAGAATACTTAGATCCTGAATAATGATGTTGTTGTTAGACGAAATAACTTTATGAGTCAAAACGCACCAAGATCAACGACGTTGCCTTCGAACTCATTCTTGACCTTCGCCTCAGCAGCCAAGAACGCAGCCCAATCCGAGGTATACATTGTACCGCCTTCGACGTCGACTGTGATGGCTGCAGCATATTGAACGTGGCCAATGTTGCGGTGGAGCTAAAAGTCGGACCAGCATTTTGTGACTTCATGGTACATAGACTCGAGATCAATTGCAACGTTCAGGTCTTCCAACTCGCGTCGAATCGCGCAGATCTCTTTTGCGTTCTCCACGTCCTGCCTCTGCCTCCCCTTCGCCGCCAGTTTGACGGTCTCCCGGGCCAAAAGGTCGGCGAGAATGCTGTGGTCACCAATGGCCTTCTTGATCTCGTCGAGGCCCCGCTGGAATCGACGCATTCCGCACACTCGAACGTGGTTTTTAGCTGCGCCGCCTCTGTACTCGTACTCGACAGTGGTGTCCTCGCGAAGGACGTGGCAACAGCTGATTCCGTAAACCTTGTCGCTGGGATTGCCGTCCTTATCTTTGTTTCCGTGGAACCAGAGGGTGTGAGTGCCCTGGACATCCTCCTCCTCCATCCCTTCGGTCGCAATGGGAATGCCAAGAAGAGCAGTGAGGAAGCGATGGACTTAGTGGGTGGCATTGTTGCTGCCGACATGGCGCATAAGGGGTGGTCCTGCCAGCCTCTGAGGGACGGCCTCACGCCATTCCACGACAGCATCCTCAACCTCATTCTTCAAAAGAAGCGCGAGAATCTCTTGGGAGACCTCGTGGGCAGTATCGGAGGAGGTTGAACCAGGAATGACTCCGATCCATATGACGACAGGACCAAGGTCCAAGACTCCCCTTCTCCTCCTCTCCCAGCGGTCCGTGGGTGAAGAAGCGGGCAGGGTCGACGGACAACCAGTTAATCTTCCAAGCCTTGATCAGGTCACGAATCTCGGGACCCACATTGCCCCAGACACCATTGAGCAGGGTGTCAAAGACTCCACGGAGCGACTTGACAGGGATATGGGCGTATCTGCTGACAGGCTTGGGGAAGAGTTTTGTGAGGAAGTCCGAACGGTAAACGAGTTCCGGGTGGTCGCTGTCCCCGGTGATGCCGTTATAGTAGGAAGTCCTCTCATACTCGTCGGGGGCGACGGTGGCATCAGGTACTAGCTGCGGAAAGAAATCAAGAGACCGCCCAGAAGACCGGCTTTATTCAGTTCAGCTTCGGTGAATGCAGAAGCTTCAAAAGATCGGTGTGGAATAGACGAAAGGAAAAACCATGGGACTCACTACAAGGATCCATATTGAAGTGGTTAACGCAGGTAGACGAGCAAAGTTCGCAGATAAGAGAGGTGGAGCAGAAAAGCCCGGGCCTTGTGACCTTATGAGACCGCTGACTTAATCTTCACCTACCGTGATATTTCCACGAACATTATTCCCAAATCAGAACTTTACAAGCTCATCTGGAGGTGGTACGTCGATAGTCATATCCAGAATCTTCGACGAGGCAAACTGACAGCAGAGCTCTAACAACGCCCCTGCTTCCAGGCCCCCGGCGATAACAATCCTGCGAGATTGGGATCACGTCTGAGTGCTAAGCTGCGTAATTGGGCTTGGGAACGAAGATGGATGGTGTAGAAATACAGAGGTGTGCTTATTCTGTGGAATGTTCTTGACACAAGAGGGGGGTTTCTTGCGTATGGTTACAGACCCCAAGGCATGTACGACAGAAATTATACCGAATGCTTTCGGGCCGTCAGGTAGGTATGTGTCGCCGTGTAATTGGAGAAGACTACATCAGGAGCCGAGGTATAAGGACGAAGCTGGCGTAGTGTTGTCGGCTCTCCTGTCTCAAAGCCAGATTGGTTAGGGGGCTCCGTTTCGGTATCTTGTACTCTCTCGATCGTGGCCGCTTCCATTTCAACTGACACTTCTTTCGGATTTTTCAGGTACCTAATGGCCCTCCAGATATCCCGTCGACGGCGAATTATAGTGGCAACCAACGATGACAATGCGACTGCAGATGTCAGCACGCTATAAATCTGTGCAGAATTTGTAACAATTTCTCAAGAACTAGGGCAGAGACTCACCTGCCCGAACGAGAAGTTTTTCGTCCAAGAAGGATTTGAGACAGTTGTCGACAGGATCCACGCAGATGTAGGGGTGAGAACCAGAAGAATAAATTTGAAAATCGGAGACCGTTCCATAATTCCATACCTATTGTGTTGGTTTCTGAGTTAGATTGATATTCCCCTCAAAGAAAGCATAGATATCACCATATCCTCATCACATTGTGCGACATACTCATATTTGGCTTGAATACTTGGAATTGCCAAAGGAAAAACCAAGGTAAAAGAGGATGGGCTGCCATGTCCACGTACGGCAAAACACTGTGCGAAGCCAGAGATAGAAAGATGCATAGAATGGGTCTGCTTCAAATTAACAAAAATTTGTAAAAAGGTAAACATGAAACTGACAGGAAATTTCGCCGTGTGGTTGCCCAGATTTTACCACTCGCAGTTGGGGGTAAACAAGAAAAACATACCCAAATGATTGAAAGAAACGTTGAAAGAAAGCTTAATCCAGACGTGGAGCTTGCAACTGCGGTCCCGAAAATGAAGATAAGAAGAACTACTTCAATAATGGTGGGCAATCTCCGTCTCACATAAAACTCGATAAAAGGACCGGCAAAGACCAAACAAGCCACACACGAATCTATTAATCGTTTGACACCGAACCTGAAAATCTTGAAGTTGAACGAGTATGGGGTTGCTTGGGACAGTGGAGGGGTGACAGGGTGAAAATAGATAGGGAAAATATGCAACAGAATGAGGATGGTGCGAGGATAGCTCCACAAGAACCAGCCTGTGTTGCGGCTCTGGTCGATTATCGAATCGTAAGTCCACATGAATATGTCGTCGTGCGAAAGCCTAGTAGAGCCATGGAATACACACTAGAAGGCAGAAAGATATATACATACTGATGTGGCATAGTCGTAGACTTTATCCTCTTTTTGAACGCCAAAAAGAATAATAAAAACCAAGTGCTGGAAATTTGCGCTACGAACTCGGCCGACCAAAGGATTGCAGACATTTGTTGTTTCGAAAATTTGAAATTGCAAGCTGGTTGACTAAACAGCTTGGCTGAGGACGGCAGAAATGTGAGAGGAAACATTATGACCCAAAACAAGAAAAGAAGGGCGGAAAATGTGAACAGAAGATAGCGTTCATAAGTGTTCAATTGGGCAATTGAGGCCGGTAGGCCCTTGCGACGTATGGCAGAAAAGAGAGACAAGAACCAGAGATAGAGAGAAGCAGGAGAGGCAACAGACAATATTACAAATGTTGCATCGTTTTGTGTCATCTTATTCGTCAGGATGGAAGGAATGGCCGAGAGTAATAGAGATAAAGCGTTTCCAAGATAACTGTACCATGCAAAGCGGAAGTCTTCTGGGCTGTGAACAAGAGTAACAACTTTCAACAAAGTTCATTTATGCTGATAGAAAGGGCGTGCAGATTGTTTCGCACCAAAAGCAAAATTCGAAACATAAACTGTGCGTTTAAACTTGAGGATAGGGAAATCTTTAAGGCAGAAATACCGCAACTTACGTGAAATCTGTTGTCCGTACCCCGTTACATCAGGATTTGGACACGGACCGTATTCGCATGAGTCCCTAGGAGGGTTGAGGCAGTAAGCTTCGCTAAAGAAAGCATCCGAACTTGAGAAGGTGATGTTCTCCATTCAAATCGAACACAGAAAGGAAAATCAAGTGGTGGATGTGGGCGTTGGACAGATATAGTGGCCGACGGCCGCCCACGGTTGTACTCCATAGTGACTCTCCCTCGTCGATCAACAAAATGGCCAGCAATACCAATGATTACATCCTCTGTGCTGATAATCACAGCCTTGATGAAGCAATTGGCGCATTGAAATCATCTCCAGAGGTTATGATGGACTGTGAGGGTATGGATCTCGGACAGCAAGGTGGATCACTTTCATTGATCAGCCTTCGTACGACTGGAACCGAGTCCTCAAAGACATATCTCATCGATGTTATCAGTTTAACCAACGACGAACTTCGTCCTTTATTTGACATCATCCAATCGACCTCACCTAGAAAGGTCGTCTTTGATGGGCGTATGGACTTCAGCGAACTGTATCACGGGCGTGGTATCACTCTCCACGATGTCCTCGATCTTCAGTTGGTTGACGTTGATTCTCGTCGTCAGCGAGGTGAAGACGAAGACGAACAACTCCGCAGGTTGTCTCCGTATCTACATCGCCGGGAAATCTTTGGGCAACGCAACTCCTACACCAAAGTGCACAAGCTTTGTGGTCTTGAACAATGCCTGAGAGAGCACAAGGTCATTGGCAATGGATTAGGTCACAAATCAGGTAACAAGATCTTTGCTACAGATGAAGTCTCTGAACGTGTGTTTCAGTGACCCATGAATCCTGGGGGAAACGTCCTCTTCCTCAGGAATATCTATCTTACGCCGCACGGGATGTATACCACATCGAGCTGCTCTACAATCACTTCAAGAAGGAGGGATATATAAACGATCAACTACTTGCTAAAAGCCCGCACTACATCGCGATCTGGAAAGACGCTAAACCACGCAAAACAGATGAGTTCAGGAGTCATCCCCTTCTACCCCTTGATATTCTCGATTGTCATATCCAAGCTCAGACCCGATCATGTATGGGCTGCCAACGCAATCTACCACAAATCGCATTCTCAAAGGTTGCATGGAAAGAAATGTCGAAGCGGCAATGCTGGGTATGTCGTGCCATTAATGTGAGAAACGACATGCACAAGGGCTGGGACCGGGACGAGGATTATGGATATGACTCTGAAGATTCCAGCTTTGGTGGGGGTGGATTCGGATATGGATCTGAAGATTACAGCTTTGGCGGGGGTGGATTCGGATATCACTCTGACTACAGCTTCTAAGGTCACATCTTATTTCACAGCTTTCAGTCTGTTTTTCTGGTAAATGTTTCCCGGTCCCTTATGTATTTGTCGGCTTATGTTTGTTATTAAATGCCAATTACAATAGTTTCACTAAAATCACAAATAGCCTCATTGAGGCAAAAGGATGCATTAGGAATTCATTGGTAGAAGACCGAAAGTTACGATGTTACCAGCCTGAGTTAATTTAATTTATATAGCACGCAGAAATGCGGATACATAGGATATCCAGTAATAATGAAAACAACACAATAGAATTTCTACTTGATGACATCAACTTTTCGCCGTCGCTACAGCCTGAGGATCATCGATCAAACCTAGTCTCGTTTCCATCCGTTCTGGTACCGTACCCCTTTTATGGTAATTCCTGTGGGAATTTTTGAATCAACAAAAATTGATCGCCAAACTGGTACCAGAACGTCTGGTGCATTTCGG
>Ga0307514_10006366_pt1 | contig 10299 bp, 9 predicted proteins | sample 16_EM_MG_FD_203088 | JGI IMG/M metagenome (GOLD analysis project Ga0307514, IMG submission 203088) | Populus trichocarpa ectomycorrhiza microbial communities from riparian zone in the Pacific Northwest, United States - 16_EM | ecosystem: Host-associated > Plants > Roots > Unclassified | place... | reverse complement strand
CAAATGCATCCATGAAGCTCTTGTTTGTGGAGATGGGTGTTGGCTATGATCAACATGGGTGTGTAAAAACTCTGACCCTTTTTAGCTCTTTTTATTCCTGAGCATACTTTTTTTTGGGCATATTTGATAGATATCCATAAAAGATTTCTGTCTTTTGGTCTATTCAATTGTTAGAATTATGTGAACATAAGTTTGATTCCTTGATTGCGCAATACAGGCAAGATATTACTGCTGCGGCAATGCGTGCATGCAGGGATGCCATCTCTTCAAATTCAATTCCTGCATTTCGTAGAGGTATATGAGTTATCACTTGTATGTTCTTGAAGTTTCTTTCTTTTCTTTTGTTTTCTTGTTATTAATTTATTCATCTATGCGTATTTGCGTGTGACTGTTACTCTTGCGGCTTGAGATGCGGTGATTTGATATCCAGTTTTAGTTGAGAAGTGAGGATTTGTTGTGGATTCACATAATAGAATGATGAGATTGCAAACGATACCATCTCTCGTGTGTTGTTTTTAGAATGGGCTTCCGTAGTTTCACAGACTACTGGATTTCCACTATTGAATTCCAAAAGGTCAAAGAAAGAAAGATTGATTGGAATAGAATGGAATAATCAAGTAGAGAGAGCTTTAAGAAGTTTCAGATTGTGATAAGTTTTCTGGGAAGATGATTACATCAACAGCATCCATTTGTTGAATATGATTTCAATTGTTTCTGTGGAAAGTGTTGCTGCTCTGCATCTTTCCTTTGTTGAGAATTTCCAAGCATAAGAATAAAGCACTCAGTGGTCTGCTTGTTTATGGATGTCATATACTGGTAAAGTCAGAACTCGTACGCTTTAAATTATCATTTAGATTGAATCTCAAAATTATCTACAGGTTCGCAACATACCATCAATTGCTACAAACACAGCTTCATGCATTGTGCATGATATCGTTTGCTGAATTTTTATTGCATACACACCAGACATTCATGGAAGACTATAATTCTATTTGCCTAGTGAGGTTTCTTCATGGGCTTTTCTGAAAATATTTCCTGTCTTTTGCTCAATGCCAAGTGAGGAGGTTTCTCTTTATCAATCTCCAGATTGGTATGAGATGGCTTTGTGCCTTTGTTGTGACAATTGTTGCATATGCTATAATAAGATCAAATGGTGCAGGGTCCATACCTGGGGTCACATTTGGCCAAATGAAACTACAGATCAAACTGGGGGTCCCACATTCTCTGCAACAATCATTGGATATCGAGAGGGTGAAGTCTGTCTTCCCTTAGTAAGTACAAAGTATCAAACACCTATACATTTTGGAAATATCATCTAATGTTATTACTTCTTAGATGCTTGCTTTGTCCACTCTCCTATTTCTTGAGAAAAAGTGTTTTGTTTTCCCTTTCTTTGTTTTTGTTCTCCTTTTGTGCTCGAAGCGAAAGTAGAAAACAAAGGTTGAGAGGATGTCTATATAACATCAATGCACAACTTGCAGAGGTTGTAACCGGGGAGTTCTAACTAAGTACAAGTTCACTAAATCACATAAAGTTCTTATTGCAATTTCATAGGTAGCATTAAGACATTAGCCAGCTTTAGTTGGATCCCATGACTGGTCATGTAACTCATTTTCAAAATCTCACTCTAATCAAACATTTACTGAGTTTGTAAGTGTTAATGGTTAGTTAACTACCAACAAGAAGACAGAATTATATAGCAAGTTCTTGTCTGGCAGAGTTAAGGGTATAATTACACTTATGCCAGCACACTGTATAAATTTGATGGAATTTAATATTTGAGAAGGTACTGTTCTCAAGTTAATTGGTTCTTTTTATAAGAAGTTCAGTCTGTGCCTGTCGGTAAAAGACCTACTCTAAACGTTTTGCTTGCGGATGCTGTCTAACATCAAAGATATCTTCTTTGTTCACAATCAACTTTCTATTAATGACTACTAATACAAAATCTAAAGTTCGCAGTGGATTAAAAATTTTAGGATATGCCTGAAATTTAAGCATTCCTAGTGATGGTTTCTTGTAAACTCCAGCAATTATGTTATAAATTATAATGCAAAAGGCTAGAATCTCTTACGTTGTTCTTGATTTCAATTAGAAGGTGATATCTCTACTCATATGGCCTTCAAGAATATCTGGTGCTATTCCCTCAAACTTTGTGGTGCACAATATAACTGCCTAAACAACCAACCTATTAAACATACCAATCATTTCTTTCTTACATACATGTTTTTATGAAACATTGCAGTGGGGAAATTGTGAAATTTGAAGTTGTTGATGGTGGAATGATATGCTCAAGTGGTGTGTTAGTTGAAGAAATGGGAGACAAGAATGATGACTGTTACATTGTGAATGCTGCAGTATATGTTGGCTACTAGCTTTTGTTACCTCTTTAAGTGCTTTCTAAGGTTAGCTTTTGCTTCTATCATCCACTCATGATAAATTACAGTTGTACGCACACACTGAAAGATTTACACGGTGGATTTCTGTCTTTGATCTAATTTATCTGAGGTTTCTACTATAACAAATAGCCATTCCATGTCAAGTATTTCCATGATTCTTTCTGCATATTCTTATATGCCGCAATTTGGTGTTACTTTGTGTTTCTCTGTTCTTGATTTGATTATCTCAACATGCGTATTAATAGGATGTTGTATCATGGTCAATATTTGTGAACATATACTTTTTGGCTCAGTTGCTATTTTGGTGAAGTGCTAGGGATAGGGTTTAATTGGGTATGCCTTTGTTTTTATGTAAAGATGTGCTGTTTGCCATTTATGTGACTGTAAATACTGTACGGGCAAGTCTGTTTCATGTATTTGACATGTCATACATGTGTGATGTAACGAATTTCATGCTTGTAGATAAGTTTACACAGATGAGTTCTGAAAACCGAACTTGGGTTTCTCAGGTCAATGTTGTAAATGATGAAGGACCCTTGAGGGAGATGGTGGCTGATGGTGCTTCTCCACATGTTTGTGGCAAACTGCTGTGTCATATTTTTGGCAGAAATGAGAGAAGTTTCACGGTTTGCATCAGGTGCTGTCTCAGCTCTTGCTTCTTTATGGGTGAATGACCTTTTTGATCTACCCATTGCTTTAAATTTGTTGCCAAAAAAATAAAAAAAACCAATAACCAAAAATGTATTGCCTTAAAAACTTGTTGTGGTACAATAACTGTCACTGCAACCATGTTTGATGCCATCATATATTCAGCCTTTTGTCTTTGGCTTCTTCCTGTCTTTAAAGATAACATTGACCTTAGGCTGTAGCTCAGACTATGATGACATTGCTTAAGAACATTACACTAACAGCCCAAAACCAAAAGTATAAACACTTGAATGACTCCAACCAGTATTACTATCCATCATATGCAGTGGAAGGCTTTGGGATTTCTTTTATCTCTACTTCCTGTATCCTAGCGTTATTTATTCATGTCTCGGAGCCATAGTGCTCATACATATGAAGTTAGGAACATCTTGCTTTGATAGTTGTTGCAAATGAAAGAAGAATGTGAAAAACATTGCAAAATTTGATTTGGGCTGTTCATGGAATCGGTGTGTAAAATCTAATTAAACAACAGCAAACAAATCAATGATATTTGAACAAACTTAAGTTTGGTCCCCAGCGGATTTCTACTTCCCTTACACAATCATCAGATGCCATTGGCATCTCACTGTCACCTATCTTTGTATAATTTTAGGACAATTATTGTGATTAAGAGAACCAATCACTTTACATTTGACTTTTGCTCATCATTATCACCCTATCAATGAGTAAATGAGAAATTTCTGCCCCCCCCATAAATACACAACTTTAGGAAAAAGGAAAGAAAAAAGAGAGAATAAAACTAAACTAAGATTTGGATGTTGACCTTCACATGATGAGAGCTGCATATAGGAGTTGGTTCCAAGTATCAGGCAATCCAGGTAGGCACCAATGGCTGCAGTCTGTGCCGGACCCATCACTATAAGTTGAGGGATGAGCATCTTTTCTTAACTGTGATAGTGTTGTTATGTCAAGTAGATAAACTGGTTTCTTCATTGAGCTCAACACCTTGTTTACAACCGCAGCTGCTGGAGGTGAACCAGCGGGGTATGTAGACCCTGATAGGGGCACTGCTTCTCCGGAACAACTCTTTTTTGGTTGATTCCAGTCCTTGCCCCTATTTTTATAGAAAATTTCGAAATAAAATGAGTCGTGTTTGTTGCATTATATGCTGTGTAGCATTCTCGAATAACAAAATATCATTTAATGCATGTTTTTCCACTTACTGATAATGCGTTGGTGAAATCCCTTGGAAGAAGACTTTAGTCTTAGAAGGATCAATATTTTGGTCAACCCATCTGCCCCATGTGGTTAATCCTTTACCGAATGCCGTCAATCGGTCCATATTTTTGTACAATGCTGATCCATCCCGGATGTAGTCCCATCTGCATTTGCACAGCCAATCGTTGCAGCAATAAAGCCAGAGTTACAGATAAATGTGGAAAACACACACACACATAAAAAGAAGAAATCACAGGTGCTGGCAGGACATGCGAAAGGAGGGAAGAAATACCCCTGGGAACGTCCGGTGTGAACCCACCAGTGCCAGGAATTGAAGATGAGTATGTCCATCCCTTTCCATGCATTGCCAGCCTCAATGGAGTTTAGGTTTAACACCTTGCCAACGTTTTCTCGAACAATGTCCACCAAGTATGGTGTACGATACATGTACAAAGTTACACCGTAGCTCTGCAACACAATAATTGTTAGCCACTTGAAATAGATTCTGTAAATATTCATGTTTGCAACATCGTTTCATCACTTTTTTACTAAATTGTTACCAATTGAGGTGATGATTCATGATAAATGGTAGTTTATAGTAATTCAACAATGGCAAGTATAGCATAAAACGTTGAGCACCACACGACTGTTATTAGAAACTCTACTGTATATCAGCTGGTACAAAAATGGATATTACCACGTTACTACCTCAGCACTGCTCTCTTTAAAGAAAAAAAAAGTGTTGCAGTGATGTTTATCAGTAGCTTTGGTTCAGGCAATAGAATTTGAAGCTCCTCATAGAAAATTTTAGTATGGTTCACGAGATGAACAGTATACAGAAATATATTCCAAGTGAAGAACATAATATCTGCTTTTGGGCAATCAATCATTCACGAGCGTCACAGTAGTCATTCATCTGCTCTAAAGCATGAACAACAGACTGCTGTGCAAGCAAGCTTTCACGTGATGAATTAGTGCAAGTTCTAGTTTTCATAAATAATTGATTAGATTAGCAATAAATTAATAATTAACAGAATTATTACTAATATTACAAAAATAATATTGCAATTTTATTTGAAAATAAAAGCAAAATTGAATGGTTTTTAATGGAAGAATATTTTAAATATAATTTTATTTAGTTTATTTACAATGAATCTTAATTAAAATTTAAGAAAAAAAATTTCAAAAAAACTGTAATACTATATAAAAAGAGTTCAGGCTATAAGCCTGTGTGGGTCAGCGTGCAGGGCTCAATACAAAGAAACATAGACGCCCGTGAGCCTATACGATTAGACCTACACACTTGGCTTTCTTTTCTTAATGTTTTTTTGTTTAATATGGTGAACGTCATCAATTTTTTTTTAAAAATAGACCATCCTCCTCCTCCTCCACCTCTGCACCTCCTCCTCCTCCTCCTTCTTCTTGTTTTTTTTTCCCCCGTTATAAGATTAAATTCTTAAAAACTAATTTAACCCTACCTTGTCTAGCTAGAAAAGCCAGCCAAGATCCAGCTGCAATTTAGAGGTACTGTTAAGTGTTGTCTCGTAAGCACCCTACCATCTCATTGGGATAGCCACTAGATTTGTACATGCTGTAGCTATATCCAACAATTAATGTGATTAAAGTAATCGTACACATAAACATTATGGGAAAGAAGAAGAAGAAGAAGAAGAAACTACACACAGAGCCGTTTGTATTCTAATAATAAAAGCACAGTTGGCAGCTTCCTCTCAACAGCTGTCGAGGGAGAGGGATAGGGTCGCTCATTTACTGTAACTTGGCCCTAGATGGCAACTAATTATGCCCTAATACAGAAGTTCTTTATCATAGTAATATTTTTCGGGTCGTGGAGATTCTCCCTCGCTCTGTCTCTGTCTCTCTCTCTCTCTCTCTCTCTGTCTCTTTAGATGAAGAGTCACGGAATTTAGAAAGCTACATGCCTGTTTTGTCTCCTCTGTTACTCAAAAGAGACAAATATATTGGAGAACAAAACGGGGCTATCAGAGTATAGCTTTCCATAGTTTGGACCCGAAAGCCTAGAAGGAATCCATGTGAATCATTCTGGGGGTATTTTAATTTTTACATTCTTTCATAATTTTTATTTTTTTGCAAAATAAGGTTAAAAAGTAGCATATTTCTAACACAGCTGCAACTAAAAAACCGTTACTAAAAATAACGGTTGTATACAACCACTTTTATTAAAAATAATATTCATTTCAAAAGTCATTCCTCATTCAACTTAATTAATATAATAAATTCAATATTTTATAAAGATTCAATAATTAAAAAATAAAATTCAAGATCTAATGGACAAGAAAATAAAATAAAATCATATGACATAAAAAATACATAGAAAAGAAAAAAAATAAAGAGAAAAAATAGGTTATTAGAATACACTAGTGCTCAATTTTTGACCTACCCCGTATAATTAGAAAGATATTAAAAAAATGATTATAACAATACCATAAAAAAACATTAAATGAGTTTATAAACAAAATTTCTAACTAATCAAGATCTAGTTTGATAGTTTTTCAAGATATTATTAGAATCTTCTTGATTAAATTTTTTTAACGGTAATAAATATATAAAAACAGAACCCCGGTGTCCTTCTAGTTAATGACCCATTATTTCTTTTCTTTTTTTTTGTTCTCTCGTGCATCATCTTATCTCCTCTCTCTCTTGTTTTACTTCTCTCTCTTGTTTTACCTGCCTTTGAGTCTTTAGTTGACTTCTATATAGGTTAATTAACTTAAAAAAAAAAACATACATACATTTGGATCGAAACATGGCTAAACAGCCGACTGTGTTCTTCTCATTCTTGGCCTAGTAGCCTCACCATTGACCAAGAATTAACATGCTTTGCTTGAAATAAAATTTGTTTAGTTTGGAATCCAAACTTGTGATATTCACCGCATGTCACGAGCTGAGAATTCATTTCCTTGCACATGATTAACTTGCCATTCTTTGATCACTTCTTCAATGATTTATGTTTACACATTCACTTTGCTACCATTTTTTTATAGTGAGAAGAATAAAAGTCATGGGAACTCGAAGAAGAGGAGGACAGAGACAGAGACAGACTGATGAATTCCATGACTCGTTTTATTCCCTCTACTTCATTTAATTAATATGGCTAGCAAAGAAGGCTAGAAAAACCAGAAAATTAAGTGCTTTCTCCTTGCAGCAAGTACAATTTATGTGCCCAACACAAGACCCCATTTTGAATAGTAACGAAGCCTAATTGCCTTTAATTATACTAAACGAATCTAAAGCAGCATAAACAACAGCTATAACCTAAAAAAAAGCTGCTCATAATACTGTATAGCTGTATGATTTCAAGGCAAACAAGACGAAAACTGCAATTTGGAACACTGAATAAAATATAAAATAACATGAAAATGGACAAACAAGCAATAGAGACAAGGAGATGCACAAACAAAATGAGTTGAAATGAAAAGGTGAGAACTGGTAAAGTAGCAAGTAAACTCACATCAAAGGTCACAGAAGACAGTGAGTCTCTCCTGGAAAAGGTTGTCTTGGCCTTGGGCACCGCAGCATGAATCATGCATGACAATGATTCCCACATGTTCAGACTCAGTGAGTCGCCCACAAACATTATCTTCTTCCCTCTCCACCTCCTCAAAAAATCTGCGCCATTAAACCTACATCAGAAGGAAGAAGAAAGCATCAGCATATTGCCTTGCAAGAGAGATTCGATGAGAGAAAAGAGTGAAGTGAATGATTCTAGTACCTTGGTATCTTACAAGAATCAGGTTGCCAAGAGTATTTCAGATACTGGTTATCACGCCTGCCATATTTTTGGCAATTAAACTCATCATCAATGAACGGACAGCCAGAGGAATCATAGAGAGGATAAGATGTATCAACCACCCATCTCCCTCGAAACAAATTACAGCCACTCACTTTCTTCCTCCCATTCAACCTGCTAGCGTTGGAGGAGTGTATTCCAGCTCTTGTTTCTTGCAAAAACAAAAGCATCACTAGACAAAAAGTACAGACCAAAACCTGACACTTAAAACCCATTATGGATTTTGAGTACCAGAAAATGTTTTGGGACTTGGGATAAACAGAAATTGCTTGTGATTTGAGTTTATATGAGTGGCTGAGGGAGGGAGGGAGGGAGGAGGTGGGGCTAGGTGGGTTCACATGGCAAGAGTAGAAGCGTGGCACTGACTCTTTTTTTTTTTTTTTAATGTATAAGGGAATGAGTGGGGAAATTTTAGAAGCATACATTAATATTAGTTAGTGCAATGTGCAAGTGATGGGGTTCAAATTCTTAATTTCTGGGGGGCTTTCTTCAGAGGCTCTTTTAACATTCTACTGCTCTGCATGTCAGGGGCATATTAACCCTATACTGACATGAAACTGCACATGGTGAGTTCAATCATGGATGCTTAAACAAAACAAAAAAATCGGTGTTTGACATTCTCAACATTCATTCATCCCATATGTACCTCCTCTCATAATTTGCAATTTAATCTGTTGATTAAAAAAAAAAAAAGTGGTCAATCAAGGATCCCCAATGCTAAATGGGGAAATGTGGAGCAATTAAATAGAAAACGACTGCAGAAACTGCCATTAACGAGGAAACCACATAAGATGCAGAATTATTTTTTTTCCTTACTAAAACCTGGGCTTGAAGCCATAAAATAAACTTAAATCACAGCTGGTAGTGCAGATCCAATGAGTTCAAAATACAATAAATAAACTCGAGGAGAGCAACTCAACTAGTCAGATATTAAGTTTGCTTTCTAAAAATTATCAGTTCGAGTACCACAAACTTCAGGGTCACTGGAGGTTTGCATGCATGGTCGTTAACTTCAGGACCCCTAGAATTAATTAGTGAAGATACGCGCAAATTAATTCAGACATTTATGTTAATTAAATAAAAAAAATAGTAAGTAATATAACCCCCGTGGAGATCTCTAAGAATCCAATCGTTTTTGTCAAAAGAACTCTTAGATAGCCAAAATTAGCTAACTAGTCTGCTGTTGTATTTGCTCAGCGAAAAACATGCTGCATCTGAACATCCAAATCTCTTTCCGTTAATTAGTTCCTTTTTTCTTAGTGATCAAAATAGAACATGATCCTGTGTTATGAGTGTAATAACCAGCATGAAATTCGACATTAATATAAGGCGTCAAATTCCTAGCATGAAGGCTAGCTCCAACCCCTTCACCACTGCCCATAATTCTGCCTTGACCGAAGAACATAGGACGCAGAAGTTGACAGCATAATGAACATACACAAAAGTGTAAAATCATAGTATATTAAATTTGATGTTTATAATAGAAACAAACAAACAAACTAGTATTTAACATGAATTGACAACTGATAGTGTCTTGTTTCTATGGGTCAAGTATGGCTTAACACAAAATTAAAGTTTAGTTCAAAGGTCATTATTACAGCTAGGGACAAGTTGAGCGCCATGGAGAATTAAGTTTTTTTCTTTTTTATCGCCAAATTATGGTGATCTATCAAATCCCTCTAACAAATCCATCATGCATTAAGATGATTCCAGTCTCTTATCCAATCTATCGTGCAGCATTATCTTAACTTGACAATAACCATAGCTTTTCATGCAGTCATGCTGGAGAAATTTGCTTCCAAGTTTCCATGATTAGGGCACTCCAATAATTTCTGATCAACCAATACAATATTGTAATACAATGCTGGATTCAAAGTTTTAGACCTCTAAAGGGGGGAATAATTCGGGCTCCAGACGAGCCGTTACGGTCACTTTCCTTTCGCTCCTGGGTGGAGTACGATGGATTTGTCATCAACTTTTTCTGCGGCAGAAGCCCTAAAACTTACAAAAACAAAAGGAATCCCACCAGGTCCACCATCAACATGGGACCCCTTTCATCCATGAAGATGGTGAACCGTCTACTAGGGCCATTGTGTGGTCCTTGTATGGTTGTTGCCGTGCTGTCTATAGCCGCATAGCGGGTTCCATTCTTACATTAGAGAGTTTAGATAGTGAGCGATGCTTCTTTTTGCCCCCCCTGCCTTTTCT
>Ga0307514_10006365_pt1 | contig 10303 bp, 11 predicted proteins | sample 16_EM_MG_FD_203088 | JGI IMG/M metagenome (GOLD analysis project Ga0307514, IMG submission 203088) | Populus trichocarpa ectomycorrhiza microbial communities from riparian zone in the Pacific Northwest, United States - 16_EM | ecosystem: Host-associated > Plants > Roots > Unclassified | place... | reverse complement strand
TAACCAAGCCGAAAGTCACATGATCAACAGCTTCTGTTAGGACCTCTAATGCCGTCCCCCGTTGTCAGTAGGGACTGCTACGTTGCGCTCGCCAGTACGAAGATCGGGGTGTTTATGGGGCTAGCTGATGACATCAGCGCTGCTGTCACGAGCGTGGTGTGTTCCAACTGGGATATCCGCAAAGGAACTGTCGTTCCGACCACGGATGACGTGAAGCTGGGCAACGGAGCCGTGGAGGTCGACGCGGTCTACCTTTACGCGGACCTGGCTGACTCCACAGGCCTCGCGCGGGACTTCACCCGCACCACCGCTGCGAAGGTCATCCGGGCCTACCTGGACGCCACCTGCCGTGTCATCAAGGCACGCGGCGGGCAGATTCGTAGCTTCGACGGTGACCGCGTCATGGCCGTGTTCATGGGCAACACCAAGAACAGCGACGCCGCGAAGTGCGGTCTGCAGATTCACCACGTCGTCGAGAAGATCGTGCGCCCCAAGGTCGAGGCGAATCTGTCATCCATCACCACCAAGGGCTTCCAGATCAAACACTGCGTCGGCATCGACTCAGGGACCGCGCTGATCGTGCGCGGCGGCGTCCGGGGCCACAACGACCTCGTCTCGATCGGTCGAGCGCCCAACGTGGCGGCCAAGCTCAGTGACGTCCGCAACGGCCTCTACAGGACCTACATCACAGAGCCCGTTTTCAAGAAACTGCTCGACACGTCGAAGTACACCTCAGGGCCCGACAAGAAGCTGATGTGGGAAGGCCCGTTCACACGAGAGGTTGGCGGCGAGAAGATCACCGTCTACAAGTCCACCTGGATGTCGAAGCCGTGAGCACAGACGAGGCAAAAGAGACAGCCTGGCGGATCCACGCGGCCATCGGAGAGTGGACAGGGCGAGTAGACGCCAAGGCGTCTTTTGCGCTGCCCCTGGAATCGGCTGCCCTGGCAGGCATCATCGCTCTGTCCGACAACGGGCACAGGTTCTCCCGCCTCCACGGCTACGGCGCACGCCTAACCCTGTGGGCAGGAGCCGGGCTGATCCTGGCGGGTGCCGTCCTCGCGATCCTCGTGGTGGCCCCCAGACTCCGGAAGGTCAAACTTCTTAAGGAGGAGGCGCCACAGAACTTCATCTATTTTGGGCACCTCCAATTCTGGGATCCCGTCACGCTCGCGCAGAAGCTGGCGCAGGAGGACACCCTGCCCATCCTGAGCAACCAACTCGTGAACATGAGCAAGATCGCGTGGCGTAAGCACCGCTTCGTTCAGCTTTCCTTCCTGCTCGCGGCAAGCGGTGGACTCTTGGTCTTCATAGCCGGGCTGGCAGCCTGACTGACCAGCGCCGCATCGGGGCGACTGTGGTATCGCGGCAGCCGCCCCGATGGGTGCCACTATGCCCACTCCAGCCCGAGGTCGGTCAGCGCACCCCGCCATCATGGAGGCTCAGCACCCGGCACGGCAGTAGTACGGGAAGGGAGCGACCACGATGGTGCCGTAGTCGTCCATCCGAGCGGTCGGCGAATTGGGTGAGTTCTGATCAAGTGGATGACGCTGGCCCCCAGCTTGAGCAGGATGGCGTACATGACGACATTCATCGACCCAGGCGCGGGAAGCCATAGAGCCTCGATAGCAGAGATTCGTGATTGGGCGCTCGTCTGGGACACCTATGACCCGGCAACCCACGGGACGCGAGCAATGCCCAGTCTCTACCCTGCAGCCCGGCACGAGAACTGGTGGGGGAGCACTCTGTCCCTTGAGCAACTCCTGGACCTGGCGCAGGGCCATGGCATCCCAGTTGCCTGGGTTCCCAGCCCTGACATCCTCCGCCAACTCGCAGCCGCTAACCTTGACCACGACGACAAGCTCGCCGTCCTTGTTGTGGCTGAGGATGAGATTCGCTCACTGTGCCGTGTCCGCCTGGAAGAGTGCGGCGACCTATGGCTCACCGCCGAGGTCGAGGCTGGCCGTAAGGCGGTGGCAGCGTGGGATGACGGTCATCGTGAGGCTGCGGCGACCCTGGCCGTGGCTGCGCTCGAACAGATTCTGTACACCTTGACCGAAACGAAGGACCGCACGAACACGGCCCTCGGCAAGATCGGCAAGGAGAAGCCGAACAGCTATCTGCCAGCCCGGCAGTACGTCTTCGCCCCCTTGGCCACTTTCTATGCGCGGTACCGTCCGGAACAAAACGACCGGCTACCCGACAATCTCTCGCGCCACGCTGTCCTGCATCACCTACCTCTCGATCACCTAAGCCCTGGTCATTGCATCGTCGCCGTGATGCTGCTGGTTTCAGTGCTGCGCCAGTCTCAGGAGCGGGCCGAAGACATCCGACACGATCTGATGGTGAGCGCTGCGGGCTGAGTGCAACGGGCAGCAGCTTGCGGCCGTGGCCACGATGATCCGGCCCCGGGCCCGCTGCTGCACCACACATACGCCGCAGAGAGGGCCGCCCTCTGCGGAGTTGCATCACTCAGCGCTATCCCACCGGCGGCGCGGGAGGCCTCGCCGTCATGGGTGGCGAGGCACAGGCTGTCCCTGATTTGAGAGGCGAACGCGTCCGCATGTCTGCCCAGCCCGAATCCGGTGCCGGCCCTGTCGAGCGACTGCTGGAGCACAACAAGAAGATCCTCGAACTCCGTGAGGGGCTACGCCAGGCGAAGTTGCGGCACCGCCTGATGGCCGCTTTCGGCGGGGGCGCCTGCGTAATCCTGGTCGCGGTCGCGATACCCACGGCGGTCACCTGGCGGATGTACGACCTGGCCCCCATCAACACCGTCCTCGTCCTCCTCGCTGTACTGCTAGGCATTGGGTTAGTCGTGGCAGGAGCGGGGATCGAGACACCGACACAGCTGGTCGACCCGCAATACCCGCACAGGGGGCGCAGGAGGAGTTCGGTTCGTGAATTGGGGCTCGAGCTGGAGCTGGCGTGCGAGCGTCGCCTGATGGAGGCCATCCCGATCGACGTCCCAATCCAGAACCGGCAGTTTGCGTACAAGGAGTCCATACCCGAGGAACTTGAGAAGCTCCGCAAGGAGAGTGGGCGCTACCGCCGCCGACACAACTTCTTCCAGCTGCTCATCATCATAGGATCGATCGGCAACGCAGGTGCCCAGGCGTTCAGCGACACCACCCAACCACTGAAGTCGATCATCATCGCCCTCACCATGATCGTCGCGGCCTCGGCAGGTGTCAGCGGCTACTACAAGTTCCGCGAACGGAGCTTCAACCTGCAGCAGACTGCGGACTCGATCGAGGAGAACACCAACGCCTTCCGCCTAGGCCTGACTCCCTACGACAGCGACGACGCGTCTGTGAACCTCGCACGACTCACGGACAAGGTCGAAGCGCTGCGGGTGGAGCAGCGCAGGCGCGAACAGCAGCTGGATCAGCCGCATGAGGACAGCAACGACCCGGTCTGACGCCCAGCACTTTTCGACGGACGACGGGAGCTCTTCCGGCTGACTGTCTCCCCGCGGTGCCCCTTCTTGCGTTGTCCAGCGGCCTACGCCGCCGCCCACTCCAGCCCGAGGTCGGCCAGCGCCTGGAGCTTGTCGGCGGCCAGCTTGCCGCGCCTCGATTTTGTGTTCGAGAGAAATACGCCCAGCTTCACGGAGTGCTCCTGGCCGTCGATGACAACGGCCTCAATGTGGGCTCTGGGGACCGTCACGGACCCAGTGCGGGCCCGGTACTGAGCCAGAGCCGCAACGCCCCGTTCAAAGGCTCCAGAAGTGCCCTGGGGGGCCTTGGCGGGCGTTTCCTGCTCCGGTGGGAGCGGTACGACACCGAGAGCTTCCAGGCGTTCGCGTTGCCCGTCCATCAGGGCCTGCCACACGGCGTGCTGACGGTTCTTCTGGAGCCACCGTCCGATGTCCATCCCGTGCACCGTGACGCCCGGCTCGACGTACGCGAGCACACTCTCCTCCACGAGCATCTCGCGCAGGGCGGCGTAGTGGCGTTGCCAGTTGGCCGGCCATGACGGGTTCCAGTCCGTGTCCACGGCTTCCAGCGCCGTCTTCCACTCGGGGTGTCCGTCGAGGGCTCCGGGGCGGCGGAGGTTGGACAGCCACTGGCCGACGGGTTTGTCGAGCGCGGTTGCGGATCGTGGGGCGCAGAGTGTCCAGTGCTGGGCGTAGTAGGTTTTCGCGGCCTCCAGGTTCTCCTGGAAGCGTTCGTCCGTCAGTGACCAGACCATGCCGAGCTGTTCGAGTCGGCGGGCGCGTTGGCCGGTCATCTGCCCGGCTGCGTAGGCACGTCGTTGTTCCGCGACCCATTGTCCAAGTGGTGTCGCGCCTTCGCGGTGTCCGTAGGGCACGCGGGCGTTCCCGACCCGTTCGACGTACGTCTTCAGTTGTGCCCAGCCGCGTGCCCAGTCCTGGCGTTCGGTGTCGATCACGTTGAAGCTGACCCAGTCCGCGACCATCACCGGATCCCGTGGGGCGGCGAAACGGAGCAGCAGTCGCGATTCCTCTTCGCCTTCTTCGGGCGGTGTGCCGATGTGTACGGAGGGCTGGGCGACGTCCTTCTGTGGTTCCTGTGGGATCGCGATCAGCTCCACGGCCTCTTCATCGTGGGCCCGCAGCCCTTCCAGGACTTTCACCAGGGGTCGGTAGGACCCGGAGGTGAACATGTCCTGCGGCTGTTCTCCCGGCTGGAGGAAGACGGGCACGATGAGGGAGGCGAGTTTCCCCTGTCCGGGCTTTTGCCGCAGTGCGCGGCCGATGGCCTGGACGATGTCGTGGGGCGCTCCCTTGGGGTCCAGCAGCGCCACACTGTCCACGGCCTGGATGTCGACGCCCTCGCCCAGGACGCGGCAGTTGGAGAGCACGGCCCGCTGGGCGGTGGACCCGAACGAGCCCAGGACTTTCCGCCGGTGCTCGGGAGTGTGCTCGCCGCACAGCCAGTCCGCCCAGATGCGCTTCGGGTAGGTCTCGGGCTGGTCCGCACGCAGCTTCGCCGCGACCCGCTCCAGGCCCTCCGCGTAGGCCTGTGCCTCGATGGTCCGGTGATGGAAGGTGATGCATGTCTGCAGCCCGTGCTGCGCCATCGTGTGCAGCAGTGCGGCTTGCAGGGCCCCGAGCCGCTGCCCGCGGACCTCCTCACCGCGCCGGTCCTCGCCCATCAGCCGCTCGGGCGTGACGACCGGGTCCTGGAGCTCCAGCACGATGATCTGGTATCGCGCCAGCAGACCGCGCGAGACGGCCGAGGCGAGCGACAGCTTGTACAGGACGGGTCCGAACACGGTCTCGTCGTCCATGGAAGCCGCCATCTCCCGAGGCAGCGCCTCTCGCACCCCCTCGGCGATCTCCCGGTCGGGCCGTTCCTGCCAGATCCGGGGCGTCGCGGTGAGGTAGAGCCGCCGGGCGGCTGGGATGACTGCCTGGTTGTGGATGTCCGCCCAGGCCTTGCCCATTGAGCCCGACGTCCGGTGCGCCTCGTCGACCACCGCGAGGTCCACCGGGGCCAACTGCTGCCCGTAGAGGCCCTCGAAAGCCTCTGCCAGCACGCCCAGCGATGCGTAGGTGGCGTAGAGGGTTACGGGTCCGGAGCCGTGCCACAGTGCGAGCTGGACGGGGTTCGTGGTGGAGCGCACCCGCAGGTTCCACAGGTCCGGGTCGTCCTGGAGCGAGCACACCGCGACTGCCGGGCCCCGGTGTCCGGCATCGTGCCATGCCTTCACCGTCTGGGAGAGAAGATCCAGTGTCGGCACGAGTACGAGCGTGCGGCCGTTGGGCGCGAGGCGTTTGGCCGCGGCGGCGGCGATGAGGGTCTTGCCCGTGCCGCACGCGGCGTGCACCTGCCCGCGCAGACCGTTCGAGGGGATGCCGCCCGGCGGCACGTCCAGGCCCCGCACAATCGCGGCCACCGCTTCGATCTGATGGCTGCGCAGTTTGGTCCCGCTCAAGAGCTACACCTTTCCTGCGCGCTGGGCAGCCGAGGGCGAGTGGCTCCAGGCAAGTGTTCCTGCAATCCCGCTAGGTTGCGGGCCAGCTGGCGTGCCGTCATCCCCACTCCTTATCAAGAGCGCCATCCTGGGGCCGGACGAACCGGATCATCTGGCAGGTGCTGCCGTCCGGCACTCTACCCCACCCCAGGACAGGTAAAGAAGAAGGTTAAATATTGGGTTAAAGATCTGCTAGCCTCGGCGGTGGAGGTAATCACGTATGGCATCCGAGGAAGAGCTGTTCGCGTCCGTCGACGCGCTGCTGGAAGAAGAGCCACAGCTGCCGTCTCCGGCCGAGCGGGCCCGGCTGCGGGAGGCTGCCGGCATCACGCAGGCCCGTCTCGCGCAGGCCTTGAAGTCGACGACGCAGTCGGTGAAGAACTGGGAGAACGGCCGCTCGGAGCCGAAGCCCCCGCGCCTGGAGGCCTACCAGCGGCTGCTGAACGGCTGGGCTGCCCGGTTCCCCGCGCACGGCACGCCCCCCGTCGCCGCGCCCACTGCACCCAAAGCGCCGAAGCCGGCCGCAGAGACGCCGGCCGGCCCGGCGGTCGCGCCGGAGTCGACTGCCGAGCTGGTGGAAGTGCCCGCGGTCCAGGCCGTCCCGGAGCGGCCGGCCGTGCGCCCGGCGACGACGTCACGCCGCCCCGCCCGTACCGTGGCGTTGAGCACGCGCACCGACCCGCGCTTTCCGCACGGTCCGCTCGCGGTCCTGGACGGCGACGGCACCGCCTACTGTGTCGACGGCGTCATGCTGGACTGCCCGGCAACCACGGTCCCGGAGTTGGTGGAGTGGACGCTGCGTGAGTCTGGCCTGGGGGCGGTGAAGCTGAACCGCTACGGCAAGGACTCCGATCCGCTCATCGTGCTCACCGCGGCGGCCGCGGTGAAGCTCGGGCTCCCCGAGCGTCTGGAGGGCCACGAGCAGCGCCGCTCGCTGCGCCTGCCCGCCGACCACCCGGTCGTCAAGCAGGTCCTTCGAGCGAAGTGGCAGCTCACCCAGCGCGGCTTCGGCCCGTGGGCAAGGGTCTACCGCAAGGCGCAGGGGCGTGAGCGGCAGTGCGTGCAGCTGGCGGTCCTGTCGTGGGACGCGCTCGATGAGCGGTCCTGGCCCGGCGTCACGGAGATGGAGCCGGCCGACATCGCCCGCGTCCTGGGTATCTACGCGACCCGGGTCATCACCCCGCGCGGCTCCACGGCCGTGTCGGGGCTGGAGTTGATGACGGCGCTGCGCCCGCCGACCCGGGCGGTGCAGGACAAGGAGACCGGGAACTGGGTGCCCGGCCACAACCCCGGCAGCCCGGGGACGGAGCCGATGGACCCGGCGCCGCCGGAGGCCACCTCCGAGCACCCCGTGGTCGTGAACTCCGGCTGGACGGGCGGCTTCCTCGATGAGGAGGCCTACCAGTGGGTCCGCGACGTCAGCCTGCTGAGCGATGAGGAGTGCACGCTGCCCTTCGCGGTCGGCCTGGACCTCAACACCGCGTTCCTCGCCGCGGCCGCCCGCCTCACCGTGGGCCTGTCCGCCCCCGACCACTTCCACACCCCGGCGTTCAACCCGAAGATTCCCGGCTCCTGGCTGGTGGACCTGTCCCACATCGAGGTGGACCCGCGCCTGCCCAGCCCGTTCACACCGGCCGGCGTACGCCCCGAAGGCCCGGCCTGGTACCAGACGCACACCGTCGCCTACGCCCAGGAGCTCGGCTACAACGTCCAGCCCATCGAGGCGTACCTGCGCCGCGAGACGGGCGCGTACCTGGATCCGTGGCACGACCGGCTCAAGACCGCGTACGTCGACACCCTCGCCGACCTCGGCGTCACCCGGGACCTGGACGACCGGCAGTTCCTCGCAGCGATGGAGCAGCACAAGAACACCGACCCGGCGATGGCCGCCGTGCTGGCCGCGATCAAGGCGACCGTGAAGGGCGGGGTGGGCAAGCTGCGGGAGCGCCCGCAGGGCAAGTCCTACCAACAGGGCGAGCGGTGGCCGGCCCTTGAGCGGCCGACCTGGCGCCCCGACATCCGCGCCGCGGTCATCTCCAAGGCGCGGGTGAACATGCACCGCAAGCTGAGCAACATGGCCAGGATGACGGGCCTGTTCCCGCTGGCCGTGCTGTCCGACTGCGTCGTCTACCCCTCGCCGGGCCAGAGCCCGCTGGACTTCCTGCCGTACGCGGCGTCCGGCAAGCCGCAGCCCGGTGGTTTCCGTCTCGGGCCGACGCCGGGGCTGGCGAAGCTGGAGGGCGTCCAGTCGATGCTGTGGGCGGTCGACCTGATGGAGCAGGGCCTCAATCCGGCCCGCCACATCAAGGGCGGCGACGCCGTCCTCGACGAAGGCGAATAGCCCGCACCAACCAGCCAAGGAGCCCCACCTGTGACCACCGCCGATGCTGCTGCCCCGCAGTGGCCCGTCCCTTCCACCCCGCATGCCCACGACCCGGTTCTGTTCGCACGGGCGATGCGCGACATGCGTCTGACCTGGCGCGCCCGCGGTGTCCTAGCTGAGCTCTCTGCCGGCTACAACCGCGGACAGGAGCCCACCATCAGCGAGCTGGCCTCCCTTACCCGTAAAGAACGCCTGGCCGCTGAAGGCCGCGAAGCCTTCCGTAAGGCGGTCAGCGAACTGCGCGCGCTCGGCTACCTCACCCCCGACGCCACCACACTCACCGGCGTGGGTGAGCGTCCGGTCGTGGACTTCACCCCAGCCGCCGATGCCCACCTGATCAGCCAGCACTACGGCGATAGCGCGTTCACGAACGGGAGCTGACCGGTGGGAGAGATCGAGGACGCCATCGAGCGGGCCGACCGGGTGAGCTTCACCCGCGAGCCGCCCAAGACGCTCAAGGGCAAGATCGGCTACCTGCTCAAACAGCTGGGCAGCGCGAAGGCCGTCGCGCAGGCGATCGGCGTCACCGCCGACTCCGTTAACCGCTACCGGCGCGGCGCCCGCAAGCACGCCCGCACCGACGTCGCCGCGAAGATCGATGATGCGGTACGGCAGCGCTGGCAGCCGCAGGTACGCAAACGCCGACAGCGCCAAGCCGCCGCCACGGGCGGGATCACCGTGGAGACCCGGGCCCGGTTCGGCTACACCGCACCCATCGGCACCACCGACGACGGCCGCTACCGGCGACTCACCGTGCACCTCCCCCCGGCGTACGCGCAGCGCCTCTTCGACGCCCGCGACGCCGGCGCCAGCGACCAGGAAATGCGTGGGATCATCGCCGAAGGATTTAAAGAAATCTATTTCCAGGACGGCGGCAGCCGCGCCACGGGACTCTCGGACGTCGAAATCAACGACATTGATTACCTGGATCTCGACTTCTAATCCGCGCTGGCGTATCTGGGAGATCCGGATGCGGGTCACGGTGAAGTGCCACATCACGGTCCGTTCCTCTTCCAGCCGGCAGGCGGACAGGAAGATGTGCAGCAGCTCGGTGGTGGGCAACGAGGTGCCGCTCAGGACCTGCGTGAAGGTCGTGTTGGAGATCGGGTAGTGCTTGCGGCTGCGCTCCTCCAGCCCCTGCAGGGACATCCCCTTGCTGCGCACGAGTTCGTTCATCAGCTCGATCACGTCCTCGGCCGTCGTGCACAGCGCGAGCGCGGTGTGCATGTGGTCGGCGGAGGTGACGGAGGTGACGCGTTTGTCCTGGCGCTCGAACTCACGCGCCTGCTGGACCAGGGCGAGCAGTCCGTCCGGGTGCACGGGAGGACCTTCCGAACCCAACACTCACCCCCAGCCCCCATCCCGTTTTGCGACCTGCCGATGGGCGTGACGTGGCATGTGTGAGCGGATACGCAGTTGGCGCAGCATGTAGGACGCAGTCACGTCGGAACACACTCACAATGGGGGCAAGGGGATCGTCAGGTGGGTGGGGCGGCGATCTCTTCAAGGAGGGCCTGCAGTTGGTTGAGGAGGTTTTGGGTGCGGTGGGTGTTCCGGTCCGTCCGCAGTCGCAGTTGGGCCTCGGTGATGGTGGTTCCGTCTGGGAGGAGATGCCTCTCCGGGCTCTGGCTGAGCTGGAGGGCGGTCTCCAGATGGCGCATAGCTGCACTGAGTTCGGTGATGAACCAGATCTCGTCCGTGGGCTCGTGGGAGTCGGCTGGGGTGGTCACTGGTTCTCCTCGTCGGTGGTGAGGCTGTCCGGTCACATCGATGGCGCCCGGGCAGCGTGCGCGGTACGCCGTCGGAGACTGGCTGTGGCAGCCGTTCCTGGCTCTGCTCTGGCCGGGTGGCTGGCGGTGGGGGTTACTGGTATCGGTGTGTGTGCTGGTTCAGGCGTGTGTCCGCTGTGGCGTCGGGAGCGCGCTGGGTGAGGAATTCGCCGACGCGGGCCTGCTGAGCGGCAGCGGTGGCGGTGAG
>Ga0307514_10006364_pt1 | contig 10304 bp, 4 predicted proteins | sample 16_EM_MG_FD_203088 | JGI IMG/M metagenome (GOLD analysis project Ga0307514, IMG submission 203088) | Populus trichocarpa ectomycorrhiza microbial communities from riparian zone in the Pacific Northwest, United States - 16_EM | ecosystem: Host-associated > Plants > Roots > Unclassified | place... | reverse complement strand
TGACCTACTCATCTAAGAAAAATAAGAAGATTTTTCAACACTGGTCTCATTTCTTAGAGAAACCTACCCATTTGTGAAAAACATGAAAGTTTTTCAACATGGTTTTATTATTCTAGGTGACTTACCCGTTTGTGAATAACATGCAAGTTTTGCAACATTGGTCTCGTATCTTTAAATGACCTACCTGTTTGTGAAAAATATAAATATATATTTTTTTATCATTGGCCTCATTTCTCCAAGTGACATACTTGTTTGTGAAAAACATGAAAATTTTCAGCAGTGGTCTTATTTTTCCAAGATGACCTACCCGTTTGTAAAAAATACAAAGATTTTTCAACATTGATCTCTTTTCTCTAAGTGACCCACCTGTTTATGAAAAACATGAAGATTTTTCAATATTGATCTTATTTTTTCAAGTGACCTACCCGTTTGAGAAAGACACAAAGACTTTTCAACATTTGTCTCATTTCTCTAGGTGACCTATCTGTTTAGAAAAACATAAAAGTTTTTCATCATGGTCTCATTTTCCCAAGTGACCTACCCGTTTATGAAAAATACTATGATTTTTCAACATCGTCACATTTCTCTAGGTGACCTACTCGTTTGTAAAAAATAAAACGATTTTTCAACATTGGTCTTATTTATCCAGGTGACCTACTTGATAAGTATTTAAAAAATGCATTTTAAGGTTTTATATCATCATTTTACACTTAAAGTATAATTATCCATAACTTAAGCACATTTTATAATAACAAGTTTGATAATATAAGATATCTTTAATTTATGGTAAATACTATATTTTAAATGCAGGTTTGTAAAACAAGCATATCTCAAGACTGATTGATATGTTTAATTATTGAATTTGAGGTTTATGTGAAAAGAAAAAAATAGGTGTAGGTTTAAAGAAGAAATCTTAATTGGGCTCGTTCTATTAAAACTAGAACACCATTCAATTTTGAGTCTATAATTGAAGCTATCGACCTCAGATTTAGGTGTGGTTTAACTTGATGGAAAGATAAGATGGAGACATAAAACATTCATGAAAATCCCAAGACTCAATACTACCTTTTGTAAGTACGAATCTTAGCAACAAAAAGGAAGTTTGAATTTGTCATACAACCTATACAATGTTCGGTATTTAACTCATATCTAGAGTTCTAGAAACCCAAATTATCCCATTCTTTTTTGTTTGGAAATATTAGACAAATTTCTACAACTTTCATACAAACCATCTGTTCAGATTATAATGTTATAAATGATGTTTTGTCTTGTCATCAAATCAATAGTTAGCCACCGTATCAATATTTCTAAATTTTAGCCTATAGAAGAACATATTTTTTTTATATATTTAGACATCTTGGTTTTCAGATCAAGATTCATACTCTTGTTTTGTTTATTTGTATTTTTATAATATTCAAGTTTTATTTCATTTTATATTCTTATTAATATATTGTTTATACTTATCATTTTCTTTATTATACCTAGTTAATTTATATCATAGCTATGTTTTTATCATTTTTATTTATGTTTTTCTTCTTAATTATGTTTAGTTAAGTTTATTTTTACCAAGGTGAAAATGTTACACTAATTGTGTAAGAATAAATATAGTACAAACTCAACATGAACTTTAATATTTAAATTGAAGAAAGTTTGCTTTTAACATTTGTTATAATTGTTATCATAATAACTTATTACCCTCCTTGGTAAGTGGTAAGTCTTGATTCGTGGTGTACAATCTTTAGCACAACAAATACTTAATTCTTTCATGGTCTACCGCATTGAGAACTATCACCTATGCTACGAAAGGATTTTGATTTATTGTTGACATAAGTTAACACCATGAATACTTGACAACATTTACAAGCATTGACATTACTCAAATAAGGTACTTAACGATAATTAATATGATCATATTAATAACTTAAAATGAGCCATTAATGATAAATCATATGATTAGAACTTTCTTTGTGTGTGGTTTTCAGTTAAGTAATATAAAGAGTTTGGACTATATTTATTTGAAATACTATTAGTTGATCCTCTAACCTTGACAATTGTTTTATATTTGTTAAATATTTATATTAATATCACATCTTAAAGATCTCTTTAACTCCTTTTATTTCATTATTTGTGGTTTTGTATACTTAACCTTCTTATGGATTAACCCTAGTCTTATCGGGTTATTTATTACTTTGACACTCCTACACTTGGGACAAGTTATCAATTATTTGATCGAGTCAAGTTTTTGGCGTCGTTGCCGGGAAGGTAAGGTAGTGTACAAACTATAAATTTTATTCTTTTTTTTTTTCTTTTCACCTTTCACTTTTATTTTTTATTTTTTATTTTTTTTTATTTTTTTTACATTTGCATAAAAGTTTGGTCACATATATTTGGTGATAAACTTTCTAGGAAATCATTTTTTTCTTTAGAAAACATGGTTGAAAATGTAAAAGGTCTATTGGCCTGACATACCTTAATTTTTAAAATAATAAAATCTTCAACCTTGTCTTTCTAAAAATATTTATTACCCATGTTTGAGGTAAGTGGACTCATAGTGAGCCATCGCCTTGAACATTAAAAAATAATTATATTTTTCCTGAATTTTCAACAAAAATAAAAGTTTTCAAATCCAAATAATTTTTTTATTCATTGATGTCAGAGTTGGGAATACTAACTTGGAATGATATACACCAATACCAAAATTAGGAATATCATCTGTATTATTCACTGACACTAGAGTCGATGATATTCATATTCATCAATGTCATAATTGAAAATACTCTTAATATTCACTAACGTCAAAGTTAGAAATATTATCAATATAATTAGAAATAACTTTTAGCTTGACATTCACTAGCATCAAAGTCAAGAATATCATACATTTTCTTCAGGTAATACTTATTAATGCTCGAGTTGAAAGTATTTTTAGTTTAATATTTACCAACACTACAGTCAGGAATATTATAGGCAGGCCATCAATAACATAACATAATAGACCCTTAGCAATTTCAGACAAAAGTAGCAAGATAGCCTACCCCAAGTATGTCAATTTAAGGATGATAATATCTTTCATTTAGTGTAATCAATCTCGTACCATAGGATTTGTGCTAACTAGTTAGGGTCTCTGAATACCATAATAATATGTGCTCACTCCTTAAACAAAACCTATCATCTCAATGAACAAGATGCCATATATCAATTTTTTATATTTTTTTAAGGTTGTCGTGATGTTGAGTAACGACAGAATGATAATTCCATTAGGGATATTTTAGGACTAAACTTTCCTATTTATCTTTCAATTGCTATTTTGTTTGTTGTGTTTTTTTTTTTGCCTTTATAGCTTTAACATGCATTCCTATTTATATTTTCACGCAATATTTTTTGATAGAGCATACACCATAAACTTTAGGATATATGGAGATGAAACGGTACCCTAATGACTTTTTTCCTAGGTAAAACTCATGAAACCATCAAACTCTCGCTTGATTAATTGCTTGGTAGTGGTTGGTATGCGAATATGATATTATTCACAATCTCTATCTTTACACTTATTGCAAATCTCATATGGAACTAAACTTTCAAAGGACGGTCACTAAACATATAAGAGACCATTAAAACCATATAGTAACATATCCTCTATACATATAATAGCTAAAACCTACCCGTATATTGTACCTTATGTAAATTACATCAAGGCAAACCCAACAGGTAGCATCCTAAATTTTAAGACATTTTGGTGTCAAATGACTGTCGCATAGATTCTACAAGAGTCTAAACTAATACAAGTTGATTGAGGTGGACAAGGATCTTTTGTTGGTATGATAATGACATTAGGTTCTAAAATACATGAGTGTTGACCATTATCACCCCTTGAAAGACAAACCCGTATTTAATTTACGTTTCTTTTCCTTTCCTTTTCACATAAAATCATTATTCTTGCACCTTATATTTATTCATTTTGCAAAAATTACTTGGAATGCACATACAGGCAAAATATAGGCCCTTTAAGATCCAAATCCCTTTTAGAATCCATCCAAAGAAATAAAAGCATATACATCATGATGAAGGAGATACCCACTCTTACCAGCTTCCATGAAAAAGCCTAGCAAGCCCTCTTCTAAAGATACCATAAGATACTTCAAAGCATTCAATAGAAAACCTTATTTCGGGTACTAGATATAGAGAGTACCATCATCCTCTTCCCCTCAACACAAGAAATAAACAGTGCTTCTCTAGAGCTCCTATATGTTGAGAACCCTGAAATAGTTGGCACCAATCTTGAAGAGCCAAAAGTAAAGAAGAGGAAAATAATTATAAAACTAGCCTTAACAATAGTAAGAAGTTAAAGAGATGATTTACTAGGCTTGCTATATGAACAACAACATCTTCTTCAGAAACTACAAGATAAACTAAAGGCCTTGTCAAGGGTTAAGATGGAATAGGATCGTTAAATGATTAATATGGCACAAAGAGAAGTCATGAGAAATGAACTACCAAAGGATTTCTTTGAGTCAATAACAGTGAGATGGTTGCAGACTCTTAAGAAAGTAGAAGGTATCTTTAGCTGCAATTTTAGCAACAAATAATTATTGGAACAAGCCTTCATACCCAACTTTTTCATTGATAAGGAGCTGTTTTTTAAGCATCTAGATTATATAGGGGATTATGTGCTAAACTTATTTTTTACAAAATAATAATGCTCCCAGTATTTGTACTTGTCACTATGTATTCTAACACAACTCAAGGCTGTTAATAGGGATACAAAAAAAGTTGGCTTAAGTAGCCCTCAAGCATAACTTACACTGGTATCTGTGTTATAAAAAATCTCTCCTAAAGGAACAAATCAAGACATTCTCAAAAGACATCTTAGATTAACCTTTGCACTCCCACGGTCTCATAAAAGCACAAAAGAACTTGGTTGATATGGTGGAGACAATTATAGAAGTGGTATATGAGGCAATAAAAAATCTCTTGACACTATATAGGAAACATTCAAGAGTGTGCTAGAACTATTTATTTACTAAAAAATACTAGGGGAGAATCCTGTAACCAAGTTGCATGAAATATGCAAGAAGAAGAGTCTCAAAGTCGAATTTGAGGATTCTTGGGATGGAGGCTAGAATGTGAAAGTCCTTATCAATGGCCAATTTATAGGCAAATGAGACAACAACCTTAAGAAGGAAATTGCTCACAATAGGGCAGCTAAGAACACAATAGAGAAACTAAAGAAGACTTGGGGAGGCAAGGAGCATATATGACATATGCATGCAATATCAAACTTTTTTGAAAACTTGTTTATGTAATATGGGTTTTTAAGTTTTAGGAACTACATTACACTTTCATTTTCAATATCTTCCTCTATGTTATTATTATTTTGAAATGAAGAGATGTTATTATGAAAGTATCATTTGACATTTTATTTTGCCTCTTTACTCAAATTAATATAAAAATGGTTAAATTTCAAAATGCATCAAGACGCTAAGAAGCACCTTCACCTTTCCAAAACACCATAACCAAATCAGTTTTATAAAAAAACCTTTTACTAAAACAATCCAAAAAATTCAAATATGCCTTTTGATTTTGAAAATAATTTGATTCTTTCCTAAAAAAAATCTTCAGGCATCTTGTATATAGGATGACAAACAAATAATTAATCAATTCTCACTTTAAGGTGACCAATAACCTGAATCAAAAAAGGAAATAAAAATTAAAAGAACCTTCAAGAACCCATACACCATGTCTCTTGAGTTGTGTTTTAGTTGTATGTATAATGCTATGTAGTGGATTCAATATCCATAGACTCACAAAACATAATTCTTTGTAGGTACAATCTAACTACACTGAACAAGATCAAAATTTATCGGTTTTAACTACTTGCGCTTGATATGATGAAATGTCATCTTTGTTTTTCCTTTCACATTCAAAATCAAATGAAACCCTTGTAGTCCCTTTTTGTGCTTATGTGATTTTTTTTTCTTCATGAAAATCTTGACTAGGGTCACACCCCATGCCGGGGGAAAGTTAAAAATCAAAAGGATGAGAGGATACCAAGGGAAATCCAAATTGCAAAATAACCTACTTAAATACCGGGGGGCAAGTGAAAGATAAAAAAATTAAGAAAAACCATGAGAAATCCAATATCAAAATAGCTAAAAAAAATGTTGGGAGGCATGACCAAATCAAGAACAAAAAAATGATAAAGTCAGAACAAATGGTAAATCAAAGAAACATAATAAAAGAAAACTAAAAGATACAATCAGTCAAGCAAATTATAGTGATTCTAAGTTTTTAGAACCTTGAAATACTCTTTGAGCCTATGAATCATTTTGTTTCATAGCCACGATCTATAACCTGTATTATTTGCCTTTAAAAATTCTTTCTAATCAAGTAAGCAATCAACCTAGACCAATATGTAGCGTTCTCAAAATGCAAAAAATATTTTCATAAGAGCTGTGACATCACGGACAAGCTATTTATTATTATTGTTATTGGTAAAATGAGTGTCTAACAAGAGATGAATTTCTTTCAACAAAACTTTAAGCTTTCACTTAAGCCTCTTGCTTTGAAACAAACAAAATATAAAAGGTCACATCATCATGTACCTTCACTAATAACAATCTCACATATATAAAAGATCAAATCACTATTTCCTTAAAAAGTTGACCCCTATAGAATTGTAAAAAAAATTCAAAACAAATTGTTTTAAGTTTACATCGGGTTAATTTTTGTTTTTCAAATGAAATAAATTCATTTAAGTTAAGGATAACCCAACTTAGAGCTAATATTTCATTCTCAATATATACCTTGTCAATCATCAACAAAATACCTCTTAGTATTGAACGACATGTTTTAGGTCTTCAACAAAAAAACTTTAAACTTCAAAAATACTTTCAAAATTCACATCTCTCTAATTTTATTTCAACAAATAGATTGGTCTGGATATGATTTTTAAAAGTTTGCAATTGGATCCTAAGGCAAGAAAGTCAATTATCAAAAAACAAGTGTTCATCAACCAATTAAACAAAGTTAATCGTCAGAAAATAAGTGTGCCTCCAAATGAATTGATTGAGTTAAAGGCATTCCAATTTAAAGAAATTAACATCATAATATACACAATTCTAACATGTGAGTGATATAAAATGACTGATGATTGTATGTCTTTTAATTAGCTGGGGAAACCTGCTTCAAAACCCGCTAGTCAAGTAAGGATGAAAACAACTTGGTTGTAAATGGAAGAAGAAATATTCATTGACAAAGGTGATGCATGCATCCGTTTTCATGGTTATTAGAAAGATTAAAATATAGATTATCTAGGAAATTCAGTTGGGAGACACCCATAAATCTCGAGTGATAAGGGAGATACATGTTGATAGTGTTGCCACATGATGCACACATCAAAATTAGTTGGGGATAATCTTACAATGAGATCATCTTGAAGATTTTTAGATATTTTATAATCAGGTAGGTCACCCATTACAATGAGACCACCATGAAAAATCTTCATGTTTTTCACAACCGGGTAGGTCATCCGTTATAATGAGATCATTTTAAAAGATTTTCAGATCTTTCATAATTAGGTAGGTCACCTATTATAATAAAAACATCTTGAAATTCTTTTATGATTTTTCAAAGAGGTAGGTCACCTGAGAAATGAGACAATTTTTTAAAAATCTTTGAATGTTTCATGAAAAACAGGTAGGTCACTTGAAGAATGATAATTTTGAAGAAGTCTTTTAACTTTTCAGACAAACATGTAAGTCACTTGAACAATGAGATCATTTTTAAAAAATATTTGATTTTTTAACAAAAATATTTTTTTTTCATAAAAACAGGTAGGTTGCCCAAAACAATTGTATAATTTTTGAAAAATCTCTAAATTTTTTCACAAAAAATAGACAGATCGTCTGAAACAATTAGACCGTTTTTGAAAAATCTTTGATTTTTTCACAGGTCTCCTAAAATAATTAGACTATTTTTGAAAAACCTTTGAATTTTTCACAAAAATAGGTATGTCACATGAAATAATTAGACCATTTTTTTTATAAAAAAAAACACAAAACATGCTTGTCACCTGAAATAATTAAATCATTTTTGAAAAATAATTGAATTTTCATAAAATTAGGCATGTCGTCTAGAACAATTATATCATTTTTGAGAAATCTTTAAACTTTTCACAAAATAGATAGGTCACCTAGAGAATGAAACCATTAATGAAAAATCATGTGATTTTTGATGGTGTCGGATCATTCTGTTGAACTTAAAAGTGTTGGATTCATTTCATTTCTAAAATATGATTTTTGAAAGTGTTGGAACCATTTAAAAAAAATATTGGAATTTTCCATCATGTTTTTTCTTTTTTTTTTTAAGAAAATAAATTTTTGAATTTCTGCCATTTCTCCATTTTTTTTCTTTACAAGCTTACTATATAAAAGTATTTTTACAAGTCTTTATACCATAAGTATTATCAAGATAGGGTAACTATTATAATCTAATTTTAGGTTCCCCTAAAACGTTTCATGAAAATAAACTTTTCATATATTATAAATTACTCTAACCAAAGTACCAAGTTTATGAATAACTTTTGAAAGAGCTTGTGGAATAAATTAGGAATTCATTTGAAGTTTATCAATACTTACCATCCTCAAATATATGGATAAAAAGAAGTGGTGAATCGTAACTTAGAGAATCTGCTATAAAGTTTAGCGGGAACAAGCCAAAGCAACATGACCTGGCCTTGTCATAAGCTAATTTTGCCCATAACAAATCAAGGAATCAAAACACTAAGTTGAGTTCTTTTAAGATTGTGTGTGGACAAAACCCATTAGGTGTGTTAAGTTAACGTTTATTCTTTAAGTGTCTAAGTTGAAGACATGACAAATTAACTTTGTAGGTGCATGATCAGGTCAACCAAATTATTTCAAACACCAATGCAAGGTAAAAAGCCTAAACTTATAGCAAGAATGTCATTTATGAAGTTAAAGACTTAGTATAAGCAATGCTTACTCTTGCAGGTATCTTGTAAGAAAGTATATCAAGCTTAGGAAAATGAATATTGGTGTTGTTGAGGTGTTGTAAATGATCAATGACAATACATATAATTTCTTTTTTCCTAGTCATTTGAAAACCTGTAATGTTTTCAATTTGGAGAGAGCGAAATAGAGGGTTATGAATAGAAAAATGTGGATGTGTTATAATTATACCATATAAAAAGCCTAGTAGAGAAACTATGGATTAGTGAGATATATTTAAGCCTAAAAAGAGGTTTGGTTATGCCAAATGACTTATCTGATATAAAAGCTTATAATATTTTATATAATTGTTAGATTGCGCTCAATTGTTTCCAAGAAATTCTTCAAGCTCTGCTCTATAGGATGGCTAGCTTGCTTTTCTAGTTCATATATATGGAAAAGGCCTTAAAAAAAGATCTAGAAGAAATTATTTGATTTGATTTTATTATTTTTCTATTTAATTCTAGAATTTCAGGGATTATGGTTTTCCTTTTTTATAATCATTTTAGAACTATTTAAATGGTGGCAATCCGTTTAGAAGCAGTAGACCATTAGAATATATATTATTTAGTAAGAAAAAACAGTCAGGTTCTTGTTTTAGACCCTTTTTCTTAATTATATCTTCCGTTGATTCCTAATCAGATTAAATTTGGCTACGCGACAATTTAAAAACGTAAACTATTTGATTATGAGTCCATTATATATAAGATTTCTTATCATCGATCAATGTTGGGATATTTTCCTTAACTCACATATGCATATATCTCGAACAATAACCCTGTATACTTTTGGTCCAGGTTGCAAAATAGGAGGTAAATTTCTTGATTTTCCAGATTGTTAAATTTATGTGTGAACAAATGTACATGCAACAATGTAGCTTAACCAACCAGCTACGATCACTTAATAGTTGTGAGTTTTTATTTCTTCTCGGGCTGCTTCCTCCGCAGGTAGATCCAACCAATAAGCACCATCATTTCAAGTTTGAACCACCTTGAGGAAGGCTCGAGCCAGTCAATTCGATTGACACATGTTTGGATTCTTCATCTTTGTTATATAGTAAAGCCCCATTTGTAAAATACCAACTTACTGATGAAGGGAGATATTCTTCATCAGGATGAAAATATACCCAAGGAGAGCACGCCTAGAATAATGCTTGAACTTGGTCTTGATTAGGTGATTAGTACTTAAAAGTGTATTTTTATCAAGGTTTTATATCATCATTTTGCACTTGAAGTATCAATAACTCCTTAACTAAAGCATGTTTTATAATAACATATCTAATAATATAAGATACCTTTA
>Ga0307514_10006363_pt1 | contig 10305 bp, 9 predicted proteins | sample 16_EM_MG_FD_203088 | JGI IMG/M metagenome (GOLD analysis project Ga0307514, IMG submission 203088) | Populus trichocarpa ectomycorrhiza microbial communities from riparian zone in the Pacific Northwest, United States - 16_EM | ecosystem: Host-associated > Plants > Roots > Unclassified | place... | reverse complement strand
TTCTTTCACAAAATGCCTGATGGGTAAATTTTGATCTGATTTATGAAAGAACCCACAGGGTTCTTTCAAAAATTGCCTGATGGGCACATTGATGGGCTTTTTGTGATCTCATTCTCAATTAACCCAGCGATCTCATTGAGATCAAAGTGGTGGGCTTTTTTTGAAAAAACTCTCAATTTGCCCACTGGGTAAAGTGTGGGTTAATTGTTTAAAATCTCTCAAAAAACCCACAATTTACCTGCAGGGTAAGACCCCCTCTGCCCCCAGTGACAACAGGGCAGCCTCATGCTCACGACGAGCTTCAATACATTCCTTGCACCAAGCCTCCCTGTAATAAATGAGACAAAATCAGAGGAAACCAGTGAGATGGGGTCATACAGGTTAGCCCTCATGTGCTTCTTGATCCTGAGCAAGGCCCGGGAACCAAAGGGAAACTGGTTACTGTTCATTGTGACATGCCAAGCGCCGCTCTGGGCAGCAGAGTTAATTCAAAGGAGCCTGAGGGGTGGTCAAAAACCGAAACGCTCTGAAGTTCATCGAGGGGAACGCACACCTTCCAATCGTCCTTCTTCACCGAGTCGAGAGTTGCACAGATGGCATCAATATTGTGGTAAAAGACCTCCTGGGCCTGTCGGTCGCCAAGTGTGAACGTGAGGCTGGAGTCCGCCATCTGCTCTTTCCTCCACTCCTCCCAACCCTCCTCATAAAGTTTGGCGAAAACTGGAGGGGGTAGCTTTCCCCAAAGTGGATCAAGAGACAGCTCAGTTGCAAGAAAGTAGCGAGTGGCACGGTCAACCCAAAGGTCTTCTTCCTTCTTGTCCATTCTCGACATAGTAGGAGTCACTGTCAGGTTGGATGGGGGGATGGAAGCGCAACACGGTTTGGTTGGGGTTACTTGTATGGTGTTTGTGCAACGTGACTAGGAGCCCAAGTTGGTGGAAAGATGCCAGTAGCACGTGAATGATGGGTGTGACTCGGCTTGGGAAATGCCGCCGTACATATCCGTAGGGAACCCCCTAGATAACTGAAACCTTGCTTGTGGTAATTTACTGGTAGGAATGTGGCATCTCCTGCCCGTGAATGTATACAGATTAATTATTCGACTCGGATCTCATTCTGAGTCTCGAATTCCCGTCGGGGTCATGAAGCTCTCTAACGCGTTCGGGAGTGTCTTCTCTTCATTCGTAGTTGCATCAGGTCATCGAGGGGTATGACCAAAAAAAGGCAAACAACAAATTGGGGCCGTATTCCGTAGGAAACGGTCTACACTCGCGAAATGGTGCCCCACTTTTTTGATACCTACTCACGTGTAAATTTTGTGAATGAGCTCCATGGCCATGACAGGCAATCCCTACTTGGCGCCTCCTGTCTCTTTGAGAATCTTCCACTTGATTCGCCTCTGGTGGGCAATTGAATGACTCCGGCTCTACTCAAGTATTGATATAAAATGGTGATGTGGCTTGGGTGGGTTATTCCCAGGGCGTACCGCCTTGGTCTTGTAATTGCCACGGAAGCCGAGGGTCCTGTAACACGCCTCACTACTTCGGTGTGTCTATCTATCTATTCTGTCATCCTCGTCTGTGATAGATTAATGCACTGTGGTCCTAGGATGGTAGCTATTATGGAAAGACCGGGACCATCAGGGGTCCCGGGGTGCTGTAACCGTGGGAAATCTAAGCCGTGTGTTCCCGAAAAGGAAGTCCCATCAATCCGCGTGGGATGCGTGGTTTACCTCAGGACGAAAATCGAGCATGTCTCGCTCGTTATTCGTCCATTCGACGTCGCGTTTAGCGGGATTGACCGCGATTGGCGTTCTGCATAGGGTAGTATTTTTTCAGATTTATTTTCAGACATTTTTGTGCGTGCGCTTTTCAAAAGGGCCAATAGTATTATTTCCATAAGGACTCCCGATTTGGCTGGGTGGGTCCCTATAAATAATGCATCTGAGGAACCCGCTCCCCCATGGCCCAGATCTTAGTTGTTCGTGCGTATTATCTTGAGTCTCCCCCACTCTGATGCTCTCACTCACCGGTTGCCACCCACAGAGGTCCCCGCTCACTTTGCCTTCCTCCCTTTTGGGACGTATGGAATAACATTCGACTTCATCACTACCAACCTCAGAAGTAACCCCCCCAACGGCTGGGGGGTCAAAGCACGCAGTATGTTCTCCCAACTCAATGTTTCCACATTGTCTAATGTGATTCTTTAGAGACTTTCTACAGACATGTTGGGAATCACCTCCATGCTTCGGGGCTCATTGAGCATCCACAGGGGTCCGTGTATCATGGACCCCTGTTATTTGCCACAGAATGCTGGGTAGCCATGTATGATCTTCGAGGTCTGGTGCCTCTAGGTATATTCTCTTCCACCGTCCGGAAGATCGAGATGTTTCACATTCATGACCGGCCTAACATGATTTGTGGTGATCTCTTGGCACTCGGTGGCGCCCACTCACCGCAGTTAATTGGGCCCACCCCACTCGGCCTTATTCCGAACAATGTCCAGGCCAATTTCCTCATTCCCGGCACCCATCTCCCACCCCAGTATTGCAGGGTCACCCCTGTATCACAGAATCCAGCTAATTGGAGGACGTAGTATAATTGATTAGTTCCCAACCTCCCCCCCAAACGCATGGCGACTGTTCCATATATGTATAGGACTCTTCTTGCTCCCGTTCCATCCCTTACCCAGTCCGATAATGTACTTGCCTCCTTTCATGAACATCACGTGAAACTGAATCCTGTAATGTGAGCTGATAGTGGCGCGGAGGGATGTCGTTCACTCGCGGCGCGCCCACTGTTATCGGCGACGGTCATATTCCTCTCCACATTATTAGTACTAATTACCCGAAGATTTCGTCGATCCTTGTCCCCGCTGATGGTTTCTGCCCTGCTGCCATTGTGGTATACCCAATTGGGGTCTCCCTTAGATCGCATGGATAGAAGCCGATGATGGGTAATCGTGGAATAAAGCTAAACAAGGGATATACGACGATAGTGTCAAAGCTATAATATAAATGAAACAGGTACGAAGGTGAAAGAAAAGACAGCGAGGGGCGGAAAACAAAAAGAGGGTGAAACACCCGAATCTTCTCTCCGAAACACATAAATCGCTCAACGATCCTCCATGTGCTTCTTCAGCTCTCCATAGCCTGGCAAACCAAACCAACTGGGTATCAACTTCCACACATCCTGTCTCGCAGTCCTGATTACCGTCCGAAAGTCTGCTTTGCAGGCTGCACAAATGTTGAGGCTGCACAACACCTTGGGGTCCGCTGCATCCGCGTAGTCTATACGATCGAGCATACCTTCCGTCTGGTTGAGGGTGAACAGAGGGTCCGCGTCCCGACCAAAGGAGATTCCGTTGATGGACCGGAGCGCGTTGAGCATGATGAAATAGAACGCTGCTCTGCAGGCCTGGCTTTGGAACTCCTGATTCAAGCAACGCAGAGAGATTGGTGGGTCGACTAGAGACTTCTCGATAAAAGAGATCATGAATCGTTGTCCTTGTTCTCTCCCAGCGAGTACGTTGATGGCATCCTGGTGCGAAAGATAAACAGGGTCCTTGGAGTCCCCGAGGGTGGGGCTATCCGGCATTGAAAGAGTAGGAGAGGACGTGGGGGAAGAGGCCGGCGAGTCGAAAGTAAGCGGCAGGGGACCCATAGCTCCAGAGACAATCTTCTTAGGTCCGTAGCGGGAAAGGTCATAGAATGCAGAAGGTAGCACGAACGCAAGATTTTCGATTTCCCGCGCGAGACTGATCACAAGGACAGGGTGTGGAGCGAGTTCTCTTGGAGAATATTTCCCTTTGTCGTCGACTGCGTCGCGCTCTCGTGCTTCCCACTTATCCAGAGTCAACGGCCAGTCAACAGCAAGTCGGCTTAGGCAGCGGTGTCGCAAATGCTCGATGAAGTACTTGCTAGATAGACGCAGAACAGCCTCGATCGCTTGCCAGTCGTTTGCATACGGCTTGTAGAAGTATCTGCAGACAGATGGGGGTTCACCGTCACACTTAACAAGGTGTAAAAGGGGGTACTCACAATCCGTCGTATAGCGCTCGCAGTAGGAAGGTGATATCAGACGGGGAGTCGTAGAGCTGGACAATGGGAAACCCTTGGAACGTAGGCTGATCGACAGGCTGAGGAAGGGAGAACAGATCCCGAAAGATTTCAGAATGCCGCTCGAGCTGCCCCCTATGCACCTTGAACGCAACAGCCCCTGCGACAAGAATGACGTTGCCATCTTCGAACCAGATATCAGATTGGGTGACAACGTCAGGAGGTGTTTCCATCGTAGTTGGAGAACGAGGTTGGGAACGGATGTTGTGTGGAGTCGAGAACGATGCGAATTGTCTAGAAAACAGTAGGATGTGCAATGGAAGGAGGAGAACAACCTGTTGTCTCTGGTCCTTCAGATAGCCATGTACGAGTTCAGAGGGAAAGAGCGGTCTAGGGGAGGTTGTTCACGTGACAAACAGAAAGCTAGTCCAGTCCGGCAAACACGGGACCGACGCAAAACGTTGCCCTCTCGCCCAAGGCCTTTCGTGTATAGGTCCTGTCATGTAACTCGATGCCCAACAGAGACACCTCAGGAATTGTCTCGTGTGGTGGGACAATGCAACCTCGGTGGCGAACCCTTCGGAGGTCGGAGGATCGTCCATCCAGCAGTTAGCTTCCGCCTTCCGCCTCCTCTCCGGCAGGATTTTGTCAGGGACAAATGGCTCTTTCCCCTTTTCTCGCAGAGTCAACTCACTGGCAACCTGCTTCCTTTCGCCATCCCTTCCACCTGACAATCTCGCCCGGTGCAGATTCCCCGTTTCATCCAAGCGATGAACACTTCTCCCCCTTACCTGCGGGTTGGACCCGTAGCAATACACATTCATTCCCGAGAGACAAACCACGAGCCAGCTTCACTCTTGACTGAGTATTCCTTTGCAAAACCAACGCTGGACGTTAAGGGCTCGGTATTCTTGTCCCCGGATGATGGCACGTCGATCGAGGAGCTGAACGGAGTGGTAAGTAAATCTCCGATGTACTCAAGGAAGATATCTTACAGGAAGGATAATTAGGTGTCTCTCAACGCTTCCTCGTCAACCTTCGTGTCGCCGGTGCCATCTTTTTCACCTTCACCACCCACCGCAGCATTCACTCCTTACCCTTCAACTTCTTCCTTGGCTATAAACGCCGACGATGTAAGTGCGTTACAGCACCTGACGGAATTTACGCCTTACCATTTCCAAGCTGCCCTCCCTGCAGGGTTCAGCTCCAAGTCCTTCTAATGTTACCTCGGTAATCCCGATTTTTTGCGATCGGTGGACTCACGGCTAACGGATGTTAATATCGGGTTCAGGAACCTAATGCCCAGCGGAGCTCGACCCCAGGTTCCCGGGCCTCACCTTCCCCGACTCCTTTGTCAACATTCCCGCAGGAAACAAAGAGCTACCCTCCGAGTTCAACCCTCAAAACAGGCTCTGTCGCCGCGTCACTTTCGTCACCCAGAGCTGATCCACAACCTACCATTCTCGCTGGCTCGACGACGGCCGTTCTTTCGGATTCAAGTCTGGTCGAGTCGATGGGTGCCACCTCGGCGAGTTCCCTGGGACCTGCATCTCCCACCGTAGCTTCAGGCAATTTCACGGCAAGCAGAAACACCACAGCGATCATCGTGGGCTCGATCTTGGCCGCGATCTTAGGCGTTGCCCTGATACTCGCCGTCATCACATGGTTTCTTCGCGTGCGTTCTCGTAGGAGGTCTGAAGATGAGCTTTCTTGGGACCCAGAACCCAATGCAAGACACATATCTGACAATGATAGCTTCTTCGACACTCCTCCGTTTCAGGTTGGCCGAGGTAGGGTCAGTCCTCCAGCCCGGCCGCGGCCACCCGGTCCAAACGTCATGCCGCAGTCGGAATTCTCAGAACCGCAGATAATCCAAGCTCCTTACTCTCGTCTGGCCACCCCAGAGTTGGCACATTTGAATGGCCCTCTTACTGTGACCAACTTGATGCCTGGCGACGTCCCCCTCTCCACCAACACGAGCATATTCATAGGAAGCCGACCTGGGTCTACACAAGCTACTCCTCGGATCGACAACTCTACCCCTCGATTCACCCGTCTACAAGATGGCGGTCTCCCTGTGCCCTGGTCTCATAGTACTCCTGAAACGTCAAGGGGGCCTATCGGTCGACCCAAAGCTTGGTCCCGTCTCTCGGCTGCCAGCCTAAAGAAAGTCTTTTCCCCATCTCCTCCCAAGTCCACCCAGATCGACCCACTCCAACCTCGCACCTCTGCTACGAACCTGAGGACTCATTTCAATAATACCGGCACGAACAACCTTCGATTCCCCGAACCTGCTAGGACTGCAGACCAGACTTGGTCTGGGACTATTCGAACTGGGATCACCAACGCCCTGAGTGCTGTGATCGGTACTTCTACGCGGCCGCAGGATCCACCAGACAGCAATCTGACCCCTATTCCTCCACGTCCCAATCGCAGACTTTCCTCAAAGACCGGGATATCTACGCTTCGCAGCATGAGCACGACGTCCACCCGGTCGGTGGGAATAGATTATACAATGGAGGAAAAGAGAACGAGTCGCGGTGCCGTGCACATTTACCCTCTTGGACGTCCTCAGGAGGCCCGTTCTTTCAGTGAGACCATCAAGGAGGAGGAAACCGAGGATGAAAGTGGATTCCCATCGCCTGATTCCTTGCCCTCAAGGAACGTTCCAGCGAGCGAGCCCATGATCAAGCAGACCCACTTTTCGCAAATCCCTCGTGTGCCAGATGATATCGTGGGCCGACCTTCGTCCCTGCCAAGGCTACCGACAATTCACCCGTTATCCAGAGGATGGACATTGAGAAGTGAGGGTTTCATCACGCTTCCGGAAAGCGACGATGGGTACCGAAGTGCGTTCAACCAGATGATCAACGAGCGAAAACGGGAATACGACCGTCGTCTTGCGGAACTCGAGGCTATTGGTGCAGAGGAGGCATCGAGGCCGGTTATGTCTAGGGCTTCGACAACGAGTCTGATGACGGAAAGCACAGCTTTGTCCCGGGAGTCGAGTTTCATGGACGATGAAGAGAGAAAGGCAAAGAAGGTGTTGAGGATGAGGAGGAAGCGAGCGATGGCTTTGAGCGCTATTAGAATGGGGAATAGAAAGCATGTTGAGAGCGGGGCGAGCATGAGAAAGCCAGGTTGAGCACGAAAACGATGTTCAGCAGTGGGTAGAGAGTTTGTATCGCCACATTGTAGGATCACGAGTGGGTAGTTGAAATCAGGTGCAGTCATACATAATCTACGAGAAGATATATATAGAACAAACAACCTGGCGCCCCACGAGCAGGCAAATAAGAAAATGCGGTGAAGTGGGAACGCGGGTACGAAAATAAAACTACACCCGTCGGTGGGTAGGATGCAGGAGATACTGCGATCTCAGCTTACGAAGAAATCATCCTATGAGATTCACCTTCTCCACCTTGAAGTTCTCGTGTTCGGCGCCTAGACGGGGTAGGGTGGGTCAACTCCTTTGACGCCTTCAATGACTGGGACAACGTACAGATATACGGACAGTTTGACGCGGAGATTACTAAGAAGGATTCTAGCGAGTCCAGTGCTCTGTAAATATGTTCTTTTGACCTGACATCAGTGACGGTCTTCAGCTCTTCCAAGAGCACCCGCGCGGCAACTACCAAAAGTTTCTAGGAGGGAAGACTCAACATGGTGGAGTATTACTGCTCGAAGTGCAACTTACTCCAGTAGATGGGTGTACATACCCCATTCTAGAGATATCAACGGCGTCCAACGTATTGGCAATCGCCATAGCAGCCTCGAAGCGTTTTGCTTTCCAAGAGTCGAAGATCCCCAAGCGAATGGTCGCGAGATGGATGTATATATGTACCACGAGCAACTGAGCGTTACTCTCTGGAGAACCACCCAGTGTGACGGGGGCAATGGTGCTGTGGAACCTGTCAATCACTTGGCTCTTGCGAAGGAGGTCGTCGGAATACGCCTTCTTGGACGCGGTGTCAAGGTCTTTCACAGGGGGGTGAACCATGGAAAACACAAATAAGTGGTGGAGTTGGCGTACTGGGATTCCACAAGGAGACAAAATCGCAAATCTGCTTCAACAAAGTTATGGCCTTGCATTCCATAGCGGTGAAAGAGACTTCTTCGGCATGGCTGACGAGTGGGTCGTTCAAAAAGCAGGTAACAGTGCCGGTGAATTGTCGCGCGTTCGGGATGTGGGTCTACATTCAAGAGACAAGACAATGCGTCGATGAACTCGAGAAAAAATTACTTACCGACGTTGGTTTGTCGACGTCAATCGGCCAAGGGACATCAATTCGATCTTCATCAGTGGGGTTCCTTTGATCCGGGCAGGCAGAAGGGAGTGCAAGCAACAGGCTCCAGCATTTGTCAAGATAATAGGCCGCCCAGAATGCAGCCGCTCGGTCAACAGGGTCGATCGATCCCGGGCTAGGGGTCGCACTGGGCGAAGTTGTTACCGGTTTGTGAAAACCGTTCCTCATCGCAAACCATATCGCAGTGTTGGAATGCGATTTTCCTTCGTGCATGTGCCCGGATCGCATGAAGTAATTACCGAGGAGGATGTGGGTCTGGACTCTTTGCAGTACATCGTCTCGGTGCTGAGACGGGATTCCGATCTGCGATAGGGATCTGGAGAGGAATATCGGCTCCTGCGCTGACAAGACTGGCGAGGCGGAGAGAGCGATTCCCCAGAGGTAGATGACGTTCAAGAGGCATGGCAACGGTCGTTGCCGATCGAAGAAAGTGGCGTTACACACCGCAGCTTTAAGTTTCTCTTTACTCAAGAAAAATCCAACAGCATGGGAGTTTGCCAAGAAAGCGTTCAGCCTTGAACATTTGTCGGCGGGTTGAGAATCCGGACTGATGGATGAATCATAGCACTCACAATGCCCTGCCCACGATCTCAGGGGGTTCATCTGCCTCCCACCAGCGTGCGGGGATGTCATCGATGTCGATGTTCAGAGTATGAGGAGACGGTTTGACCCTCCGCATCTCGACAATACGCAATCGATTCGTGAGGCCGACAACTTGAGCTTCGAGAAGGTCCTCCTTTTTAGATCTTTCCCGATACTCGCAAGGACGCTGACTCGTAGAGCACCTGCCACAGGATGGTCTAACACCGTCGCATTTCTAGGTGAAGATGGGGAATGTGAGAACAGCTAGATGGTAATCGGGGACCCTTACAGATTTCCTCGCCCTGCAGGCAAGGCACGCCTTTCCTTTAGCTAGAGTTTCGGTCATGCGGCGAGCGGGTTTGTCGTCCTGAGAGACGGTACGGAGGCACATATATACCCCCGCCCTGACTGTAAAGCAGTGACCATAATCTTCCGGCAGGAGGTTGTGAAGTATCGCCGGTTTACGGGGTACTCGCGCGAGTGGCCCGCCACAGACTTTTCGTTACCGAGAACAGCAAGTAAAGCAGCCAGACAAATACCGGATTCTCAAGGCCATGGCTGGCGTCAGGGTGTCTGAGTGGGTGAGACACGGGCGTGCCCTGCAGCAGGGTCGGCGCGTACATGATCCCGAGTGAGTCCAGCATACCGCAGAGCGTCGCTTTTGCAAGGCCGACCGATAAGCACCCACCGACGTCGTCCGAAAGATGGTGTACGTAAGGAGATGATCATGGGCGTCTTCGAGAGATGAACTGATGTGGGCGGCAATTTCGGGACCTGTTGACTGTGAAAGCCGTCACTCTTGACGGGTTCGGCCGACGAATGCCTAGGATCTTCCCACCGACAGTAAATCCATAGCCTTCTCGAGCAAACCACGTAATTCCGCTGACGATGACCTGACAGGGATGTACCAATGCGGATCCTTGATGTTGTCGAACCCCATTCTTCGCAGGCGTCCGGCAACAGACAGGGTCCTGTAAAAACCTCGTCGGGGCGCGTGCGGCATAACGGAGCTACGCGAAATCAAACCTCCGGGGTGACTCCCCAGTTCTCCCAATCTACAGGGTCAATCGTGAACAAAGATGACGGGAAATGATTACTTGAGGCCCCACCGGCACCGCGGGGTGTTTCGCAACGGCTTTGTCCTGTAGAAGAGAGTAAAATTACCGGAATAATCACAACCCATCAGCCCGGGGGTTCAGATCGGTTTGGACGCTGAAGCGCTGACCTGTAGGCCCGTGACTCCGATTACAAGGCATGGGCGCGCCCATGACAGAGTTGGGGTACCCACCCACGGCCTAGGATAAGCACCGATCTATGCTATCAGCGGAAGTTGTTGAATTCGTAGTCGCTGATACGCCT
>Ga0307514_10006362_pt1 | contig 10310 bp, 4 predicted proteins | sample 16_EM_MG_FD_203088 | JGI IMG/M metagenome (GOLD analysis project Ga0307514, IMG submission 203088) | Populus trichocarpa ectomycorrhiza microbial communities from riparian zone in the Pacific Northwest, United States - 16_EM | ecosystem: Host-associated > Plants > Roots > Unclassified | place... | reverse complement strand
TAATAGGTTTTATTTTTTATTTGTAGGAAAATATTATCTTGGTGATGCTGGTTACGGTATTTGAAAAGAAATCATTTTAACTTTTTATGGAGTTCGATACCACTTGGATGAGTCCACAGAACATTCACCAGAAAATGAAAATGAGTTATTTAATCTTTGACACTCTTCATTGAGAATCGCTATTGAGCGAGAGTTTGGTATTTTTAAGAGTCGTTTTAGATCAATTGATGGAAAACCTTTTTGGTCTTATGAAACACAAGTGAATGTTGTGCTTGCATGTTGTATTGTATTATTCATAACCACATAATGAGAAATGATCCTTATGACTTTCTTATGGAACAAATATGTTTGGAAAGTGAACCGATTAAAAGAACAATCAACTTAAGCCAACGGGAGGAGAGGGAAGAGAATAGGGAGTGGATAACAAAAGGAGAAATGATTGCATCAACCATGTGGAATGATTATAACCCTCAAAGAAACTAGTAATTGAGTGTTAATTATATGTGTTTGTTTTTATTATGTCTTTCTTGAGTTTGTATTATCTTTGTTATATATTTGATTGCTTGTTGACTTTATTATAATTTATTATGTATTTCATGTATTCTCTTTTAAATAATAATTGTATTTTTTTATATAAAATTAATTCAATCTAAATATTGTATGATTTTATTTTGTATAAATTTGTGATTTTTTTTATAGAAATGAGTACCACGAAGAATGAAAAATGCATGGGTAAGCACTTCACATGGTCTAAGTCTATGTCTCACATGCTACTTGAGATATTAGTCGAGGAGGCACTTAAAGGAAACAAGCTTTCTTCCACCTTTAAAGCAAAATCTTTTGTTAAGGTGGCTACAAAAATTAGTCAAAAGTTCAATGTGCAATGCGAGCCTAAGCATGTGGACAATCATCTCAAAACTGGTTTTAATCAAACTTAAAAATAAAAATGGTTTTGGTTGGGATAATTGTTTGAAGATGATTATGATTTCGAAAGATTTATATGATGAAGAAGTAAATGTATGATAAATAATATACTCTTTGTAATTTTTACATTTACTTTTGTTTCCAAAACTTTATACAAGAAATTAAAAATTGCATATTCTAATCTTTATGAACAAGTATATCCCAATCATGACAAGTATCTCAACAAAAAACTTGATATGTATGAAGCAATGATAATTATTGTTGAAAAAGACATGGCAGCCGGAAATTATGCTAAATTATATACTGATATCAACCTGGAAGAGAACACTAAAATAAAGTTTATTTCAATTGAAAATGAAGAGGGATATGAAGAAACTTCAAAAGGTAACATAGAAAGAGAAATCTTCTTCTAGTGCATAAAAGAGGCAACATAGAAAGAGAAATCGAATGTATGAAGATGATGGTGTTGAAAAGTTGTCTAAAAAAATTGGAGATATAGCGTTTGCAATTTAAAGCCTAAGCAAAAATCAACTTGATGTTAATGAGCTATATACAGAAGTGATGAAAATTGAAGGCTTTGAGGAGACCACTCTTAGTGATGCTTTTAATCACTTGGTCCAAAATGAAATGTTGGCAAAAGCATTTATGGCAAAAAATGCTAATTTAAAGAAAATTTGGGTCAAAATTTTATGAACCAACACTACTACAGGTCTGATTGCTAACATAATTTTACTATGATAAGAAAGTCTATGTTTATTTTTGACAAGTATATTTACCTGTTTTATTTGGTCTAGTATGTTTATGATTGTTAATGTGAACTAATATGTATGTGTATAACATCAAAACATAATATTTATGCATGACAATGTTTGATGTAAGATGTTTATATTTATTTCCTAATGCTTAATTGATATATATTAAAGGGATAATTATCCATACATTAAAAAAAAAAACAATCTTTATCCAAAAAAACCTATCAAAATATTTTTGTATCTATTTATCTCTAAAACAAATATGCACACCAAAAAAACCAAAATATCTAACTCTTACTTAATATTATTAATTAATTTGGCTTTCTTAATGCTGCCAAAAATTTATTTTAAGTGTTTACAAATGAAAAAAATATTAATAGGTTTTACTTAAAAAAATATTTCACAAGGTTATATATCTATAATATTATATTTAAAATATTTATATTAAATATATAGTTATATTTTATAAAATAAGCTATATATAAATATATGATATAATAAAATCATTATACTTTTTAGATCTCATTCTTTTATTGTAAGTAATTAAATATTTATATTTAATATTCTATATATATGAGATAAACTTTTTAAAAATAAAATATTAAAACATTAATAAGTTATTGTCCAGCTCATTTTCCATTACATAACCAAACATTGGAAAATGTTTTCTAACTTATTTTCCATAACACTACCAAAAATCGAAAAATAATTCACTTTTCAAGAATTCATTTTCCAAAGTAACCACTTTCCAAAAAAAAACTACTTTACAACAAACAAACAGAGCATAAATAGTTATTTTACACGATTAGAACTTACTTAATTTACTAAGGAGTTTACTACGAGACTGACATTTCACGTATTAATTTATTATTTTATCTTGTCTAAAATTTATACTGATATTACTGGGGATTTTCTCCCCTAATCATAAAATAATTTATTGTTTTTGAGTTGAGAATTACTCTTTTTAGACATTGTTTTATAATTTTAGATCGGGGTTTAATACTAGTTATTTACTTGAGCGAGGCCACATTATAGTTATGATAGTTTTTAAATCTATTTTTATTCAATTCTTTTATAATTAAAATCGATGGTTGTATGAAACAATACTATTGAAATTCTTAAAAACCATTTTATTAAACAAATTATTCCTTTTTTATTCTTACATTTTCTACCAAGTTTTTTTCATTAGTAATTTCTTCATTAATAATAAACAAATTTATAATAAATATTTTTACAAAATTGAATAATTTAAAATAAAAATGAAAAAAGTAGCTCTTTAATCTAAACTACAATTCTTATTAATGAATTCTTTTTTTAATGAAAATACTTTTTTTTATAATAAGTATTATATTATAAATAAAAAAAATTATGATCTTAAGAGCAAGTTTTAACAAAACAAAATAAAAATCATGTCTTGATATTTTATAAGCAATTTAAGGAAAAATAATTAATCTAAGAAAATCTTACAAAAAATTTATAATAAAAAATAACAAAATATCAATCTTGTTTTTATTTTGTTATTTTTTATTCATGATCACAAGCTTAAAAATATTTACATATTAGATTCATATATGATAATTAATGAAATGATTGATAATATTATATAAAAAAAAATATAATAATCTTATTTGAAAACAAAGGAAAACTCAATTGATTTTTAATGGAATAATATTTTAAATATAATTTTATTTATAATAAATTTTAAGTAAAATTAAAAAAATAAAGGAATGTATTAAAAGAGTAGGCATTTGGGTTTACATGCTTGATCTAATGCAAAAAAGCCTTAGCGCTGTGAGTTTGCAAGGTTTATCTCTTACACATAGCCTTCTTGCATTTTCTTCTTGTTTAACAAGGAAGGTAACATGTAATATGTCCTAATTTTTTAAAAATAAATAGATGACGTGTCATTTATATTAATAGATGATGCACCATCTATTGGTGAAGATTCTGACCATTAGAGTTGACTAGAAAATCGGGCTATGAGTTTTAGAATTCTAAAAACCTATTTAACTATTTTTACTTGAAAAACATTTAAAAAATACCTTAAACATCTAAATAAATTTATTTTCAATCTCAAAACATTGCTAAATTTGAAAAAAAAAAATCCTCAAACTTAAACTAAATAAAAACTATTTTTTGAGTCTCAATCTACTTTTTAACAAGATGAAAGTTTGAAAACATTTTAATAGTATTTTTCTTCTCAAAAGAAACTTAGTAACACTCGATTAAACTTATATGACTAATCAACTACTTTCTCTCTCTTTCTCAATTTACCAATAATTTTTTCTCTAATTTCTAAAAACTCAAGATTAAAATGTAAAACAAATAAAGTTTAAAATCTAAATGTAAAACTCTAATTAAAGGTATTAAAAATGTATAAATGGAAAAATTTTGGATGAAAATGATTTTTTTTGTGTGAATCTAAAAAAAGCCCTTTTAGCTTTTTTTTGTTCTTTATTTTTTTAATTTCTTAAACACAATAAAGGTAATTCTTGTTTCATGAAATTAATCTCTAATTTAATTATAAATTTTATCAAATACATTAAATTGTCAATAAAATGCAAAGAAAAGAAAATTTCAATACATAATGTATCACAAATATAATATAAAAAAATAAAATTGAAAAAAATAAAATTCAATAACTAAAATTAAAAATTAAAAACACTATTAATTACACAGTTTTGTCAATAAATAAATAATTAAATACGAGAATGTGCATTGTAAACCACAATAAAAAACTGAATTGTCTCACTTAAATATGTAAAGCGTGTTTGATATTATAGTAATGATTGTTTTTTAAAATATTTTTGTTTAGAAATTTATTAAAATAATATTTTTTATTTTTAAAAATTTATTTTGATATTAATATATCAAAATAATAATAAAAACTTTAAATTAATTTATTTTTTAAAAACACAGTGTTTTTACTCGGTGCCAAACTAGCTCGAAATTTCCATGAAAGTGAGAGCTGCGGTCATGAATTACCTAAGAATCTCTCACGAGGCGCACTCCAGCCCATAAAATTACTTATCCACTGCATTGTTTTTAACTGTTTTGAGTACAGATATATCCAAGTCACCCGTACAGTTGCCAAATAGATGGTTTGATCAAGTTGACAACCCACGTGTATGGTCCAGATTCAAAGAAAGCAAAAGAGCAGCATAGACACACATGTAGGCAATCCTGTCTTTCGAATCACAAAACCAAGAATCATCAATTGAAGAGCACATTTATTTACGAAAATTTGAGGTACGCGATCTCTCTTATCACAATTCAATTGTAATGGTAATGGTGCTCACGATTTTCTTTCTAGAAGAGTAAAATTCCTTTGATCATAATTAAAATTGCATTTCCTCATTCTTTTCCCCTTAGATTTTAAAATTATTTGCCTTTCAGTGTTGGATTCAAAAAAGAAAAGAGAGAGTGGTAGATCTCTACTAAGCAATTCGAATTTCATTATTTTCGAGTAGAAATGATATTTTGGTTTGATTAGGGTTTTGTTGATCTAATTTAATCAATTGTTTTTCTCTACTAAATTTGAATTAGATTTAATTTATTATTGATTTGTTTCAGTAGAAATGGAGCAGGCCGAACTGACTACAGAGCAGGTTGGTGGTGATCTCATTTCTTTTTTAGGCATTTCTTACATGCTTATTATTATTATTTTAATTATTTTTTTAAATAGGTTCTTAAGAGGGATATCCCATGGGAGACTTACATGATGACAAAGCTAATCTCTGGGACGGATCTTCAACTGTTGAGGCGTTATGATAATAGACCGGAAAGTTACAGGGCACAATTGTTAGATGATGTATTCGAACCAAATCACTCTGTTCTGTTCTGTGTGTATTTGTTTGGACTTGAATGTTTTTTTTAACTCTATCCTTTATATTCAAACCATGGCAGGATGGCCCAGCTTATGTTCGGGTTTTTGTTACCATTTTACGTGACATTTTTAAGGAAGAAACAGTCGAATATGTTCTGGCTTTGATTGATGAAATGCTTGCAGGTATTAATTCATGTTTGCTTATATTTCTGTCCTGCCTGTCATTATATGTTTCTTTTAGCACTTCAGCTTATTTTTCATTTCTTCTGGCAGCAAACCCGAAAAGAGCCAGATTGTTCCATGATAAGTCTCTTGCAAATGATGATCCTTATGAACCTTTCCTAAGTTGAGTACTTTGTTTATATAGTTTCTTTCATTGTTATTGTTCAGGTCAAGTTTCCCTTTCTTTTTTTTTCCTTAGCTTTCTGCTAAACAACTTCCATTTGGTGCACCCTGTTTAGGGTTGTTGTGGAATCACAAAGTCTTGGGCTCCTTTTTTTTCTTTGTTAATGGATAAAGGAAGAAATGTATTAGAGAGAGATAGAGAAGAATGTAAATAAACAGATTGGAAAGAAAGTCATCCTCTAAAATGAAAAAGATAAAGGAACACCTTTGAAATTAAATGAGCTATCCATTTCTGATGTGTCAGCTTGACACACCCTCCTAAAAGCCTCTAAGCATTGCGCAAAATCTTCATTACTTGCAATTTGGCCAATTGTTTTTGTATTTCACTAGAGTTTAGTTTCATTTGCTTCCAACTTAACTTATGAAACAGTTAACTCCGCAACTTCTAGTTTTTTTTTTGAGAGTGACTATTATGATGTTAGTATAGATGCTAAGCCTTCGTGGCAAATTCATAATTATGATGACAATTGTGAATTGAAAATTTTGACGGTTGTGCCTGTTTGCTCATGAAACTAGGCTTAAAAGTAATATTTGATTTATTCTAGTTGTTCATCAACATATAGATCCTAAGCCTTTTTGTTTGACTTTCAATGTAGTTACTTATTTTATCTTGTCAAAACAATGAAAACTAAAACGAACTGCAATTTGATCCACTTTCAGATTGCTTTGGAAAGGTAACTGGTTCATACAAGAAAAGAGCTGCAAGATACTTGCTTTGATTGTAAGGTATTGGCAAGATGATCCTCTATCGTTATAAAATGAAGTTTCAAGAAATTAGTCACGTTGATTTCTTCATAACACAACATGGTAACTCGGTATTTTTTGTGTTTGGTTTAGTGCTAGGCCAAAAACTCAAGATGGCCTTCTTTCAAATGGAGAGGCCTCAAATTCAAAGAGCAAAATTACTTGCATTGATGATGTGCTGAAGGGATTGGTTGAATGGCTTTGTGCCCAGGTTGGCGTGCTGGTTTTAGAAAATAATTTAGTAGGTTTTAGTTTAAATGATACTCATTGTCACCCTTCACTCTTGAACTTTAATGTCATTTAGCTGAAGAAGCCTTCACATCCTAGTCGTTCCATTCCAACTGCAATTAGTTGTCTAGCAACATTGCTTAAGGAGCCTGTGGTCAGATCTTTGTTTGTACGGTTAGATGGCGTGAAGTTGCTGATTCCATCGATTTGTCCTGCATCTACTCAGCAATCCATTCAGGTAACCTTTATCACACTTTGCACTCTCTCCACACTGGCTTTGACATGATTAAATTCTGTTATCTGACAGGCTGGATGAGCATTGGATACAGCTTGTGGTTTTTTTCATGCAAGCTTTAAATTCTAGAACTCATTAACAAGTTGCCGTTCATTTTATTGATAGCCTTTTCTCTTTGTCACAGCTTCTTTATGAAACAAGTCTCTGTGTCTGGCTACTGTCTTACTATGAACCTGCAATTGAGTACTTGGCTACTTCAAGAACCTTGCCGCGACTAGTTGACGTTGTGAAGAGTTCCACAAAAGAGAAGGTGAGGTTGATTCTTTACATATTTTCCAGTAAATATGATTTGTTGCCCTTGTGTATTTATCAACTTTCTTCATGTTGCATTTTCTGGACATTAAGAATTTTCTGTTGTGGGTTGATCAGTCACAAGAAGCAATCTGCACATGCTCTATTGCTTGACAGATTTTGTCCCTGCAATTTTTTGGCTGTTTACTATGTTTACTTCCCTATACAGAGAACATATGCTAGGATTTATCTGATTTTATCAAGTTGTTTCTGTTGGTTTCTGCTAGGTTGTCAGAGTGGTTGTCTTGACCTTTAAAAACTTGCTTTCCAAAGGTGCATTTGGTGCTCAGATGGTAGACCTTGGATTGCCACAAATTGTTCAAAATTTGAAAGCACAAGCATGGAGTGATGAGGTAAGAGAAGCAGAAAGTTTAACTCCTTCCATTTGATTATTAATTTTGTTTTGAGGATATATGGAATACAGAATTTAAGGAAATGATGGAGTATTATTCCTTCATTGCCTTCCTGGATGCTGGTCTACTCCCTATCTTCCATAAAAAAATGTGCAATACAAACTTACTAAAATGCTGCAGTAGAAAGCTTTTTAGAAGGGTTACAGTAGCTATACCAAAGTGTTGTCATGTTCCTGGGTACTGTTTAAGTGCTACTCTTGTAACCATAGCAGTTAAGAGGAAAATAACTCTTGTTTTATTTCTTTTTCAGATTTTTTACTTTTTAATTAAGTCTTTGAATTATTTTTTCCTGGTGAATTGGATTTTTTTATAGTAGTCCTTTATTTCTGAGACTTTATTATTCCTCAACTTTCTCATCTTCAAGAAATCTTTTAGTAGATGTGAATTTGATGATTATTCTTTGAATTTTTTATTCAAGCATGTTGATATTTGGTAGAAATGTGGTGATTTATTTACTTAAATCATTGCTGACTGGTGTTATTTACCTTAGGATTAAATTGATCCCTTTTGTTTGCCCTTGTGCTATCACTTCCTCCCTTTTCTCTATTTCTATGCATGTGCGTTGGGAATTTTGAACTGAACCAGTATACTTCATTTTACTGCTCGAGTTGCATTTTATTTAAAAAAATATCTAGATTCTATCCCGTGGCTTCTTAGTTTAGATGTATGTGTCATGAAGTTTATCACAAGAGATTCTGTTACTTGTAGAGTTTATCAAAATGATTGTGATTTGAATTATGCCAATAATCTTTTACTTCTTTTTTTAACTAGTTTTGTCTTGGATGGCTTTGAATTTGTCCCAGGACCTACTGGAGGCTCTGAACCAACTAGAAGAGGGGTTAAAGGATAACATTAAGAAATTGAGTTCTTTTGACAAGTACAAGCAAGAAGTTCTCCTCGGCCATCTTGATTGGTCTCCTATGCACAAAGATCCTGCTTTCTGGCGTGAAAATATAACTAATTTTGAAGAGAATGATTTCCAGGTAATTGCTTTCATCTTCTCATACCTTAATTAAGCACTTTGACGAGCTTCACAAGAAGTATGATAGATGGAAACAATCATAATTTTCTTGTGGCCTTTCTTTAAATGCACAAATTTCTTGAATCTTGTGTGGTTCTTGCCCATTGGCTTTGGGGGTTGATGTCATTTCTGTGTAATTTGAAAGAGGTGTCTACTGACAAGAGCTTGGCGATCTAAGATGGGTTTAGGGGATCGGCCTGTGTTAAAAACTTGTATTTTAAGATTTGAAACCCACAATTCTTATACTCTCGGATATAAAAAAATCCCTGTTGCATTACCATATTAAAGAAAAGAAAATTTGTAAATTGGATTCATGATTACAATTCACGAGTCCATAGCCTTGCAATTTAGAGTGTAGCTATTATTCCCGTGTAGCATGTCCACTCTATTCTCTAAAATAAATTGGAAATAGCCAAGATTGGTATTAGCAAGAATAAAGTACAAAGAAAGTTTTTGATCTCCTCTCCATTAGTCTATTGAATTAACATGTATGAAGATTGCTGCCAATTGAAAGCAAGTGTAGTGAGAGCATCCCTCCCTCACCGAGGCTTGCATGTGTTGTTCTCTTTGAAAAGCATTCAAACTTGGAAGGGTACAGCTTACAAGTTGTAAAATTATTATCATTCACCGAGTCTTGATGAAGCCTGCTCTTTGATCATTAAGCTTACTGTTTTTCTGTTTGTTTTTTTTAAGAAAAGAATAATATACCATGATCAATGCTTTAGCTTGAGGAAATCACCTTGTCATCTTCTATTTTTTTTTTATTATTATTGTTTTTATATATCTGGATTTTGCACTTGAATTTCTTATCTGCATTTTGCACCTGGATCCTTGGGTTTCTTTAAGGAAAAGGACAAACCCACCATAACTGTTAAATCGTAAGGATCCCCAGATGGTCCTTGCATTGATTCTGTATATTTATTTTGGGGTTCAAAAGTTGAACTCCTTGTAGGCTAACTCTAAAATTTTAAATACCCCCCTAGCGACCAAACTAATTTGAGTCTCTATTACAATTGGGATTGAGCCACTAGCAGCATCAGTGTTAAGTTCCTCAGATAAATGTATAGTTGATACAGACTCTTCTTGCTTGAATGTGATTGTATTCTAAATCCATTTCTTAGTTTTGCTCAGTAACAGATAAGTCACCTCTCTATTGCAAGTTCCAAACATGGGACTATATAGATTGTATGATAGGTTTTGTTCCATGTGATTTGAAGGCAGGAAAAATGTGCATCAAAATCATGACAACTACGGAACAAAATAAAACCAGTATATTAATTATTGTTTTTTTTATTATTTCTCTTAAAATATGGAACCACTGCTGTGCTTATATGCCTTCTGATACAGATTCTGAGGGTCCTCATCACAATTTTGGACACATCCAATGATCCAAGAGCTCTGGCTGTTGCTT
>Ga0307514_10006361_pt1 | contig 10311 bp, 11 predicted proteins | sample 16_EM_MG_FD_203088 | JGI IMG/M metagenome (GOLD analysis project Ga0307514, IMG submission 203088) | Populus trichocarpa ectomycorrhiza microbial communities from riparian zone in the Pacific Northwest, United States - 16_EM | ecosystem: Host-associated > Plants > Roots > Unclassified | place... | reverse complement strand
AGACGTGTTACCCTGCCGGCAAAAGGGAACAATAGGCATGGTGGGTTCACCCCCGCGTACAGGTCAGCGAGGAGGGGTGAGTTCGGATGACCGCCTTCGATTGTCATCGTTACGCATGTGTTGGAACGAATCGCTTACCCACCGACCGACGGAAGTTCTGATCTGCTTTGATCGACGTGATCGAGTAAAGTTACTGAATGGCAAGGTCGAATCGCGCCGTCTCGGGTAATTTTTTTATCCCGTTGCAGGAACCATCCGTATTCGAAGAACAGTCATGTCCGTAACCGTCGTCGATCTATTTTACGAGCACGCTAGTCTCCTCAACGCCTCCCCCACTTCGCTCGCAACATGCCCGCTACCTCTCGTATAAATGACATTACTGACCTCGAACCCATTGAACTGGCTCGCTGCGCAGATGGTATATGCTCCCATGTTTTCAAAGGCGAGCCAATCCCCGACCCGTAGCGCATCCGGCAATTGCGTCACGGGGCACACACAATCCATGGAATCACAAGTTGGCCCCCAGACGCTGCAGGTCACCAGGGGCTCAGAGGAAGGCACGTGGAACGACCCGTTCATGGACAACACATAGGGGTGAGGGTGTTGGTGGTCAAAAAGGATGCAATTGAATGCGCCATAGACTCCGTCATTAATGTAAACTAGGCTAACGTCAGCCCTGGTTGGTCGGGTGTGAGGTGGGATAAACATACGTCTGACACTCGGAGCATCTGGGCTCTCCTCTTTCCCCGCTTCACTTTCCGCGGAAGTGGGGGTCCGTCGGGCAATGACGTTAGTCGCCAAACTGAAGGCCTTGGACACAAAGTAGCGACCGGGTTCCGCAATGATTCGCAAGCCCGTGTCCCTTCGATCGGGGAAGTAGGTATTGATTCCGTTGGAGATCGTAAGCGCAGTCTCGTCAAAGGTTGCATCCTCGAAGCCGCCGCCAATATCAAGCATCGAGAACTCATATCCCGCTTTCTTGCCCATGTCGAAAACGGCCCTACTGCGCCGGATGGCGTCAGCGAATGCGGAGGAGTCAAAGCATCCGCTCCCAACGTGGAAACTGACTCCAATGACGTTTAGGCCCAACTCCTTCGCTTTAGCCAGCAAGTTAGGTACCGCGACCAGCGACGCGCCGAACTTGAGGTTGAGACGACATAGAGCCTTGGTGTCATCTGTGTGTATGCGGATGATAAGTTTGGCGGTGGGGAAAGATCGAGCAATTTTGTAAAGCTCGTCAGAATTATCGAAGGTCATCATCTTGACATCGGTTTTTGCGGCGTGGCGGATGAATGAATTTGCTTTGCACGGATTTGCGAAGACGATTCGAGAGGGGTCAACACCCAAACCCAGCACGCTAGCAATCTCTCCACTGGACGCGCAGTCAAAACCCGTGCCTAGAGAGGCGAGCAAACGTAGGACGTAGGGGTCTGGGTTGGATTTGATAGCTACGGAAAAGGGAGGTTAGCGAGGAACGTAAGCTTTCGAAAGGGCTAGGATACGTGCCAAAGAAAGGTTCGATTTCAGGAAGACAACGCTTCCAGCGCTGCCATTGAAGATAAACCTGACTCAGGTCCGCCACGAAGAAAGCGTGTTCCGCATCAGGTTCTCCATCCGCTGCGAGGGTTAAGGCCCTCATAACACCGTTTCTCAGATGGAAGTTCGGGTGGCCGTACTGGACGGGAGGAAGGTTGGGAAAGGAAGCATCGGGCTCTTCATCGGCATCCGGTACATCGATGGGACGAGTTTCGGGGTGCCATAGGATGGGAAAGGTGTCGCCCAGTATAGAAGAGTTAAAGCTCAAGTCAATGCGAGACTGGACGGGGAGGACTTCAACTTGAGACATTTGGACTGTGGTGCGGTCGATATCAGGAGAAGATGAATCTAGTGGCGATCTTTGACAATGTGTTTTAGTATTCGTGTATATCAAGTAGGTGGATCCTGGGAACGGCAGTTTGTGTAGTTTGTGGTTGGAGGCACCAAAGGTTACCGAGCCTGGACCGCCGCGTGGGGGTAGGACGGTAAACTCTTTGGTTCAAAGCAGTCAAGGTGGGCCTCGCCTAATGCGAGGCTATTGAGCGTTAGTGGCAGCGGGATATATACGTGTCAAGGTGGTTCTCCTGGAAAACACATGAATGACTGGATGGCACGAACAGTCAAGCGATCACGCTCACCTCGAACAGATGACCACCTGGACAAAAACCAAGTTAGACACTGACACTCGCACCCTAGGAATTCCGGACTCACGGTCGGGTCAACAGACGGAGATCTCTATTCCTTTCGGCAGAAATGGCGGATGGTTTTCGCTCTGAGGTCTAAGAGACGACAGAGACTTTTTATCTCTAAAAAAATATAAACGAAAATAACCAAGAAAAGGACGCTCAGTGACGGTGGTAGGGGGAAAGAGGGAGACGTGTCGAGGGGATCTCCTCGATCCAAAAACTTTTTGTGCGGCCAAATTTTTGGAGACGGCAATCGCCGAGGGCAGTGCGTCCATGGCGGTGATTCGGACGATCCAACGGCGTCATCTCATCGGAGGTTACAGCTGAGCTAACTCATCGTACTCGTCGGGAAAGTGTAGGTATGGGATCTACGCTAAGCCCAACCCGAGCCTGCATGACTTCCGACGGCCCTGGCGTGGTTGGGGTCTTAGTCTGCTGGTGGGGATCGTGAACGTTCGGGTTGCAATCGATCCTTGGCTCCCACTCCATAAGTCCCCCCAAGGGGATATGCTGTACGACCACGCGCTTCCCGAGAACTTCAGCCTTAATCGCGATAAGTCACTCTCGCCATGGTGAATGAGCCGCGTTTCCTTACTTGGTACATCTTGAATAGACCAGAATTTACCTTGCCCCAGTTTGGCACGCCCACAGCAATTGAATGAAGTTGTGAAGAATGTTCATGAAAGGGACCGTGTTTGAACTCGTGAATCCTCATAATCTGCATGAAGTACAGATTTGTGGGAGGGAGTGGCGGATTCAGTATCGCTGACACCGATACATCCGTTTGGTCTGCGCGAGAACGATTTCAGCTGTGGAGTGAGCTTAGAATAGAAGTGCATACCGCGAAGCTGGCCACTACCAAAGATATAACCCAAGAAGGAGTAATCGTCCAGCCCCCACACCCCGTGGCTTCCGGCTGGTTCTAGATTATACACATCCTGGAGTCGCCAACAAAGTCGAAGGTATCGGACAAAGAGAAGCAGAACTATCTGTCTTTCTTCATCCTGTTCGGATGTGAAGAATTTTAGGAGCGATAGGCACAGCAGAAATATGGCAAAGGACGTTTCGTGCCCGGATCCGTAATCCATGCGTAGGAAAGAACCGAAGGATGTCATAAAGTAGGGAGAAAGGTAGGGGATCGCAGGATGGAGCTCGGCGGGGAGTACGCTCGAGAGCAGTCGGTCGACATTCTGAGGACGAAGGTCAAGAGAGAGGACCACATAAAAGAAAACGCCGAGGGCGCACATCCTCCAGCCTCTTTCCCCATGTCCTGAATGCAAGGTTCCCAAACCTCTGAGGAGTTTGTAATGGTGGGGTTTCATCAATCCATGCGTCTAGCTTGTCTAAGGCCGCAAGAACAGCAGCCACATGCTAGGGAGCCAAGATCAGTCGAAACCTTGGGGGTAGCAAATATCGAGCTTAACCTTGCTTGTAGACTGCGGCGTGAACGGCAGATAGTGGCCCACCACCGCTTCGTTCAGTCTCTGTAAAAACAGACCGAGATCATCATAGCTCCTGGTCGTTTTCCAGTATTCTACGTCCTCTTCCGTTTTGATCCTTGGGATGGGCAGGGTCTCGTTGAGGACATCTGAGAGTGGGATGTCTCTCAATGGAGGTAGTTGGCGAACCATCAATCAGATCCCGTGACCCGACGCGTCCTCATCGTTAAACTTCGTTCAACTGATTAACGATACACTCACTATCGTCAAGTTACTCGGCATGGCATACGAAGACTGGAACGAGATCGAGGACGAGGATCAAGACGAGTTGCAGGATGCCTCCGTAGGTCCACACGTCGCGCGGCTGTCCTAAATATTCATCCAATTGTCGTTCAGTGGTTTGAGGGCAAACGCGACGTGATTTTATTCTGCATCGATTGTTCGGAATCCATGCAGGAGTCGCGTGATGACCCCGTGTACGAAGGCGTGCAGACCTCTCACCTGTTGGAAGCCCTTGATGCTGCTGTGCAGATTCAGAAGAGGAAAGTCATCGTCGGTCCTACGGACTCCGTTGGAATCATCCTCTTCAACACCGTGCGTGGGAAGAAACTTGGAAAACTCATCTTATAACTCTTGCGACAGACCAAAACACACGACCAGTCGGAAAGTGGGCCCGAAATCAAGCCAAACACTTTCTTGCTGCAGCCGATCGAAATCATCAATGCGCCGAGGATTAAGGACATCATTCACGTCCTTGAAGGTAGTTTATCATTTACCTACGCTGCGGCCGAGCTCACAACACCCACAGATGCGCGCTCCAACCCTGAGTACCTCAGAACTCAATTCCCTCCATTGAACGGGCAGGTACCGTTGGGTGATGTATTCACAAGCTGCAACTGGGTCATCCGGGATGGGTGAGTCTGCCTTATGCGAGAAAGGACATTGGATTGATTGAGACAAACAAGAGCACCGAAGACCGCAATAAAGCGGGTATTCCTTATTACTGATCAAGATGATCCACATACCGGAGAGGGTGGCGCGCAATTGGCCACCTCTGCCCAGACAACTTTGGTTGTTGGTATAAACCCTTGATAACTCCAGCATATACTCACTTCTTGCCAGGATTTGTCACAAGCAGGAGTTACCATTGAACCTTTCTTCATTGTCTCTGAGAAACAGCCATTTGATGTGTCAAGATTTTATGCAGTAATCCCTATCACTTGTTTTTGTTTCTTGGGGCACTGATTGGAGACAGTCGGTTTTACCTGCAGACACCTTTACAGCAGATGAAAGCAACACTTCTCTTCTCCCACAATCCATATCCATCACAAGAATTGAAGAACTCCTAGAGCAGATGAGGATCAAAGAAGTTCCTAAGCGGACACTCTTCACTATCCCATTTCACTTTGCTGAAGGGTTTACAATTGGTGTGAGGGGGTATGTACTATTCCTGCCTATATTTGGAAACAAATCTGATGTGTATGGTGTAGATATGGACTCATCACTGAGCAGAAGAAAGGGGCATGTAGGTTGTTCTATGATGCAGGAGACCAACTTGAACCTGTATCAGTGAAAACAACATATGTTGATGAGGTGGGCTTTGCTGACACACATTTATCACCAAACTGATAGTCCTACCTACAGGAAAGGCAAGTTGTAGCAGAGAAGTCTGAGATACTTTTTGGGGCAGCATTGGGTGATCCAGTCATAAAGAATGATGAAGAGGATGAAGGCATAGAACCAGATGAATTGGGAACAAGACTAGTGGAACATGGAGAATGTGTGAGTGTGAATGGTTGTCTCCAATTGAATGCTTCTCAATCCTACCAGCCATTCTATACTGCAGATGAAGTCAGGGCTTTTAGGTCATTTGGGCTTGAAACAGGCATGATTCTAGCCTACATTATTTTCCAAACCTCTGACATTTCCCAAGGGATTCAGCTCCTTGGGTTCAAGGACCACTCAGAATTGCTGTTTGAAGACAACATCAAGCACTCAACCTTCATTTATCCTAATGAGGATGTGAGTCCAATCAAGAAAAGGTATATTCACCAGCTTATGACTTCTAGGCATACTCTGGTAGCATCCGCACATTCAGTGCACTTCTCAAGTCCATGGTAAAAAAGAGAAAGATTGGGCTTGTTCTGGCCCTCTTTCGGAAGAATTCCATACCATCCTTCTGTGCAATGCTCCCCCAGGTACTGAATACCAATTAGTTGTCACTTTTGCTAATATATCCTGTGGATAGGAGGAAGACCTTGAAGAAAATGAACCTGGGGGCTTTCACCTCATCCCACTTCCATTTGCTGATGACATTAGGAGTGCTCCAATTGAAGAGGCAGTTAGGGGTTTGGAAGTTCAACTGCCTCAGTTGCCTTTTACTTATTTTCTCAACCCAAATCCTGTCATAGCATCCAATCAACTTGTAGAAGCAGCTGAATCCTGGGTTGCCAAGTTGTCACTGAAGAAAGATAGTGGGTATCCAGCTGACTCCAACCCCAACCCAGGTAATGTATCCTTCCACCCATCACTTCTTATGTATTTTAAACTGTGTTATTTCAGCTTTGGCATACCACAATCTGCAACTGGAAGCAGCAGCATTCAGGGAAGAGTTTGACCCAGAAACATTTGAGGACCTTACTCTTCCAAACTACAATGCAATGCATAAGGTAAAACCAATTCTGGGGGTGTCTGGCATCATCTGATCCAGATTTCAACAGCGTGCAGGGCTTCTCCTCCAGACATGGAGAGACCTTGTTGATTCTGATGAATCCTCAAACACATTCATTGCAACAGTTGGCTCCAAGAGAAAGCTGGTTGGTGGATTGTTCCCACTTTTACAGCAATCCCATGACTAAATATTAACAAAAGGAAATTGGGGTTGATGAACTAGAGATCAGGAGCATGTATGAGCAAGGAAAACTGTCCAAGGTGAGTACATGACAATTTTCAGTAATGGTTCCCTCTAAGCTAAGGATACATAGCTTGTTGTTGAACAACTCAAGGTAAGTTATGTCCCACTTTTCTGGACCTGTAAGTTAACTGACTAGGTTTTCTTCAGGCATTTTTGAGGCACAAAGGTGAAAGTGTCAGCGGAAGAAAGAGTGATCTTGTGGAGAGAGTTGCCAAGTGGTTAGATGAGCATCCACAGTAAAGCATGAGCCCCTAATCACTCTCAATCATATCGTAGTAGCATCAGAATCATGGACTAGTATTTTAACGTAGCCAACAAGTGTCAGATATGCGAGTGACAATACAAATCTTATGTCTCTGGTTGAAATAAATAAAATTAGTCTCGGTACCTTTGGACGAGAGGGTGCCTTACTCGGTCCAAGGCCCTTGAAGAATTTCCCAAGTTTCTTCTGGGCCTCAGCGGTATTCGTCCCAAGAGTGTTGGGTTTCCTCTTCTGAGCTGGTATTGACGACCCGGAAGAACTTTGCCCCAGCGTTCGCCCACCCCCGGATTGCGACTTGATATCGAACTCATCCGTACCTGGCGGTAGCGGAAGGTCAATGGCAGCGGCCAAGACGGATGGGACAAGAGGAGCCTGGACATTATTATCTAAAAGCAAAGTTGAGCAGTGCGATGGGTTATTTAACAACAACCCACGATTGAACGATATGTCTAGGAACTTAACGTGAAGCACCGCTGTTGGGACTAGCTGTAACTGGAGGAGGGAAAGGTCCCGAACTTTGGGGTCCGAGACCTTCAACTCCCGCGGCGGAGGTGTCTGGTCTAAACAGCGGAGGTACAGGTCAGCACCTGTAGAAGAAAGAGGATCCGGACCTACACACATAAGATGAACTTGGTGGCTTGGACATCTTCGCGCAGCAGGCTCCTCACGAACGCATAAACCGATTTGATCTTTTCAGCAGAAGAGAACACTCTCTCCAATTGGGTCCTATCTGAAAATTTGACCCTAATTGTAGCCTTCCATGTACCATGAGAGAATGGTTATCGTATCGAAGACGGTCTGCTCACCGTCGGGTACTTGTCCGCTTTTGCTTTCTCAGCCGCCTCCCTCATCTCTCTGGTTCTGAGTGGCGCATTGACTAGCGCTTCCGTGCGGGCGTGGAGTAAATTTTGTGCAGCTTTTATGTCCGCCGTGGTAGCGTCGAAATATGCAGCTGGAACGTTGGCGATCTCTTCATAGTCAGTTAGTAACGCCGCGTCAGCAACTGAAGATCTTGCACTGACGCTTGGAGGATGTCAAGCCTGAGATATCGGGCGGTCGATAGACCTTGTACGTTGAGGGGTCTGGAAGTTCTGTCGTTGTGGATAGCGTTGGGGTGGTGAACGCTCCCGCCCCCGACGCACCCTGCTGGATGGGGTCGATCAATGTGGTGGACATGACCAAGCTGATCTCGGAGAATATCGTTTCTGTTCCCTCCACTATGTGGAAGGTGCACTGTAATTTCCTATGATTATATCGATAGCAAACACAACATGGTAGAGATACACAGAGAGATAAGAAAACTACCAGACACGGAAGAAGCGTTACTAAGAAAAGGTGAAAGATCCTGGGATAGCACGTGCGACAAGTGGAGAAGGGGGAGGGGGGAGTTATAAAGGGGTGTACAGATATGAAGCAAGAAATGTTAGGGATCAGGAGGAAAGGGTGAGGAAAGCAATCTCGAGCCGGAAATAGTTATGAACGAGCTGATAGAATGTGCAGGGGAAAGAAAGTAGCAATATGGTGAAAAAATGCGTGCACGGCCCTCGTGAAGATCCACCAGAGTGAACAAGTCTAGAGTGTTGTCGTCGTGGAGATGGCCCAAGCAGGATCCATGGTCGGCATTTGGCCACCCCACTTCCAATTGTCCTGCTGGTACATCATACCTTCACCACCATCTATTTCGCTCCAAAACCCCAGCTTTCTGATGTCAGAACCGCCATTGAGACTGTCATCACCAAATCCGGTGTCAACCGCGAGGGGGGTATGAGCAGGTCCGTCGGAAGCAGACTCCGGGCTGGTATTTGTCGACGAAGTCGGAACCAAGTCAGGGGTAGTTGCCTTTGAGAATGTGTCGTAGGACGAAAAATCGAAGAAATCTCCAAATTCATCCGAAATAGCCAGGACATCGTTGGAAGAAGTCGACATGTTATTCGGACGATGGTCAATGTGGGACGCATCAGACATATCCCCGACGGAAGGCAAGTCGCTACCAGCAGTGTATGACTTGAGAATCTGGTCCAAAGTGTCGGAGATATCAGATGCCATCGACGCTTGTCCGTCCACAGTCTGAGCTTGGGCAATTAGACCAACGACGACTTCTTCCAGCAACTTAGATGCTTCCTCGTCCGTTTTCACATTCTCAACCTCCTCGCTACGCTTGAGAGCAGCCTCATTGGCGCGAGGTTCCCAATCAGTTTTAACCCTCTTCGGTGATGGCGCATTCTGAGTCTGTGCGGATTCTTCGTCCTCACGCCGTCTCTTAGTACTCCCATCCGACCCAGGGGTTTGCACAGAGGTAACGGGAGTAGGAGGCGCGGGCGTACTGATCACCATCGGTTGCTCAGGCGCAGGGGAAGGCAGGTTTCCGGATTCCTGAGCTAATCCCTTCACGGAAGGTTTACGCTTCGTTGCCTTGGGTCGAGGTTTTGATTTAGGAGACCTGGTGGTAGTCGGGGAAGCAGCATCGATGAGACTAGTGGTAGCAAGTGTAGGGATAGATTGTGGTGGGCTCGCTGCTGGCATGGCAGGCGTGTTCTCTGAGGATGCTGGCGTTTGCTTGTTGACCACTCGGTTGGGAGTTGCATGCGGTAAAGAAGGGGTCTTGTTGGCTGCGGCGGGAGGAGTGTGAGGTTTGGTCGAACCGGGGCTGAGGCCATTGTTGATACTGGGTACCCTAGAATGCAAGTTGGGGGGTATCACCTGACCGTGAGGGGATGATTCGGATGGTGGGGCAATGTGTTGTTGTATCGAAGGGTGTGGGGGTTGGGGTGATTGTTGGGGGGTCGTTTGAGGCAGCTGCTGAGGAACTTGCTGATGCTGATGTTGATGTTGCTGAGCCTGCGGTGGCGGTTGAGCTTGAAGAGGTTGTGCTTGATGCTGTTGAGGTAGATTACCACCATTCATAGCAGCCAATGTCCGATTGAACAGGATGATGCATTCTTGGACCTGGCCGGTCATCATCTTCAGAGCTTGAAGTTCCAGGAGGTACTTTGGTGGGTTGGAAGAGAGTAACGATCGCTGTTGTTGGCAGGTCAAAACCTGGGTTATATGTCAGAAATTGGGACGGTTGCAACACTTCGGATGATCATACCATGGCAATCAACCTTCCCACGAGACCTTCTGGCAACAACACTGCGTACATCGTCATCTTTGGATCGACCTCGATAACGAACCTCCAGAGGTTATCGAAGACGATAGAGTACTCCTGTCGTTGGTCTTCTGGGACGTTGGTGAATCTCATGGCGGCTATACCTGGAGCGTGAACAGAAGATACGACCGGTGAGCTGGACGAACCCGGCGAAGACCAACATTAAATGACTTACTTCGTGTCATATACTCCTTCTTCGTGCGTTGAACAAACATCGCAGCGTTGTTGATTTGCTCCTGACTTGGACGCCCCCGCAGCACATTAGGATGGGGAATCGCGTTAGCCAAGGAGTTTTGGGTGGGCATTCGAGGATGTTGGGGGAGCTG
>Ga0307514_10006360_pt1 | contig 10312 bp, 16 predicted proteins | sample 16_EM_MG_FD_203088 | JGI IMG/M metagenome (GOLD analysis project Ga0307514, IMG submission 203088) | Populus trichocarpa ectomycorrhiza microbial communities from riparian zone in the Pacific Northwest, United States - 16_EM | ecosystem: Host-associated > Plants > Roots > Unclassified | place... | reverse complement strand
TAGCGCCGACATTAATTGTTGTTCAGGGTAACTTTCTTTCGTCGTCGTTGTCTGCATTGTCTCCTTGCCAGTGTCCTTAGCACGTTGCCTTCCCGATGACCATCCACCACGTCCTGAGTCCTCATTGCCCCACATTTTTTTATTCTTTTCGTAGATTTTATTCGAATTGATTGATAAAGTAGATCCCCAACTAGGTTGAAGACCCGAGCGATTATTCCGTCGAAGGGCCTTACAAATTTGATTCGCAATGCTCCTATTCATTTTCCGATTCTGATGCCGATGCAACTCGTATTGCTTGCTATATCCGTTCCTCTTGTTCTTTTCTGTATCCGTATTCATATTCCTTGCTTGATTCCTTGCTTGATTTTCATTCCTCGGGGGATACCACCCCCCTTTAATACCTTCGATGATCCCACACATTACCCTCTTCAACAGTTTACTAGCCAAACCTTCCATTGTTGAGGAGTGATGTTGATGACGTTGTTCATCCAACAAACCTAATGATATGATACCAATAACCATCATAAAGGTAAAAACCTTGAAGCTTTCCGGTCAAGCCAAAAAACATGTCAAAAATACAAAAGCTGACAACGTAATATTCACCTGAATACCTGTCGTGAATTTTCCACCAATTGAGGGTAGGCGTATCCAATTGCGGTGATTCTCGTTTTGACAATACCCAACAATCCTGCTGCCACAGCTCTCCGGTCGAAGGGACCAATGTAAATAGGCGGCTATTTTATCCGTTAAGACTAGTAGCGCTATGTAATTTCCGGAGAGGCGTTAGAGCTGGCGGGAAGCTTAGGTATGTCGAAAATACACCGAAAATACCAAAAAGACTGATAAGACCGTAGATTCCATAGAGAGAGTATATGGCGACTATACACAAGTTGTCTATATGAGTGTCAAGCGTTTGTAGCTTTAATTCCAGCGTTGAGCATATAATGAGTGTTACCAGCGTTAAGAGCGATGACTTTGTGCAGCATATCACGTAGAATTCACCAGATAGAATCCCCAATACGTACACAGAGCCTAGTGAGAGTGATATATTCCGTGCGATATTCGATGCGTTCAAAGCGTGCGATGTGATCAAAGCGATGATCCCTCAATTCTTGCGATGTTTCGATTGTCCTATTCTGCGATGCGAATCTGTACAAAGCTGTACGATACACTATTCGATGCCACAATTCCACAATTCCGTAATTCCATTCGATTGTATGATCCTTGGATCTTGACCCTGGGATGTCCTCCTAAAAGCAATAACCAATGACGTATTTATAAAAAAACAAAGAACTTACATGCGGATCTCAACATATACCGTGGCCACAATATAACTTTGCGGAACAGTCCAATGATGAACATAACCTTGCAGAACAAACCAGCCGTGAACAATAAAAAGAATGTGATGAATGCTAATATCTAGTGCAAACAAATAAATGACATAATCCCCGAAATAACTCCACCTGCCTCATAACGCAGAATGATCAGAGCCAGTCTGGGGATGAAGAGTATGGGGATGAATTGTGACGCGCTGCATTGGATGTGTGATACGCGTTGATAGGTTTTGTTTTTTGACTTTAGTGATTTCTTTTTCAAGTAGTTTTGTTGTTTGAGTCTGTAGACAGTGTGGTATGTGTCGCGATAGATGTTTGGGCGATTGACTGATTTGTTTGTGATAGGATGGAATGTGGAAAATAGTATTGGGCGAGGTGGCAATGGGTAGAAGGAGTGATAATTACAGAGATTTTTGTGGTTAGGAGGAAGTAATTGGTTGTGTTTTTTAATTGTTTTAATTGTGTTTTTTACTGCAGGTATATTTATTACGTAGCTGTTACAAACCCCGACCCTGACCCTGAATTAACCCGCGACCTGCCAGCGCCAGTATTATATTGGCAACCCACGCAATTGCCCCCATACTTCCGCGTGCATCTCGACCTCGTCATGACTCAGCAGGACTTGTGCTTGCTTACGTTATTCCTGTGGATTCTATTCTCAGACTAACGAACTCGTACTCGACTCCCGACCCAACTCGCATGACAACCGACCACATCCCAGCTGTCGCAACTCGGAACCCCGAACCTACTAGAATATTCTAGGAAGTTCACAACCTCACCGCGCTAAGAAACTATTACATAGTTCTACAGTCTTCAGGCTACGCAATATTCTTCTGTTATGTTCTACCTGTTTCTATCTCGTTCTATCCTGTTCTTCTTGATATGTAATCTCGTACTTGGTCTTGGGTTTTAGTATGCTGGGAAAGCGTATATAAGGACATTGGATTCCCGCTGGATTGTGTTCTCTTTCTTTCCTCCCTATGCAACAACTTGTATATACTTCTGTATCAAGTTGTTCAGAAATATACTCTGTCTACTGTAGCTCAAACCGCCCCGCTCGCCTGCTTTCGAACCCTCGACTCTAGTTTCGCCCAAGTCGCTTGTCCCTGCCTTGACCCCACGGGTTTCGCCCCGTTCTCTTGTACCCGCCTCCTTGAAGACTCGCGTATATGCGAGTCTTAGTCCGTCTCCGCCCTCGACACTTGTGCCAGTACCCGACACTACTCTCGCTTCCAATACTAGTCCCGCTACTCACGTTCCGGTAAGGGTTCGTAACACTTTGTTGCGTCAACCTACAGTTTCCGCTACACCAAAATGCCTGATCACGCCGGTTCCTCCAGTACCACTGGGGCACAAATCTCGAGAACAACCCCAGCCCAAGTGGCAACAATCGAGGAAGCTTGGAGATCATTCTATGCACTCGTCTGAGCCACACCTCTCCAGGCATCTCCCTTCCCTACAATCTCTGGTAGAGTTCTATCTCAATTCCTCGGACTCATTTATGGTGCACATAATGTGGGAATATCAATAGCCCGTGGCACACAGGTACACTTTGACATCCCAGTGGTTGGTACTGGTACTGCGGCCCTGACCTTGTGGGCTTACTATAATCAAGAATACCAGTATGGCCTAACCCTTCCTCCCCTAACTCAAAACGCCCAACACATCTCAACAGCACCTGCACTAAAACTCCATAAACCTGACAACTTCGATGGCACTCGTGCCAAGTTCTCTAAGTTCATGACCAAACTCGCCCTTGTCTTTTCTTCAGACCCAGCCAGGTATACCTCTGATGCGGCCAAAATCTCGTATGCTGCCTCTTACCTCTCCGGCTCTGCCGAAGATTGGTTCGAGCCCCACCTCAATAAAGCTACAGGTACCATAAGCTTCACCACCTATGAAGCCTTCGTCCGTGCCCTAAAGAACGCCTACGATGACCCCGATGCCTGTACAACAGCAGAACGCAAGCTCCGTAGCTTGAAGCAAGAAGACAAGGATTGCTCTGCCTATCATGCCGAGTTTTGCACATATGCCACGATCTTGAACTACAATGACAGGACCAAGATCTCCTTCTTCTCGGACGGGGTTAACCAGGGCCTTAAAGTGGCTCTCTCCTATCAAGCCTCCCCACTAGAAACCTTTGACGAATTCGTTCAGCTCTGCATCAAGCTGGACAACAGAGCAAAGCTTCTGTATACACAAAACCCTCGCTCTGCCCCATCAAACCCTGCTCCTGCTCCTCGCCCCCCAACTCCTACTACCCCTAGCACTGCGACTGGTATGGTCCCTGGTCCAATGGACCTCTCCCAAGCTGATCATACCCCTCGCAAGTGAGGACCACTCTTACCTGAGCTTTGGAGGTATAGACAGGAGAACCATCTATGCATATACTGTGGAGGCTCTGGGCACTGGGCTTCCATTTGTCCTCTCTCTAGCAAACCAAAAAGGGTCAACGCAGCTCAGACTGGATCTCCTCCTCCCTCACTACCAGAAGACCCTACTTCTGGAGAAAAGCCACTCTATGAGCTGGCAAAAAACTAGGGCACTCCGTTACCAATAATGGCCGGTTACGGAGCGCCAGGATGCATCCTGGTGCCATCAATCCTGTTCCCGTTTCTTTTTCTGTTCCGTCTCGTTTTACAGTCTTGGATGAAGTGGTGATAGAAGGAACTGGTAAGGTTTTGGTTAGGATCTCATGGAAGTCCTGTCAGAGGGCTCGCTGCCATATTGCTTTGTCATGTGCGTTGAGGATTTCATCTGTATCTGTGTCTGGAGACTTGGGGTCAGAGGACCCACTTACCTTATCTTGTTTTATGAATGAAGACTTTCCTGCAACCTGCATGGTAGACTCGGGGGCTAGCTCCCAGTTTATCGATCTTGATTTCGCCTTGAACTTGAACTTGCCTTTGGTTCCCAAAGGAAAACCCGAAGACTTGGTCCTAGCAGATGGAGCTCGCTCCATCATAGGACAAATCACCTATACATGTAACCTGAAACTTGCTATTGACCAACACATGGAAGAACTTACCTTCCAAGTCACCAAACTCGCCAGGTAGAACCTCATTGTTGGAAAACCTTGGCTCCACCACCAGAATCCCACTATCAATTGAGCAACAAACACCATAGCATTCTCCTCCAGATATTGTCATGCCCACTGCTTACCTACGAGACCACCTCCGGTCCCCGCACCCACCAACAAATTCCGTATCTTGCTCATATCAAGGGCCGCCCTGCGTGTAGCCATGAAAGACCCCGAAGCCCGCTTCTGCATCATGGCTCTCTGTAACGACCCGTCCGACACACCCGTCACCCCTGTGACAGGTGTGTCGAAAGATGAGGATCTCGCCAAAGAACTAGTTCCTTCAGATTATTATGATTATCTCATCCTCTTTTCAGAAAAAGAGGCCCGAATCCTGCCACCCTCCCAGTATGTTGACCATGCTATACCACTCGTCGAAGGGGCTAAACCCCCTTTTGGTCGCATGTACTCTATGATAGACTCAGAACTTAAGGAGGTAAGGAAATAGATTGATGAGAACCTTTCCAAATCCTTTATTCGTGCTAGCTCCACTTCCGCTGTCTCACCTATGCTCTTTGTCAAGAAAAAGGATGGATCCCTGCATCTCTGTGTTGACTACCGGGCCCTTAATGACATCACTGTTAAGGACCCTACCCCGCTACCCCGAATTGAGGAAACTCTCAACCAGATCCATAGTTGTAAATACTTCACCGGCCTTGATCTTCAAGCTTGCTTCAACCAGATCCGTATCAAAGAAGGCGACGAATGGAAAACCGCTTTCAGAACTCGCTACGGTCTTTTCGAATTCGTCGTTATGCTCTTTGAGCTCACCAACGCCCTCGCTACTGCCCAAAGATTCATGAATAACACTCTCCGTGAATACCTCGATATCTTCTGTGTCTGTTATATTGACGACATCTTGATTTACTCTTGCACTCTGAAGGAACACAAGCAGCAAGTCTGCATGGTCCTACAAAAGCTGAAAGAGGCTGGACTATTCATCAAACCGGAAAAATGCGAATTTTCCATAAATAAAACCACGTTTCTTGGCTTTATTATGTCGGAAGAAGGCCTAGAAATGGACCCTGAAAAAGTAAACGCTGTCTTGAACTGGGAAGCTTCAAAATCAGTGAAAGATATTCAATGCTTCCTAGGATTTGCAAATTTCTACCAATGATTCATCCACAGATACTCACACCTCTATCAACCTCTCTTCAACCTGCTACGCAAAGATGTGCCTTTTGTATGGGATGTAGCCTGCGAACAAGTATTCGAAGCCTTGAAAAAGGCATTTACATCTGCACCCATTCTACGCCATTTTGACCCCAAGCTCGAAACTCTTGTTGAGACGGATGCTTCTGATTACGTTACCTCTGGGATTCTCTCTCAGAAGTACCTCGAAAATGGAAAGCTCCTTCTGCACCCAGTTGCGTTCATATCGGAAAAAAGGACGCCTGCCGAATGCAACTACGGGATTGGGGATAAGGAGCTCCTCGCTATCATCAATGCGCTTGAAAAATGGCATATCTACCTGCACCAGCTCCCATGACCCTTCACGATCTTGACTGACCACCACAACCTGTAGACCTTTACCACAAAGGCTCTTTTATCCCGCCGCCAAGCTAGATGGGCTCAGGAAATAGCCCAGTACGACTTCAAGATTCTTTTCTGCCCTGGCAAGGATAATGGTAAAGCTGATGCGCTAACTCGTCGATCTGGAGATCTCCCTAAAGAGGGGGATGATCGTGCCCGACCCATTCAAGCCTTGATTCCTGCCTCTAAATTTTCACTTTCCACGATATCATGTGCCACACGTATATCATTACATACGCGTGTGACGGCTCTCTCCACAACCTCGACCCAGCATGATCAGGACATACGCGAAGCCCTAACCAAGGACCCTCTAGTACAAGAAATAATGAAAGCTCTCCAGGCAGGTACTAAGCACTATAGAACAGTACCTCTTGGCGAATGCCAAATCGAAAAAGGACTCCTTCTTGTCAATAGCCTTGTATACGTGCCAGACTCACCTGAACTCTATCTCCGAATCTTGAAAACCTGTCATGACCACCCTGCTGCCGGACACCCAGGATGAGCAGCCACCTACGAACTTGTATCTCAGGACTACTGGTGGCCAAAAATACGAAAAACCATTGCCTCGTATGTCCGAAACTGCGATACTTGCACCCGAATCAAGCCTGCACACCATGCCCCATATGGACTCTTGAAACCCCTGCAAGTTCCCTTCTGGAAGTGGTCTTCTATTTCACTTGACTTAGTTACCGGACTACCAAACTCGCATGGTTTTGACACCTTGCTTGTGGTTGTAGACCGTCTGTCAAAAATGGTACATTATATACCCACCACAACTGATGTCAATTCCAAGGGAATTGCCCGCCTGTTTCTCGATAATGTTTTCAAACTACATGGTCTACCAGACTCGATCGTCTCTGATCGAGGTACCCAGTTCGTATCTACCTTTACTCGTTCCCTGACAGACCTACTTGGCATATAGCAAAAGGTTTCTACAGCCTTCCACCCCCAAACTGATGGCCAAACTGAACGTGTTAATGCAATTGTTGAGCAATATCTGCGAGGCTATTGTAACTACCAACAGGATAACTGGTCTGAACTTGTATCTATGGCAGAATTCTCTTACAATAATACCCTGTCTGCCACTCTTGGAATCACACCCTTCCAAGCCATGTATGACGACAACTCTCATTACCTAATCAACTCGAACCCTGGTGCCAAGCTTCCGGCACCTTCCGTGATCAAGGAATACGTGGATCGCCTCTTTGAGCTCGATTCCTACCTACGATCTGAGATGTCCTGGTCCCAAGCAACCTACTCCGAACAAGCAAATAAGTCCAGGATTCCCCCACCGAAACTGGAAGTAGGAGACGAAGTATGGTTACTGTGCCGCAATGTCAAGACAACCCGCCCATCCATGAAACTCAACTTCAAGCGCCTGGGAAAATTCAGAATCCTCCAGAAGGTTTCATCCCATGCTTATAAGCTCGACCTCCCCGTCTCTATAAAGGTCTACCCAGTCTTCCACGTCTCCCTACTTGAGCCTGCTGCTACAGACCCCCTACCAGGACAAGTACAACCCTCACTACCCCCGATCATTGTCTACGACGAACCCGAGTGGGAAGTTGACGAGATTGTAGACTCCCACTTCCGTGGTCGAACTCTTGAATATCTTGCTCGCTGGGTAGGCTTCGACGAGCTTACTTGGGAACCTGCTGACATGTTTGCGAATGCTTCTAGTGTAGTCAAACGATTCCACACCAGCTACCCCACAAAGCCCTGACCCCGCACTCTACCAAAATGAGTGGAACCTATCTCGACGCCATCATTATCCGTAATGATGAACTCAACCTTGATTCGCAGGAGCTCATCCCTAGAGGAGGGGCTACTGTTACAAACCCCGACCCTGACCCTGAATTAACCTGTGACCCGCCAGTGCCAGTATTATATTGGCAACCCACGCAATTGCCCCCATACTTCCGCGTGCATCTCGACCTCGTCATGACTCAGCAGGACCTGTGCTTGCTTACGTTATTCATGTGGATTCTATTCTCGGACCAACGAACTCGTACTTGACGCCCGACCCGACTTGCATGACAACTGACTGCATCTCAGCTGTCGCAACTTGGAACCCGGAACCTACTAGAATATTCTAGGAAGTTCATGACCTCACCGCGCTAAGAAACTATTGCATAGTTCTACAGTCTTTAGGCTACGCCATATTCTTCTGTTATATTCTACTTGTTTCTATCTTGTTCTATCCTGTTCTTCTTGATATGTAATCTCGTACTTGGTCTTGGGTTTTAGTATGCTGGGAAAGCGTATATAAGGACATTGGATTCCCGCTGGATTGTGTTCTCTTTCTTTCCTCCCTATGCTACAACTTGTATATGCTTCTGTATCAAGTTGTTCAGAATCATACTCTATCTACTGTAGCTCAAACCGGCCTACTCGCCTGCTTTCGAACTCTGGACTCTGGTTTCGCCCAAGTCACTTGTCCCTACCTTAACCTCGCGGGTTTCGCCCCGTTCTCTTGTACCCGCCCCCTTGAAGACTCGCGTATACGCGAGTCTTAGTCCCCCTCCGCTCTCGACACTCGTGCCAGTACCTGGCACGCCTCTCGCTTCCAATACCAGTCCCGCTACTCACGTTCCGGTAAGGGTTCGTAATAGTAGCAATAAACAGGGTATGCAGAAACAAATTTTCAGGCGGTGAAATACTAGAATAGGACAGGACGCAGTACATTGGAAATAGTAGTCGGGGAAGAAGAACGTTTGAGATACCAGTCAGGGACGCAGTACATTTGAGATACCAGTCAGGGACACAGTCCATTGGAAATGGTGGTTGAGGACGCGGTGCGTTAGAAATAACCAGCAGGGACATACCACGTTGGAAATAGCAGTTGGGGACTCAGTACATTGGGAATACAGAATAGATGCAGAGAGTAGTGGAGTGGGCATATCAAGGACAAATTTGTAGGGAGGCGAGCGTTGTGAGGTGGGAAGGGTGGGGCGATCTGCAGGAAGAGTAGGGATGCGAAGCGAGCATCAGAAAGAATGATGTCGCAGAGAAAATCTTTGTGAAGATGAGTTTTGCTATTCCGCGTCAGCTGCATCCTGATGCTGTAATGCAGATTTTTTTCTTGCTGATGAAGAGTATTAGTCTTGACTGTCTTCTTCTTCTTCTGTTGAGAAACAGTACAATCTTGCTGCTATAATGATCTCTTCTTGTATCACTATATTCAGTTCAAATGAATATTCTTCTCTCATCCTGTCTACTTGTTCCTTATCCATAATATTTGCTTGAGGATTGTATTCAATTGTCTTTTGCACTAAACTCTTATCTCCTACTACTTCTTCTTGACTGAGTAATACTAGCTGCTGCATTACCTATTGTTTGTTCACTAGGTGTAACTTTGCATGTTCCTGCTAGCAGTTTCTCCTTGTATGACCTCATATGCCGCATGTATAACATTGTTTCTCCTCTCTCGCTTGATATTGTTGGTGATCAAGTAATAGTAATTCTGTAGGAGTTTGCATTGCTTCAGTGTATTGGTGTTGGTAGGCTCTCGGTTGCTAAGATGCTGTAGCCCATGGGAGATTTCTATATTGCCAGAAGGTATAGGCCCACATCCATTGATGTTGAGACCAAGTATGTATTGTATCTGGTGCACCAGGTTCTTGTGGTTTTGTCATTTGTTGCACTGTTAGCAGACATGGCTTGTGACGAGCCAAATCTGGTCCCTGGATATCCCCCTCTTCCTCTAAATGCTCTTCTCTGAGGATATGGATTTTGTCAATAGGACTTTGTATTCGTATATGCAACAAATACTGCATGCGGTAGGTCATCTTTGAATGATGTGTCCTGCTTGTATGCTAGAGGGTTGTTGACATTTTGGTCAGGCTTTTGTTACAGTGAATTGAATTGATTCAGTCTTTGTTCTTCAGTCAATATCTGTTCACTAACTCGAGCCATTAATAAGGGATGCTCTGGTATTGCCATGTTTGTTAATGTCACCACTAAAGGACTGTAGTTCTCTCTCAAACACAGCAGAATAGTGTATGCAACATTCTTATCTTTTATCTTCTCACCACACTTCTTCAATTCAGAGATGATTCTTTTAACTTTCTTTATGTATTCTTCATAACTGCTCTCTGTCATAGATATCGAGGAGAACTCCTTCTTCAATCTCCTTACTTTCAGTTTGTCTTTCTTGCAATATTCGTTCTGTAGTAGTGTCCATGATTCATGGGCATGCTTGGAGTCAATGATAATGTCCTGCACATCAGCTTCACAATACAGGTGTATCTCATCTCTGGCCCAGTTATCCTTAGTTTTCTATTCTTTAGTTCAGGCTCCTTCTGCAGGTAGTACAGAAGTAACTACATTCTAATATTTATTATGAAGCAGACACATCTCTATGTCC
>Ga0307514_10006359_pt1 | contig 10312 bp, 4 predicted proteins | sample 16_EM_MG_FD_203088 | JGI IMG/M metagenome (GOLD analysis project Ga0307514, IMG submission 203088) | Populus trichocarpa ectomycorrhiza microbial communities from riparian zone in the Pacific Northwest, United States - 16_EM | ecosystem: Host-associated > Plants > Roots > Unclassified | place... | reverse complement strand
ACTGTAGTAGCAATTAATAGGGCATGGTATCTCATCATCTATAAATATTCACACAAATATTATAAATAACTAAGAATCATATGCCTAATTTTGGACACATTCATTTCTTAAATAATAAAATAACCACTACTAGGATAGAATTTTAGTATTTATGTACAATGTAGTATTGTCTTGTATAGGAGTATGGTTGCGGTTGTTTTTTAAAGTTTTTTTTATTTTGAAATGCATCAAAATAATTTTTTTAAAAAATTATTTTTGAAATTAGTACATCAAATCAAAATAATTCAAAACATAAAAAGAATTAAATATTTTTAGAGATACAGATTAACCCTCGTTTCCAAATACTGATCCACTCGAGTAATTTTTATCTTTTTTACTTTATTGTGTAGTCCTAAACTCCGGCAATCTGCATTGCAATTTTACTGTTTAGTCTTTAGATTTCAATGTAATGATTTTGTTTGAATACGTGACATGACATGGTGCATGTGATGCTGTTTGCGTTTAGTTCAATATATTTTAAAATGTTTTGTTGATCAATACCTGCCATGGTTTTTAATAAATCTAATAAAAAAATTTCTAGAAATATTAATTAAAAAAAAACTATAATTTATAAAAAAATTTCAACCACGTCTATGAAAACGATCACACTAAAAAAACACACCCTTAGTTAGTTTATTAGAAGCAATTACGAAAGTGAGTTATTTTTATACATACTTGTAACCTATGTTGCTCAAAATCGGATAAGGGTATCGAATTTAAGTACGTGCTTGTCTGATATGAGAAGTTTCATAAAATTAGGACACGAAGCTTGACAAAGAAGTGTCCAAAAATTGAAGGACAAGCGTTCATTTTATGTTTATGATCCCATACTTTGTTAATAAATTTGTTTGGTTTTGCACCGTGTTTGAAAATATGGTAACAGTTATTTTTAAAGTATTGTTTTTAGAAATGTATTAAAATAATTTTTTTAAAAAAATTATTTTTTATATTAATACATTAAAGTGATCTGAAAACACAAAAAAAATTATTAATTTCAAACAAAAAAAATTCAATTTTTTTAATAAACGTTAGATAAATTTATTGCTAGGCAGTCTTTTGAATGGTATTCGCAAATAGTAGGATAGAGCAATCCAAAAGAGCTCAGAATTTATTTAACATAGAACAGAGGCTAACTACGTACTTCAAGAACAACTTTCTGTTTCTTCCATTCTAATTCAGTAACGCGCGCACAAAACTCCACTACAGAAGAACCAAGGAGCAAGACAGCAATCTCAAAAACAATAGGTCAGGACATAACAACAAAGGTAAAAGAAGAATCAAACAAATTATTGATGACATAGTGAATTAAAGATTTAAATGATTGGGGGGTGTTGACTGTAAAAAGGAACATTGGCAGGCGTAGGCTGAGTTTAATTAAATAGGTGGTTCCAATATGGAAGAGTAGTTCCAAGGCATGGGAAGGCAAAAACTGCAGTAGCAGAGGCAATAAAAGCTTGGCATCGTAGAAGCAATGAGGGAAAAAAAAGAATTGGATTGACATTAAAACAGCACAGCCTTGTGGGTGCATAAAGCATTGAAAAATGAGGGAATGCGAATGAATTTAGAAAAAAAACAAAAAAAACATGTTCTGTCATTGTACGGTACGTAGTTGTTTTTGAAATGTAGAAAGAACGCAAATGCATTGAAAAGTGCATTGAAATCACTGCAGGAAATTGAAAAATGACAAATTTTTACATGTTACTCGAGGGTCTTCTCTGTCCCTCCATAGCTTTACTGATATAGATTTGGTTAGCAATATTGATGATTGAAAATCTATTGGTAGTTATCTAGTGTGTATCTCATTAATATTCCTGTCTCTTTGAAATATGAAAAGCAACATAATATTGCTACAAGACTTTGGTTGATGACACTACTAAAATCTTATGGCTTCGTTCGTTACTGTCAAAAATGCTTCTCTCTACATCTATGACTACCTTGTGGTGCAATAATTTAGGGGCAACGTTTCTCTCAGTAAATCATGTCTTTCATGCTTATTATAAACATGTTAAGGTTAACTATCATTTTGTTTGTGATCAAGTTGCCAAGAAGAAGATTCAAGTTCGGTTCATCTCTTCGAAGGATTTACTAGTTGATGTCCTTACCAAACCGTTACCGTCTGCATCTTTTGCTCATTTTCAATCCAAGCTTCGAGTGTAATCTCCCTCTTCAGCTTGAGAGAGTATATTATGAAAAACTTATCATATACATAATGTAATGATCACGTGCAATATTTTCCACCATTAATATTATAAACAACCCTAAACATACACACACACACACAAAAGGTTGTTTGTTGCTCATACTATGCAACCATTACTATTTCATATAGTTATAATATCACTTATTCTATTTCCTAACTTAAAATATAAACTAAACAATAAAATTAATAAAAAATAATTGATACCCAATTAATTATTCATTATTTATTCAATTCAATTTATTCAACCTAAACTAATACATTTTAATTATTATTAATTTTACTCGTCATCGTAATTCTTTTTTGTTTTGCCAATGCAATTTTGATGAGATATTAAATTACTAATAAAATTACAGATAAAATTTGTATCTACTTATTGGCATCGCCTTCCCAGCTAATAAGGATAAATATTAAATATCTGTGATGATGTAATGCCACCAAAAATCGTACAAAAATACACACTCAAACATATAAAAGTTTTCCTAAGGTGTAATTTTTCACAAAACAATATCAATACATGGAAAAGCTACAAAAACAATTTCTGTCTACAATTGTGCAAAGATGCAGCATTTATTCATGAAATCAAGGGAATAAAGAAGATGGAAGAAGGAGTAGTGCACCATCCTGTCATGATTTGTTTTGAAGCCTTGCTCCTAAAACTTTGTAAAACATCTACATAAAGAGAAAAGGCAAAGAAAATGTCAGATTATATATTTTTTTAATAAAAAAAGCATTTGATAACAGTCAAACACATGAAATAATCCTCGAATATGTAAAACTATTTACTAATAGCTTTGATTTGGTATTTTACAGAGTTATAGTAACCCATTTCAGTAGAAACATGGTGTTCTGTTTTGATGCAAGACAAACAAGCACCAACTTTTTTAAAACACTTGAATCAGGCAAAAGAAGTTTCCTTTCTAGTAGAATCCATCTTCGAACGGTTCTAGTGATGATCACCAGATAAGCAAAACTTCTTAGCAGTGTGGGCAGGGAAAGTTGGGTATGGTAGCTTCGGTCATGGAACAATCTTCATGTAAGTTAATATTTGATTTCCCAAGTCTTTATTTTTTCTTATTTTATGGCTATAAACAGTGAACTACAATAACAACATTATTTCTTAAATGCCATTAAAGCTTAAAAGGTTCACGACATGTTAAACACCCACCCTTAAGACTAAAATTTACAGCAATCCAAAACACAAACGTTTCTGTGATCTATTCTGCTAATAAAATGTGTGTTATGCAGCAATATTGTTGCTTCCATTGACAGGGAAAATAAAAACAATACACCTCTACTCTACTCTACTCCCTCCCTTTTTCATCTTGTGAAACAAAGAAAGGCATCTAAGACGTTAAATCAATTGCTAACCATAAGCTCTTTTTTTTTACCTTATTTACTTTATGTTTAATCTTCCAGGTCAGCCTCTCCTCTTCACTGCTCATAAGTGAGTTATCTGCTTGAGGCATGAGTTTATAAGCATTTGAAATATTGAGTGCGATGTAGCAAAGGAAAGCAAGGAAAGGTAACAAAACAGAGATCAAGATCTGGTGGAAGAACTTGGTCACGTAATTGTGAAAGGAATCCCAAAATGACTATTGTTTTCCATATTTACTCGAGTAATTAACCTAAAACTGTTACTATTGCACATCCAGCTATCATCAACACCGTCAAGCTTATCAAACGGAAAGGATAAGCTTGACATGTTTGATCTTCCGCGCGGTATGTCTTTCTTTCATTTTTTTTTCCTTATCTCCGGCCCTGTGGCTACCAAGCACCGACCAGAAGTTTTGCAGCACTTCAACGGAAATGATAGAACAGAAAGAAAACCCTATCCTAACAAAGACTACCCGGGTATATGGTATATATATATATATATATCATTTGTTTAAGCTACATGAAGCACAGCAAACTTTCCTTGTGCAAAAGGCTTTTCTTTTTTCCATTCCTTCTCCTCTAAGAGGTAAGAATTCGTTGAAATACTGCTTTCCAAATGATCTCAGGTTAAGTCCTTGATAGCAAGTTTTTTGTAAGTTTTTACACAGAATATTCTCCAGAGATTAAAGCTATTAAAATATATTAAAATGCATGATTCATGATTGATATCGAATATCGACACTGCCCATATCAAAACCATACCCCACATGCACATGCAGGGTTGCGTGAAAAAATTTGTTTGTTCTAGTTAAAGAAATAAAAGTTTGTCCCTACAAATTTGATTATATTTTAATGTTATCCTATCCAAACATTACCAGAGTGATAACAAAAATTGTTACAAGTATAGTTATCTCAAATTGTAAAACAAGAAGAAATTCCATGGCAAATCTCAAATTCACATGTGAAAATATTTTTTTGTCCTCCAACTTTCCCTTTCTTCTTTTATAGTCTCTATAGTTTTTGAAATTTTTATTTTGATCTAAAATTTTATTTTGTCTATTTTTCAGTTTCTGAGTTTGAGAGAAAACAAATTCAGAAAACAAAAATCACTTATTAGATAATAAAACAGATGAGAGAGATTTTAGATTTCTCAAAACACATAATGTTAATTCAAAGGTCTTTAATCATCTATGACTTATTTATTTTGATAATAATAATAATTAATTGATTGAATATGTGTGTCAATGAATTTAGTGTTGTAGGAATTTCCACGCATCAATTTACAGTTATATGAACTTGAAGATGCTTAAGATTTTTTAATATAATCAAGTTTTTATGAAATTTAATACGACATCATAAAATGAATTTCATTTAAAATATTTTTATTGATGAAATTCATCATTCAAAGTATTTTCATTGCTTAAACTTATATAGTGAAAATTACTTTTATACGAAGGAAAGGTAAGATTATGATATAATTTCTTGAATAACCATTTATCCATAAATGCATAATATATCACCCCTTAACTATTATTTTTTAAAATAAACAAAAAAGAAAAGGTAAATAGAAATGAAAAGGACAATATAAATAATTGAAATAGCTTTGTCCTTTTCAATTATTATGGAGACCATAAGCCTTTTCAAAATAAATGTTATCTTGTCTACCATCTTCTTATACTATCCAAATTATTGCCTTTTCTTTTGTTTCGTTCTTTTTTTTTTAATCAACACTGTTCAAATGAAGCATACTTTTGTTGAAGCACTGCTTATTTTGTTGTAGACTCCATAACGAAATTTCATGAAGGTACATTCCACTTACCCCTAATGACTAGTTTCTTGTTTGAAGAAGCTTTCAAATTATGCAAATGGATCCAAAGGAAATCCTGGTAACGCAGTCCTCCTATATATGTGTGTGTGTGTGTGTGTGAGAGAGAGAGAGAGAGAGAGAGAGAGAGAGAGAGAGGTGAATTTATTGTAGTTTCCATGAATACACACAGTTGGGAGGCATTCATACCAAGTTGAACAAAGAGTAAGTAATTGAAATAATATGATAGGCCTCAACCAAGCAGAAGCCGATGTGTGTGTATATGTGTGTGTGTGTAATACTAGGCTAAACAACCATGGTATTTTACTAGACTCGTTGTATTTTTCTCACAATTGAGACGAAAACAGATCGGGGAGGGAAAGGTTCCCGGCCCCATAATTAATTTACCCCTCCGATCATCGAGGATAAAAATATTTTCCATATTGTTAGGGCAAAAAAAGAAGGGAAAATGAGTGCATGCAGTGCTCCATAAAAAGCAAGTGCACATATAGTTAAATTTACCCCCCCAAAAAAAAAATCATATATGGTATGGTCACAAACTTTTCGGGCGCCTATGACCTCATTCAAACGTTTGCTCCTTGTTATAATTTACCTGTCATATATACATAGATCCCTTGTTTTACAAAAGTATTAGTTAAAACTCAAGCAATGATAAAGATTGCTGGAGACTGCTTGAAATTCCGTATTGGAGGCCAACCTCCCTTGTCCTCAAAGATCACATCTCTTTCTGTTATCTCTTCTTAAATCTGCCTTCTTCACTCATCATTTTCAACTATGTCACTTCAACGAATGTGACGAAAGAAGGTACGAGCCGTATACGTTTGTTATCAAATGATACAGAAATTAAGACTTGTATTACACAATATATATGTATATATGGCGCCTTACGTACCCTTGATTGCTTTCACACTGTTGGATTCTTTTTCTTTTTCATGCTTTCCAGAAACGCTTGAAAATGAAGTTAGTTTGGCAAGTTTTGCATCTTGAAGATGAAATTCGGAAATTAATTTGAGATGTTTGTGTTAGAAAGGTTTCTGTTGTCCTGATGGATTTAGGGCCTCATAATTCTGATCTGAACTGTATAAATCACCTTTTGCTCATAATTCTCATAATAGTTTTAATCATATATATATTTAAAAAAAAAAAAACTGCAAATGTAGAAGCTATCAAAACACCAAGCGCATACTAAAAACTCAAATGGAGTTCGACATCTAAAATCATAAATTAAGTTCATGTAAGAATTTTTCAAGGTTTAAGAAGGGATACGGGGGGTTTGGATGCTTGGAGTTATGCCAATTATAATTAAAAGAAAGGGCGTGCATGCATGAGAGATGGTTGCAGGTAGGGAAGTAGAGGGCTTCAAATGCTTGCCATTCTTTTTGAAATGCAGCCTAAACTTTAATTTCATCTTCCTGGATATTTCCATATAGCAAACAAAACAATAATGGTTTGATGGCTACAAGAGTTCTAATACTTGAATTTAACGGTTAGGTCTAACTACAAATATTGTGGTACCATACATGGATCGTACGGAAACAATAAAACCGATAACGACAACTCTCGTATTGAACGGTCCCATGAAAACAAGCTCTTGTCTTTTACAATTATTTAAGGTCACTGTATCAGCATAGGTGCTTAATTTGTCCAGTTTCTCTCTATCATTTATCTCCAAGATTTAAAATTTTAGTAGGACCCAGTTGTCCCATTTTTCCTCTTCTTTTCAAATTTCACATGTTGTGAGAAATATCCTTGTTCATTGAGTTAACAGCCCACGAGCTAGCTTTGCTGTGTGATTCATGACCTATATCATGAAATTTTACCACAAAGTATCCCAATGATGAAAAAAAGTTTGAAAATAAACTCTGACTCCCAATGATGAAAAAAAGTTGCAAGAGCCCGCTTTTTTGGAATTTGTTTTTGCAGCTTCTAGCTTTATTTGAGTGCACTTTGTTTTAATTTACTGTTGAATGCCTATTTTTAAGATTCGCGCCAACAATGACGTCTATGCTTATAATATGAAAGAAATAAGCGAATTGATTCTATAAAAATTCTCTTTTGAGCCAAAGACCTTATTGTACTTCGAGCTACCTATCAGGACGACATGATGTGAAATAAAATTGAGAAATTTGGCCCTTAACAACAAAAGATGTTGGTTGCAATTGATTGTTTTCAACTTATGGAGCATGTCAGTATGTATGATATTCTTTTCTAAAGGAATTTCGGGTCAATCAACTATCATGATTTCCCATTTTTTCTTCTGGGTCTTCATGAAGTGTATAGGGATTGAAATTTTATAATTTTTTTAATTTATTTTTAATGAGACTATCTTACATTTATGATTTTGACTGTGGATGTAATGAATTAACTTGGATGACTCAATTTTATTTTTTTTAATTGATTTTTTTTTTAATTTTATCCTTCAGTATCGGGTTGATTGAGAATTAAATTTCGTGATTTGTTTCAGTTTGTTTTCTATAAGGTTATTTCATTTGATGTCCTTTTTTAATCATTTTTCCTCTTTATTTTATCTCTGAACACTGGAGTAATTGAGAATTGAACTTTATAATTTGTTTCTATTGAATTATCTCGGTTTCATGACTCGGGCATCGAGTTTGGCAGGTTAACTTAGGTTGACTTGAGTTATTTTTTAATTGATTTTTTTTAATTTCATCATTTAATATTGGATTTATTGAAAACTGAGTTTCATAATTTGTTTTGATTTGCTTTTTATGAAGTTATCATGGTCTCATGACTGTGTATACAGATTAACAAGTTAACCCAAGTTGACTCGAATCAATCCAATATGTTGTTATCATAATATTTATAGAAAAAATATCATCTTAAATATTTATTTTGAGTTAAACTATCTTTTCACCAATCATCCAGGCTGTTTATGATCCTATCAAGATGACCGAGTCATATTAAATTAATCTCAACACATTTTAATTTTTTTCTACTAAAACAAATATTAGCAACACCTAGATATTTTTTACGCTAAAAAGATTTGATACGACACGCAATGTCGCACAAGCTAATGATTTAGTTTATAACCTAATCTTCTATTTAAATAAGGTGAATTTGAATTTGTCACCTGAAATATATCTTGAATATATCTGTTATCCAAATACCACTTGTCCTTTTTTGCCTATAAGAAAAGATCTCAACATGTTAGTTTTGGTACTCATAATCTCATGAGTCAATTTTGGTTAGTAAATATGTCTTTTGGCTCCCAAATATATTTTGTTTCAATTGAGATAACCTTGTGCATGCGATGTTTTTTATGAAAATCATTTTTGCCACCAAACCATTTTTCTCAAACATGCATATTTGAATACTTGTGACCTAACATACATCTTAAATATTCGCTATCTAGATACCACTTATCTTTTTTTACCTACGAGGAAAGATCTCAACATGTTAGTTTTGGTACTTATATCTTATGGGTCAATTTTGGTTAGTAAATGTGTCTTTCGACTCCCAAATATATTTTGTTTCAGTTGAGATCATCTTGTGCATGCCATGTTTTTTATGAAAACTATTTTTTCCACAAGAATTATACATGCTTGAAGATGATTATGCTTTAACAAATGATTTTGAGTAAAGTTTTTCATTTTTCATTGGTTTATATCCGAAACCATTGTTCTCAAACATGCATTTTTTATTACCTATAAGTCGATATAGGTTACCCTTTTGTTTAGTAAATTTGTAGGGTTTAAATCAGTATCTTAGCCTTTGAAGATTTCATTTTCTTTGACGAATTTCTTATTTAAAACTGATGAATTAGATGCATCATTCAAAAAATCTAATTACCTTTTAAAATCAATATTCATTAGTAACAAGGCATCCTTTTTTGTGTGCAAAAGATCAAAGTATTTTGAAATAGTTTCAAATTTACTTGAAGCAAAACATTTTTCTTACACATCTTTCTATACTCATGAAACAAATCATCAATTTAAGGTTCAAGTTCATTTACCACATTAATTTCAATGATATTATTAGCCATCAAACAAATATCTTATTTGGTGATGTTAATATTAGCCATAAAAAAAATTGAATTATTCCTCCATTTTTGAATTATAGTCACTTGAAGATGTTGCACTTTCATCTTTTTCATCCCAAGTAGACGCCATTAATGCCTTTTGGTTTTTGTCAAACTTTGATCTTTTTATTACATTTAGGCAATCATACTTTATATGTCTCAATTTCTTGCCTTCATAGCTTATGATAACATCTCTATTGCATAATTCTCCCTTATTATTTTTCTCTTTTCTAAATTTTCTCTTATTTCCACCAAACTTCTTATGCCTCAAGAATTTAATGAATTGCCTCGCCATTATGACTACTCGTTATCATTTTCAATTCACCATTATATTCTTGTTTTTTTTCCTCATTATTATTCATGGATTTTATAACTAAATATTTCTTCTTGATACCACTATCTTCCACTTCAAGCTAATTTGTCCTTCATAAGCAATTAAAAATCCAATGAACCCATCAAAGTCAAGTTTCTTAAGATTATTGGCTTTCTTTATGGTTGTGACCTTAGGCTCCCAAGCTCTAGGCAAAGATCCCAAAATTTTACCGATCATTTTTTCATTCGTGATCTTTTTACCTAGGCTAACAAGTTTATTAACAAAAATAATGAACCTAGTATGCATTTCATGACTACTTTCATTAGCCTCCATTTTAAAGAGTTTGTAATCTCTAGTAAGAGTTATTAATCTAGAATTTTTCACTTAACTTGTTTTCTCATGGATAACTTCTAAAAGCTTTAAATTTCAAATTTTGTTTTATAACTCTTAACCCTATTGAAATCCACATGATTAGGAGCACAATAAGAATGCATTCATAGCCTTAATATTATATCTATGCTT
>Ga0307514_10006358_pt1 | contig 10314 bp, 10 predicted proteins | sample 16_EM_MG_FD_203088 | JGI IMG/M metagenome (GOLD analysis project Ga0307514, IMG submission 203088) | Populus trichocarpa ectomycorrhiza microbial communities from riparian zone in the Pacific Northwest, United States - 16_EM | ecosystem: Host-associated > Plants > Roots > Unclassified | place... | reverse complement strand
TGAAAGAAACGATAAGGAAATTACAGAACTTGGCGGCGCAGTTGGGACTCGAACTCTGGGCTTTTCTCCTGCGAAGACAACACTTGTCAAGACCAAGTACAAACCACTCGGCCAAGGGAGCACACTCACCATACTCCATCATGCGGTTATTGCAACGCTAAAATAATTAATCAACATCCGACTGCCACCCACAAGTACACCTAGTAACGTCGCTACCATAAAAGGGAAAGGCCAAAGATATGGATCAGGTGTCTCAGTACTACTTTTTGGGCTGAAACTTTTGTGCTTTCGGATGAACTCTAGAATAAGCAGTAAGAATGTCTCACCCAGAACCACTCCCCCAGCAATTAGAGATAAGGACAGGGATCCTGCAGCGCAGTGTTGTGAGAAAGGAGGAATGTTGTGGTTATCATACGGATACGAAAAAATTAAACAGGTTTTCTTCCCCAATTGTCTTGCAATTATTCGACATCAGGGTAACAGGATCGCATATTGCCACACTGAACCATTTCCCGGGTATATAACTCAAGAATCAGCAGTCCTTTGGTAGTTCTCCGGATAAAATACCCCCTAGCTCGAACACCTTTTCTCGTCATACCCACTCCACCTTCACTTTTGAGTAAACATCCAGAATTGGGAAATTTTACTAGGCCGGGATAAATATTTTGTAGAGTTAGCCGGAAATAAAGTTGTCGTGTGCCAAACTCTCTCTCTATGCAGTAGGTACTTAAGTACTTCTTTTGTCTGCGCCATAAAGAGGGCTTGGCACAATTACCCTTAACTCGGTTGGTTACCTAGTCCATGACATGCGTCCCACAACCTGCTCATATGAATGATACTGACCGATTCCAATGGTATAGGTTAAAAGCCACAGTTTTCTCAAAAGACCTTTAGGAGTTTCAGTCGCCTCTTTTTGGTATGGCACTGTTTTTCGCTCACCATAGTTTGGTTGGCACAACACCCCTCCAACCGCTTACCACAAGTCTGAGAGTGACACAGTTCAGAGACAACCAATAAATGTGGACAGAGAGCTGTACCAGGACAGAGTAAGTAAGCATCCTCTTCCTTCTATCTGCTCACGGTCCCCTTTTGTTGTTCTAGCGGGACAATGTGCACCTCATCAAAATGAGACGTCCAGGATTCGATCGGACAGATTATGGCGGAGTCTGAAAGTCCTGCCTTGTAACACAGTCTGTTTACCCTGAAGCAACAACTGCCGATATGCTGGATACTATGAGCAGGTCGAATTCAGTGTACGGAGTGACCATTATAATGCGCGTGAACATCTCCTCTGTTGCACAACACAGTTGAAAGAATTAGCGGCATGAGTGATAACAAGTCTGCAAGGATATCTGACATTAGTGCGTCAATTCGACTGTGGAGCAAACATGAAGTGCGGATCATCCTCTTGTTCTCGAACTTCTGGTGCGAAAGTCTAGTCTGGGGTTTATGCGCCAAGAGAGTTAGCATTTGGTTTGTTCATACCAGTCACCCCTGCAGAAAACACCATCGATACATAGACCATCTTCCGATCGAGAGGCCAGTTTGATGCTCTCAACGCTACTCACCCTGACTGAAAGAATACAGATGTCAAAGACCTCAGTATCGATCACTCAAAGGTGGCCTATATGAATGCATATCGCTGGGCCAGGAGGTTTTCTGGACATCAAGAACGGGGCTTGGCAGCATATTGATATCCTGGCCTGGCCATTTCTTTCCCCTGCTTACTTTTCACACGATTCCCTCTGTGGCAAGTGGCATTTTTCCCCGGCGGCAGCGTCGGTACCAGTTAATGCACTCGCCGGTCGTCCAATTTCATTTGGGTCACTTTTACCTAGCCTCCCTTCCAGTGCGGAGTCACACTGTCACTCAAAAAGGACTTGGACAAAATCGTCAGGGATGCCTCTTAGTAGGTACAGTACCTACCTAGAATTGACTGTTCTTAGTGTTGACAAAATTGGGGAAGATGGGGAGGCATCTTTTGGTAAGGGTACTGGACGAGGACCACTCAGAAAGGCAGAAGAAGCTTTACAGATTGGACAATGTTTTGGAGGTGTGGGGGCTAAGCTGTTGATGAGCTCTCCAACAGGCGAGGCGAATTAATACCAGGAAGCATTTTGTATGAAGCTCCCAATGCCCTCCCCCTAGTCATACTCAGCCGGCAATACTAACTATACCATTGATTTATCCTATATTGCAGACCCATGACCATGAAAAAGAACTTTAGATCGGGTTGAGCGATACTAGCTAGCTAAGCGGGTATAGGAAACTAAAGCGGCAGACAGACAAATCCAAATCCTCTTCCTTACCTGCTCCCAGGCACAGCGCGTCACTAGAAATTGATCTCCCTTTTCGCCAACCCCACCGAACAAGCCCAAGGGAAAGGCGAAAATCTCACACACTGGCCTGAGAACAGGCCCCCCTCCTTCCCACCCACCCCTCCCTCCCCCCCCCGACACGCACTCTCGCACGCACACAACCGCTGGGCAGAAAGCAAGTCGAAACACTGGAAGTTAGCTTGCAAGGGAGTGCCGGGAAGCGAAGCCTACTTCAAAATATTGGGTACAATAAAGAGGATGTCGCCACATGCATTAGGCCCTTCTCCCTCTCGGAAGCGGTCTGCTCCTTTAGATGACGAAGTTGGCGATATTGTTCATGTAAAATCACTTCCCCGTCCTAAGTCTACCCAAAAGTACAGCACCACGACCTCTGGAAAGCGTGCGGCAAGTCTGGGAGCCAATCACGGAATCGCTACGCGAAGTACAAAACCGCAAAAGCCTGCTTCAGCATTGACGATGTCTGCTACAGTGAAGGATGGGAATCCAGCTCCCCGAGTGAGTCGTGCGAAGAAGGGGAAACGGGTTCATGCATGTACTCAACCTGGATGTGATAAGGTAGCTTCTGATTTGCCCACCTACAAATTGATATGGTTGTTGACTCTTATAGATTTTTACCAGAGCTGAGCATTTGAGGTAGTGTCCATTGCTTAGCTATAGTGAGTGGAGGACTAACTGGGCTTTATAGGCGGCATCAGCTCAATCACAACACAGATGTATATTTCAAGTGTGACCTCTGTGACCGGACATTTGTTCGACACGATCTTCTGTTGCGACATCAGGAAAGACAGTGAGTATGAATGCCAGGCGGCTATTTAGGCTTGGCTGACAACCCCCAGTGCTACCCAAGCGATCAAAGCGGTTCAAACGCTTGCTTTGGCACAGCGTCATGGAAACTTGCCTGAACACTATGGGATTAATCGAATACAAGGTCTGACGACCCCACCTCAACATAGTAATGAGTATAATGGAAACGGACATGGATTCAATGTAAACAACCAGAATGTGGGGAGCTCTGCGCAGAGTCTGCAAATTTCGTCGTCTCCACATTCAGCATCTTCGGATATATCTCAAGTATCGATTCAGAATATGCCTCCAGGATATGCCACTGCGATGCACATGGGACATAGTAGCGATGGATATACTTCTACAGATTCAACTCCCTCACCTGCGGCTAGTATTGGAAGGGCGCAATTGCCTTACCAGCTTCCACAAGGTGAAATACAGCGACAACAAGAATCTTACATGTCACACACCGATCTCAGACAGCGGCCAACCTTAAGCGATGACCCATCGTCGCTGTATGCAATGCTAGCTTCATGGGACAGCAACATCAACTGGCTGTTAGATGATACGACCGAAAAGCCAATGATGGATGAAATCCACACAGTCAACTACATACATCCTCTAGAGATGGCTTATAATCGCTCGATTGCTCACCCGGCGCCTGACATTACAAGTCTACCTCCCCCCCCTGGTGTAAGAGACAATACAATCATATTTCATCCAATGGATGAAAACATGAGACAAGAAATCTTGTTACTAGTGGGAGGCGGGTCCAATTTACAGGCAAGCAGCTTTGCCGACCTTAGCTCGATGCAGCATTATCTACGGCTTTATTGGAACAATTTTCACGTTCTGTACCCTGTTCTACATCGCCCATCGTTTGTACCTGGGTTGTCTATGGTATGCTTAGCAGCCATAGTGATTGCGATCGGTGCATCCTATACAGATGCAGATGCACATCAATTCTCAATGGCTCTCTATGAGAAAGTTAGAGCTCTATTAATCAATGTATGAGAATATCTGGGCCCCTAAATGAGTGGTTGAAGCTGATTTGATAGACCAATGATTTCTTGACTGGAACACCGAACAACTTACCGATTCTGCAAACCCTGCTGCTCACCGATATCTTTGGGAAACTAAGGTCCACAAGAGAGCATTTCGATAGCGTCCAGCTCGATATGCTTCTTGCAAATGTATGTAGAACTCTACCTGAGAACTCGATTATTTGTCCTGACATGGATGCTGCGGCAGATCCTACGGCAGGAAGGGCCCCCAGCTGATGCCCTTGAGCGTCTAAGAGTACTCCGGAGAGATAGATTATTGAATTATCACCTCGAGTCTGAATGGCACCACTGGATACTATTGGAGGGAAGAAAGAGGTTTGTACCCTGAGTCTCTCATCAAGGCCCGACCCTGACATCTTCAGGATTTCCACCATCTCATTTTGGTTTGGTGTTCAACAATCCGTCATCTTCGGCCGCGAAGCATGCCAAACAGCCTTTGACCTTCAAGCTGGGCTTTCAGCTGGGAAAGAAGAAGTTCTGTGGGACAGTGATTGTGCTTCCGATTGGTTGACTCGAGTTGACACACAAGCCGATCAACCAACCTTTCTCGGAGTCCTCAGAATATTTTTTGACCAGAAGAAACAAATACCTCATATATCGCCGCTGGCCTCTGTTTTCATCCTGCACGGTTTAATATCTGTTTCTCTTGACCTAAAGCGGAGCAAGCAATGCCATACTGACGCAGGCATTGAAAAGCAAGCACGCTTATTGCAAGCCTATGAGCGATGGAGGCAACACTATGAGAAGACTGTTGCGATTCATCTACGTTCGGCATGCCATAATAAGATTATGGTCATGTATCATATGGCTTTCGTGACAATGCACACAAACTTGCATCATCTCTATGTACTTGCTGGTGATACCCGACAGTTTAGCAGAAGCACGGAAAGGATCGATTATTATCATGCGAAGAGTAAGCTTACCCAGTGGGCCAACTCCCCAACCGGTCAACTTGCAACTTGGCATGCTATTCAAATCATCGTACGAATGCTTGGAGAACCAGCAATGGTACGAGAACAGGTCCACATGCCGTTTATGCAGTATATAGCTCTGTTGGTGTGCTGGGTTTATGGATCTTTGTCGAGTTCTCCGCTCGCGGGCCATGTCGATAACAACTCTGCCGATTTACTGTGGGATCCACAAGCTGCACAGGCGGAGATGCAGGCCTATCTTCAACAGATGAATACCCGCACCTGGCAGGAGCTTGCTCATGCTCGAAGTTTCGGGAGAACCGCAGGAGTTATGGCCTTAGTGAAGAATAGCTGGGATGCTATGGGACTGAGGTGGGGTGTGCTTGACCAAGCTGGGGAGGTTATCCGCAATATTATTTCAAGGAATCTGAAAGTCGCCTGACCCTCTACGGTTTACGGTTTTTACTAATGTTCCATATTGATGTTTGGGGATAAATATTGGGCTGGTGGGCGGGCTGTATCAAGGGTCTGTTTTTGTACGCATACATTTACTGTTTTGTCGTTAGGGTTCTAAACCTTGGGCCAGGAGTCATGTCTTTTCGTTCGAAATACCCACCTCAGGATTATCAGATCATCTCTTATAGCGCGGGGACTCTTTTTTTCCCCAAGTACCTACCTATTACACCGTTAGGTTTGAAATTCTACAGAGTCCACCCACCTTTTTCCACCTGTCATTACAGTGTCTGGGCATGCCGCTACATACTTTTTTTTGTAACCCTCTTCATGCTTGTCGTCCATATTTCTCATAGCTCTTCCTTCGCCTCCAAATCTTGTTCTTATTGGAAGAGATTTTACCGAGCTGTTAAGTGGACTTGATCTCTGACTTACCAGATGGTGTGTAAAATTACTATTTGGTGACCCAGGCAGGTCTCTTCAGCTGCTCTTACATGTTGTCCTGTATTTGGCCATTATGACTTGGGGGGGAGTAGGTCGAATAGCATCCTGAATAAGGTAGCAGGCGTTCTTCTGATTTGCTGTAGAGTGGCACAAGCTTCTATGCTGCCTACGCTACATCGAGGTGCTATCGCGCAGTGACCTACAATCATGACCACCATTGAGCAAGTCGGGCAGGTGTTCTTAAATGACGTGTCCTGATCATTCTGCAAAGGAAAGGACGCACATAGTCTCCTGAGCACAAGGTCGTATTCTCATTCATATGCTGAGAAGTGATGTACCCTCGCCGGGCTGGAGGTCCACGTATGCATCATGTTGGTGTGCTGAGACAGCTGCGCCCCCTGTGCTTACTGTCTGTGATTTCGCGATTGGGTGTGTGATAATACTAGTCGGAAGTTGTTGCCTGGCATGTAATATACTTAAGTAGTTCCTTCTTGAGCCACCTACTGACTGTCCAGCTGTCCATCAGCGAAACGTGACAAAGTAGCCCCCTTACTTGCAACCGACAATAGATTTGGAGTGAACGAGCAAACGTACAGCTTAACCAACTCGTACTGCATTCCAAAACCAGCTGTACTTGCGAGCTGGGCCGACAGGGTTTATCTGAGGAGTGGGGTTGCGGGTTTCTCGAGCAAGAGAGGGAGGGGTGTAGCACAGAATGAGAACTGTAGGCTGGCGATATCTGTGGTGAGGAATTGCTGTTTGGTTGGTCATGGCCTGCTGTCACTGTAGCTGCCGCTGACAAGTGGTTGACATATCTCCTTCTCTTCATTTGTTTGTGGCCTTCACGCCCAAACTGGGGACCACAATTCCAAACCACCACCCAGACAGACATCAACTCAACCTTCAGTGCCAACTTGGCATATCTGCCACAGAACCTCCACAAGAGAGGTAACACGGCATGGTGGTTTCCTTGACCGCAAGTTCTCGCCCTAGAGTACCATCTACAAGGGCGGCCTTGTAGCAGGAGTTTCTACTGTTTCATACGCGGGGGGTACCTACCTCAAGTCCCTAGGCTGTCTGCTTTCCGACAGCAATTGGAACTGGTCTACCCCCATAGGCGAGCTCAATTATCTAGTCCCCGAATGCCCCTTCATCGCACTCACACTTTAGTCAAACCATCATTGCCGACCACCGCTCCAGCTTTCAAAGCTTCAAGAGGAACCATTCCACAGCTCTTTGCTGTCATCTTCGCTTCTTATTCAAGTTGATCGTTTGGCCCTCATTCTACCCTCGCAAGTCGACTCTCCTCCTCAGCCTTTTCGGGTAGTGCAACTGTCTCGCTTTGCATTCCGGGGATCTGATTGTTCGGATATGACAACGTCAGCTTGCGTTCCAAGGCTATTCGCTTCATTCACCCGCTAGTCGCAAGACAGTATAATTTCCGACATTGAGCTCATGCTATGATGGGTTAGCAGTAGACTCCGGATATTTCTCACCGACCCAGATTCTCTGGCTTTTCAGGGAGATTAGTGAATCAACCAAGAATGAGGGATCGAAGGTCCTCATCGTTGGCTCGCGCGTACTTTATAAGGGGGAAGAAAAAGGGAAGGAATTCGGGTGCTGGAAGTATCTCTTGATATCTCTCCTAGCTAGTAGTTGTGGGTTCCAATTATAAAGCAGGACAGCTTGGGGAACGGCGCGAAATGGGCTAAACAACATACTTATATCGGCCTTCAGACCGGAGAGAAATTGCCGGTTTTCCGATATGGGAGTGTCTTTGCGAGAGCAGCATTCAAGCTTTGTCCGGAGTCGAGTATTGCTGTCAGAAAGGAGGCCTTGGGCTATGATGAGTATTAATGAACGGAGGCTATGGATCAGACCGCTGATCCTTGATTCCTGCAGTGTATGCCCCATCCGGCGGGCCACATATTTTTATCTTCGTTCTTTGAGCTGCCTCTTGGGTTGAAAATTGCACTACATCGTCAAGTTTGAAAGTGAGCAGCTGCCAGTGGAGCTTTGACTTCAGATTAAACTTTTTTTTTGATCAGTCAGGGCTTGAGAACCGCGTTTCGTTACGAGTATACCACTACTAAACTCACAAGACCAACGAGGGGGATACCTGCAGGGCAAGGATACCAGGGGAATTTACAAGCATGGTACGTTAATAATAGGAGAAGCTGCGTGCATCGGACAAGCAATTATAGGCGGATGGAGCCTGGAATTTTGAACTTTATAAGACCAAGTAACACTCCTCATTCTACAAAATGTACCTGTCCCTGTCGGGGCTCTGACTCAACCACCAGTGATCTTAGGTTCAAATGGCCCCGCATGCTCACGTGTGAGGGTTACGGCTGTTTATGCCCGTTTTAATATTATATCGATGTCATTCGTCAGCGCGGGTGATGCGCAACAGGGATACAGATCTGGTTCATGCGGTACATACCGTTTGGGTTTAGTGTTACACGTGGTTGCACAAATGATTACCCTGAGGTCGTTATTGTTTTGAATGCCATTCATTAGGTGAAAGCATCTACTAGTATGTACTGTATGTGTATACATAAGTAAAACAACGCGGGTATGTGGCCTACATTATAAATGCCCGACGGCCGCTCCAGACATACCTGGCCGATATCTCCAGCTCACCTCAGAATACTTGATACAGAGATGTATCCCCATAAGCTTTTTCTTTTTTTGAGGAATCATTAATCGCATTCAGCCTAACAAGACTATAGCGATGGACTGCAGCTTCTAGGTCGCCCCAGGTGGCCACTCTCAACTTACTAAGTATGTACATAAATACTACAGACACCATACCAACTTCCCCTCTCCTACGCAATAAACTCCACCACCTTCTCACACCACTCCGCATCTTCCCATATCTGCTCCGCTGTTCGTCCCCTTCCATTTCCTACCCAGGGGCACTGCTGAAGATGTGCCGCATTCTGGGCTGTCCATCCATCACAGACGCACTGCAGGTCTTCCACTTTCCCTATCTCCCAAAGCCACTGTCGCTGAGGGCCTTTGTCTGTCACCATGTAGACCAAGCCTTTGATCGCTTGGCCGCCTATAATTATATCAGAGGTCAGCCAAGCTTCTGTATCAGAGGAACCTAAAATATATACAATATGTAGTCCAGCTGGAATAATAACCTATCCTTCTTGCCCCCACCTGGCCCCCAAACCTGCAACAAGGCATCTCCCTCCTGTGAGTAGTTTCAGTATATTGCCACCAGATTGCTTATAGCTCCGGAATCTGTTTACTGAGATTAAATATTGAGCACACCATCTAGAAAAACTACCAGATTAGATTCGATAGTTAGGGTGAGTACAGTATATTTGGAACAATTCGAGTCTGCATTACGAAGTTCGACAAATCTGGGTTCTATGACCCTTTCCCGTAAACCTATTTCCGAAAAGGAGCATTCATGGTGGCCTCGCGGCCGCAATACAGGCGTCCACAACAAGCAAAGGCAGTCGACTTCACGACTGTTTTCATTACTACGCACAGGAGATATCCTGTGTTATTTATTTAGATTAATGTATTTATACGGCTAGTAAGGAAACCTGCCAGACTCCTCCAAAGCCCATCTCAGAACTCGTTATTGATATAGCTGCGGTCGACTTCTGGGGTGTCAATATCCTGACAGAGGAGGGTGAGGAGTGGATCCATCAAGTTGAGAATCTTTTTTTACTCATACCTGTTAAGGAAGCCAGAATATTGTCAAGGGCTGTCACCGGAAGCCGTAAGAGTATATATTGAATTTCAGGTTTACAATAGCTAGTGCTGAGGAAGTGATGGCGGATTTTTCATTGCTACATAGCTTCATAAGCATGATACCTGATTTTAAAGAACGGAGTTTGCATGTTTCAGAGCTGACCAAGCCTAGCCCTGGGCCCATCTCCCCCGCAGAGGGAACCCAGAAGCAATGCTCTCGTGCTTCCCCTCTCGCAAGTGGAAGATGGTGAGCAGAAGGCTCTTGCCGGACAAAGTTAGGTATTCAATCTAACGCTCTCAAGGCGTTTGTCTGGAGTGTCGGAGGTGGTTGGGCAAATAAGCTGGATATATAAATCCGCCACTTCAAAAGTATGTTTCCTTTTTTTCTATTGAAATATGGCTAAGTTCACTTGGTATTGTTACTGTTATTGGGCGTGCTGCTTATACTCCAGTAGCTATCTATGTTTAACACCACAAAATTTAGAGGCATTGGTTCAGGGTAATCTCACGGTTGTAGTTATCTTTCTGTCAACAATATATTCAAACCCAACACGTCAACAATAAGTAGCCAAAGAAATAATCCTAAGCCCAAATACAGGCACCGTT
>Ga0307514_10006357_pt1 | contig 10315 bp, 10 predicted proteins | sample 16_EM_MG_FD_203088 | JGI IMG/M metagenome (GOLD analysis project Ga0307514, IMG submission 203088) | Populus trichocarpa ectomycorrhiza microbial communities from riparian zone in the Pacific Northwest, United States - 16_EM | ecosystem: Host-associated > Plants > Roots > Unclassified | place... | reverse complement strand
AGTGAAAACACAGCCGAATTGACATGGTCGGTATGGCCTTCCAAAGCTCCACATTCCTTTCCTGTTGATGTATCCCATAATCTGACCGTTTTGTCAAAGGATGCAGAGGCAACAAGCTTTCCATCGAGTGAAAACACAGCCGAATTGACATGGTCGGTATGGCCTTCCAAAGCTCCACATTCCTTTCCTGTTGATGTATCCCATAATCTGACCGTTTTGTCAAAGGATGCAGAGGCAACAAGCTTTCCATTGGGTGAAAACACAGCTGAATTGACGAAATCGGTATGACCTTTCAAAACTCCACATTGCTCTCCTGTTGATGTATCCCATAATCTGACCGTGGCGTCCCGGGATGCAGAGGCAACAAGCTTTCCATCGGGTGAAAACATAGCCGATTTGACCCAACTGGTATGACCTTCCAAAACTCCACATTGCTCTCCTGTTGATGTATCCCATAATCTGACCGTTTTGTCCCAGGATGCAGAGGCAACAAGCTTTCCATCGGGTGAAAAAACAGCCGAACTGACATAACTGGTGTGACCTTTCAAAACTCCAGATTGCTTTCTTGTCGATATATCCCATAATGTGACCGTTGTATCTGCGGATGCACAGGCAAGAACCTTTCCATCAGGCGAAAACAAAGCTGAGTTGACTCTATCACTATGACCTTTCAAAACTCCATATTGCTTCCCTGTTGATATATCCAATAATCTGACCGTGTTGTCGCCGGATACAGAGGCAACAAGCTTTCCATGGGGTGAAAACACAACCGACTTGACATAACTGGTATGACATTCCAAAACTTCACATTGCTCTCCTGTTGATGTATCCCATAATCTTACTGTGTTGTCCCAGGATGCAGAGGCCAAAAGCTTTCCATCGGGTGAAAACGCAACCGAATTACCCCGACCGGCAAGACTGCTGAAAACTCCGTCGGGTGGAAACACAACCGAATTACCCCGACCGGTATGGTCTTCTAAAACTCCACATTCCTTTCCTGTTGATACATCCCATAATCTGACCGTTTTGTCAAAGGATGCAGAAGCAATAAGCTTTCCATTGGGTGAAAACACAGCCGAATTGACCCACCAGGTATGACCTTTCAAAACTTGACATTGGTTTCCTGTTGATGTATCCCATAATCTGACCGTGTTGTCCCAGGAGGCAGAGGCAACAAGCTTTCCATCGGGTGAAAAAACAGCGGAATTGACATAACGGGTGTGACCTTTCAAAACTCCACATTGCTCTCCTGTTGATGTATCCCATAATCTGACCGTGTTGTCCTTGGATGCAGAGGCAACAAGCTTCCCATCGGGTGAGAACACAGCCGAATTGACCCAATTGGTATGACCATCCAGAACTGCACATTGCTTTCCTGTTGATGTATCCCATAATCTGACCGTGTTGTCCCAGGATGCAGAGGCAATAAGCTTTCCATCGGGTGAAAACTCAGCTGAATTGACGCAATTAGTATGACCTTTCAAAACTTGACATTGGTTTCCTGTTGATGTATCCCATAATCTGACCGTGTTGTCACAGGATGCAGACGCAACAAGCTTTCCATCAGGTGAAAACACAGCCGATCTGACCTCCCTGGTATGGCCTTCTAGCGTCTGTATCAATGAGCTCCACATATCTGCCACTTTGGGTTCCATAGTAACCCAAGGGATATTTTTCAAGTATCCTACTCGAATTAGACTTGATCCTGGAGTAAACAAAAGTCCTGAATAGTAGACCTGAAGAGGTGCCATTTCAATAATTGACCTCATATGCAATATGAACCGTTTGGCATCATATGCAAGTTCTAACAATCTGGGATCATAATCTCCAAATCGTCCCTATTTTCAGGTCAATACTATTCTCTGAATGAAGTAATGAGCATTGCAGCTTACAGGTAGTATTTCCTCCAGAGCTATTATCATGTGTGCTCCATTTGGTACCTCTCCGATTAAGCTAAGTCCCTCCAACCAATGAAGAAAGTGTTGTTCCAGAAATTGCCGAATAATCCCGACGTCTTGCTCACCTGGATTCCCAAGTCTCCAGTGATCAAGCCAGTAACGGCATGCATATTGAACGTGTGGTGGAATGCTTTTTTGTATCGTATCATCAGGAATCTCAGTAATCAAAACTCCTGGTCCCCAAAGATCGCATATATTTTCCTGAAGCTGAGATATATGCTCCATACATTTTTGAAATAGGCTGGTATGTCGCTCTTTCTCATCTATCTGAAACCGAGAATCACTGCATCTCTGAGAATCCAGTAGGAAGTCACGGAAGGATAGATGAAATAATCGGACAGCCTGGGTTTCATCTCCTGGGACATTGACGACAGAACGCAAAGAGTCCAAAGTGCTTGAAACCATTTTGGGTAGTATTTGAAGCAGCTGTGCTAGATTTCTCGCTGGCATAGTATTAAACATGACCACAATGGATCCAACCACCTGCCTAAACCGTCCTGCACACTCCTGATAACCCCGCTGTCCAAGAACTGAGTGCTGAAGTAGTATTGTATATATACCATCGAGATGCTCGGTTGCCGACAGGGATGACTTGGTTGCACTAAGAACTAAAGAGAGTGGTTCTTCAGGTCCATCTATGTCGTCTTGAATAAATCGGATCGTTGTTGCAGCGTAGATAAACAGCCCAGCTGCTCTTTCCACCAATTGTACAATAGTCTGCTCATCTGGCCATGGTGTCCCCAGCCCATGTTTGGCTTTCAGTGACGACAACTTTTGCACAAAGAAAGTGGATATATCTGCATTAACTGTATCAAGTGGGACATTATGGAGTATAAAATCCTGATACGCCTCACCAGACAACTGACGAAATCCATCAAAGATGGGGATCTCTGGTCTGCTGGTAAGGAAAATCTTAATCCGAACTGTCGCAAGGTCCTTGGCTTCTGCAAGTAGTAGGAGGATTAATTGGATATCTTGCATGCTGTCACATTCATCAAGTGCATCAATTACTACAACCAGTTGAATTGATTGAGTGGGGGCATTCTTCAAAGGATTAAGAATGAGTTGACTCCATTGTTCCCGTAATCCTTGTTGAAAGATGTCGGCATTGTTGTTGATAGCGTCTGAGATGGATACCCGGAGTACTGGTAAACTGATTGCAAGCTGGGCGGCAATCGTAGTGAAGAACTTGCGAGAGTGACTGATATCCTTTTTGCCTCGGGTAAAAAAGAAACTTGCTGCAAGTCTTTTCTTTTCTGCAAGCTCTCGAGCAATGGTGCGAGAAATTGTGGATTTACCAGTCCCGGCCATTCCGTTAAGCCAGAAGATGCATCTGCTGTTCGGATCCTCACACCAGTCCATAATCTGCTTACGGAGCTCTACTCGTGTATCTTGCAAACAATGATCCTCGTGTTGGCGGAGCCAGTCATTATGGGCAGCACCTTCAGCGCGCGGTAAATTTGCAATATTCGTGCGTTGTTGCAGTGACTGTATACGTACTACTATTAGTACTAGTACTGTGCGATTTATGTGTCACTGCCATGGATCAATAGGGGTCACTTTCCTCAACTCGATTGTCAATTTGAATAACAGCCGCCCTAGTAAATCCATACATATTAGCATCTTCTATGACTTCAGTCGAGGTACGAGGGGAAAGTAGATAGACTCTTACATCTGGTCAGAATTCATGGCAAGAATCAAAGCTGATTTATGCCGCTCAAGGAACTGAACAATTTGTTCCACATCCGCCTTTTGAAATGGCCACTTCAACCTCTGTCCCAGTTTTCTCTTTGTCTTTTCTCTTAGTCCTGGATGTAAAATCTGATGGATTCGCTTAAACTCCTCTTCAAGCTCCAAAGAGCTCTTTTCGAGGAGCGGCTTCAATGCAATCAACTTGTTGGCACCAGGACCTTTCGCCAAGTTTTTAACTTGCTGGAATGCAGTTTGCAGAGCCATAATGCTATCCATAAGGTCATTCATCTCGGATTGGGCATTTTTAGCATCCTAACCCCATATAAAAATTATTTACTATTAATTGTGGCTCAAATTTGTTTGCGGGGATTCTTACCTTATAGTATTTCCAGCCAGTCGACCAGACCTTGCCAGCAGCTTCAACCACAGTCACCGCGCTTGCGACTGCACCTAGTACTTCGGCCATGGTTTTATAAGTAAATATCACAACGTTGTCGTTGCGTTGTATTGTGTTGTGTGTATCGTTGTGTTGTGCGTCGTTAGGTTGTGTGTGTTGAGTTGTTTCCGATATCGACCCCGCATGGGAGTGACAAGAAAGGGTAAATGTATTGTTCATGCCAATAGGAAACAATAGAACAATACTATTCATGCAAGAGTAGCCGACTACTGCAAAAGTGGTCTGGAAATGGAACGGCTGCAGAACCAATTGCTCCCAGTTATGTACGACGGCACTTACCGTATATACCTAGTCTGATTGTGTTAAAATTTACAGGCTATGGATGGAGGCTTGCATGAAGCGGAGATATGCTACTGTAGAGTTCAATCGTTCCGCTTATTTGCTCGTCATAGTTACTTACTGTGACAGGACAGCGGTGGGGCAATCGACAAAAGCGCGCTCATACAGAGCGTTTGTAGAGACGGCGCTCTGCCTCAGAAGGGTCTTGGCATGAGCCTAAACAAAGACAAGCTGAACGCAGACGTTGATGGCACATTGACCGCAAACAATCAAGCCACACTAGTCAAATAGAGGTTGGTTCTAGTCACGTGACCTCAACCGATTTCTATCGTTGCACGTGATTCGCTTAGTCCTTCGTAGTTACCCTGAAGCAGGGCGGGGGTTTCTTTGGCCCTAGGCTAACAGACTATCCAACAGGTATGTATCACAGGCGCCCCGGATGCAGCCTGGCGCCGGATGATTGCTCAGGAGTGCGATTAAAAAGAAAAACAAGCGAGCTGGGAATTGAACTCATGTTATGTATATATATTGCTGTTCTTCGTATGGCTCTGCCTTGTTCTATACCACGGTAGCTCACGCTGATAAAATCACGTGACTGGCAGTGTTTTGTACTAGCACCTGGGCACGACTAAATTGTTTGCTAACATTCACGACCGATTCTAGCTGTCAACGTTATATATTGCTTGTTGCGGCATAACCAATGAACTGACGGTAGGCATGGCGCAGTGGTATGTTCTGTACTTTACGGCCTTAGTTATCAACTCTACCGAGGGGCTAGTGCCAACCAGACTAGGCTGGAGGGTATCCATTCCTAATACTCCGGTTCCAAAGTGATAGCTCCAGTATTGATGATTCGCTCTCAAGGTAGAAGCCTGGGCCTCCCTCCTTTGGAGCCCGGGTAACTCGTTTTGATATTCTATAGTTATTTTTATTATAAATTTCACCACATGTGGTGGCCTGCCTGGCTGTGAATTTCGCTACAGTATATGGTGGCTGTAAATTTCACTATATATGATGGCCTTTTTTCTTTTTTTTTTGTGAAAATCCTTACCTGTATTCAGTGAGATCTGTTCCTACATACAGAAATAACTAGCTAACCCGGGTCCGAGAGAACCTAGGGCGAGGCTGGGGCAAGGGAAACTGGATACTTGTAAAATGGGGCGGAAGGTGGGAAAGTCTGAGCTACCCTCGATAGTTCATGGTGGATAAATGGTATACGTATTCGATAGAACTAGACACAAGTGAAGGACAACTTGTTGCGTGAAGAGGAATTCAATAATGGACGCCTATATATAGATTGATAAAATCCTTGGTAAATCCATTCTCAGCATAACCTTCCCGAAGTTGTATATTGTGAAGTGTACATCCCAATGCTGCGCGGAAATCAAAGAAAATCAGAGGCCAAAACGCAACCAAGCGCATTGCGTACGGTGGGAACAAATGAATATAAACAGGGCGGTACGGGAGGGCAGGACGCGGGTCATGACATAACCCCTCCATAGACGTACAGACTCCAAAAAAGAAAGATGAAACTAGCTAACCTCCCAGAAGCCTCGCCACCACTCTGGATCCTGCTCCGCCCCTTCAATCATCCTCTTGCCACTGGCGATTTCTTTATGAAAAAGGCACAATAGGCTTTCTCCTCTAGGGGTAGCAGCCACACGTGAGGGGTCTGTATCTTGTCGAAGCGATTGTGGACGTATCTCTTTTCCAATTGCTACTACTTCGTGCAACAATGTCCAGTACCAAACCTCCAGCTTCTGATGGTAAATATTGCAAGAACTGTTTCGGAGCATTGCAAATTAGAGGTCTTGAGTAATGGCAGTTCTTTCCCAGGCTCCATACCCCTCGTGTTCCCGGATATCTGGGAATTCCAATGCGGTTCCCCCAGATAGCAATTCCTCCGTAGCAAGCGAAAGGACGTCATACTGTTTCCTTGAGAGTTTGAGAGTCGATGCCTCTACAGGCAACCAGAACCTGCCATCACCCGCGCGTACCCTCTGTGACCTTGGGGTAACCAGGGCATGATCTGAAGAGCAATAATAGCTTACCCCTCGTTGATGATGCAATTTCTATCTGCAAGCTGTATTTCTGACCCCTCCCAACCTGCACGAGGTAATTGTTCACAACATGAGCCATAGTGCTTTATATTTCTGTTCGTGAACTCCCATCACCTTATTGTAATTCATTGGAATTACAATTCCAGCAGCCCATCCCCACCATTCAACAACTCATATCCACCCTTACCATCGTCGGTCCACTTCAACATGGTCTCGTCAACATTATCGATGTATAACGGTCTCCCCAGAATTTGCTTCACATAACTCATGCCCACTGCTTTTCCCTTTTGCTTATTGCCCTTGTCCGGGAAATTTCTCTGGCTGAGTGGCTTTCGGGTGCGCCCATGTCCTTAACCTTATCGACCTGTCTCTTTCTTTCTTTCTCTTAGATACCGTATACTAGACTCATTACCCACTGTTCGTGGTGCTCTGGGGCTTAGTATCAAGGGTGCAAAGTAGATCCTCACCAAAGTTGCAAAGAATTTGGACACGTAAATCAATACTGAGATTAGCATGACTAGATTGCGGCCGAGATAGAAACTCAATACTGTGTCATTCACAGTGAACGGTGGTTTAAGTGTTATTTTACTTTGTGGAGATTTTTATCAGTTGTCACCCATTATTCATTGTGGCAGCACACTTTTGATCTGGAGATGCAGCTCGTAATGAACAAACAGGTTATGGGAGTCCTTTAGTAACGTCGTTATTCTAGATCAATAGATGGATTATTGTCAGCTGCTACGTCGCATTTGCTCCGCAACCACTGAGTTCAGGGTAAGGGCTGACTAAACTTCAGGGTAACCTATGCAAGTTCAGGGTAATAGCCACAATATAAATTTGGCGCTAAGTGTTTTCAACTTGATGTAACTCGATTATATGAACACATTATGGATAGTGGAGATCCTATTCTGCCCTGCTGGCAAGACTCAACAACAATTGTACCGTCCAACCGTACACACCACCAACACATAAACCCTGCCGCAGTAGGTATTTGAGTTTGCAAAGGGATCTAAACAACTACTGGTAGTCTTCATCTTCAAAGCAACGGATCATTCCTTGGATCCTGCGGCTGTTTTTACGGAATGGCGCTCACTTGCAGCTGTTGACTTCAGTAGTAATTAATGCTCCTGGTCCTGGACTCTTTGTCTATACCAAAGACATGCGCATAGTAATCAACCAAAACATCTATATCTCCCTCGGGATTGTAAATGGATAAGAGGCAACAGTGTTGGATGTTGTAGGTATTGGACAAGACCACAAATGTGTACTCACTTTCGGCGGAAATTTCAGCGTCACTTACAAATGCCCTACTTATCGTCAGTATTGATTCATCTCCGAAATGTCTGCTTGTCAGGTTACCGCATGCAAAACACTCACAGCTCCCTAATCTTGACGATGGCATCTTACCGTTATACTCACAATGCTTCGGTGTCGGGATTAAGATCGAAGAGTGGTAAGCGTCCAGAAAAGTTACACCTACCTACGAAGAAGGCAGCCCTGCTGTACAGCACTCGCACCCACGGACTACAAATCCATGAGGCCGAACCTTTAACAATATTATCTTAGATCTTCAAAGTGCCAGACGTGAGACAGCTTGTTCAAGCTACCACACAAAAATAAATCGGTCTGGGCATGAGAACAAGACAGCTGGGCATCGAACATACACCGCTGTCCCGCAAGCTATATTTTTTGCAAGACCCGATGATCACTAAGCAGCGGAGAACTGCCTCGATGGACTACAAAACACTTCTTCGAGGGTACTCCGTACTAGTTGTAAAGAATACAAGGTCGGAATAGTGAATATTAATAAAGATAGAGTATTCTGATCTCACTATACATAGACTAATAAGTTAAATTTGAATTCCGTTTTTTTCCCGGGACCTGATAAGCAACTTGCGCGTGCTTAAAACGCTTTAAACACCGTTTAAACTATGCGAGCTTATCTAAAGTTGTTTTCTGGCGTGGTTAATGAGCCATACAGACTAAGAAAAAAGCCCCACGAGGGACCCGTGCCAGCCAGACTAGAAAAAAAGGTCCCAGAAAGTACTGTATGTCTTTCGCTTAAGCGCTCCAGGGCAATACACCCCCACCCCCTCAAAGCCCCAACCGCCCACTCTCTCAGGATACCACCACTGAAACCTGCTCCTCAAATATTCCGGAAACTCTCCCTTCACAATCGCCCCCCCGCCTCATGCATCATCTGTAGCAGCCAATAAACATTATGCATCGTGAGCAAATGCGCCTCCTTCACCACAAAATAGTAGGTCAGCGCTCTAATAATTCCTAGTGCAACGGGGGTATCTGGGTTTTGGGGATCATATGTGTGGGATGTGGGGGGGTAGGGAATGCCGGCGGGAGGGTAGGTGGGGCAGGTGTCGACGAAGGGAGGGGACTCTGAAATGTCAAGTGCTGGGGGTTGATCAAGGACACCAGAAGAGGTCATGGCGTTGCTGAAGCGGGTCTTATAGTAAGTAATAAGCTTGCTCTCAAGCTCAGGGCCAGGGTGGCTATGCCTATCTACCATGCCATGCACACGCTCGATATAGGTACCAGTCATACAGTACATACATACAATGTACGAGGTTATGAACTTGATTTAGTTCATTACGCTACGATAACTGGATAATGTAGCTACGTGCTAGCTAGTCTTGGTCCGCAACGCCGTGGGCCCTCCCCGGAAGATCAACGGAAGAAGTAGAAGCCCGAGGAGGCAGGAAAAAGGGAAAGAAATTGAACCAGCTTCCACCGAAAAAGCCCACCCCCAAAAAGGTTCCCACCGCAAAACCCCACCCAAACAACCACCAACCCCGCCAAAACCGCCAAAACCACCAAGACCACCCAAAGATGACCTCTCCCTCAACTAAATCCCTCCTCCCCCTCCTCAATCGAATGCCGCTCCAGAGACCTCATCCCTGGCCATGCGTTTTCCGCAACCCATCGTCGGGTGGCCTTCCTTGTGAAGAAGTCTCGGGTATGGGTATGCTCATCCTTGCCTAGCCATACCTCCCAGGCTGCGTGTGTCTACCCCCCACCGGAGGTCGCCGCTGTACGGTCCCTCTCGAAAGTTGGGGGTTCCACCATTATGTGTGTGGTGATGTTGCTCTTTAGTGTGGCCCCACCCTCGCAGCATTTGCATGGACCTGCTGCCTGTCGGACAGCGCCCCGCCTTTTTCTAGGTCAGGAGACGTCCAGCGCTCCACTCATCTGAGATCTTGGCTTCGCGCCATCTTCGAGAGTCCTCTCCTCTTGCCCAAGCCACTGTTACATATTCGTACGGTTGAGCGGGGTCTACTCCGGCGGCTCCCATTTTCACCTCGACATCTGCAGCTTCATTCCTGGGGATGCCAGTATGTCCCTTGATCCATCCGATGCGGAGCTCTCGGTTGGTACCTACTCCTCGGGTCTGCCGCGGCCTCTGGGACGGGGCCGGGGTAGCCGTTGCTCAGCCAGTCTATAGCTGCCACGGAGTCTGTGAAGACAGTTACAGGCCCTGTTGAATCGGATAACGCCTGCGCAATCACCTCGATCTCGGTGTCTGCTGAGGCCATGCCTTTGCCAATACATAGTGAGGGAATGGCAGAGGTGGATAGTAGGAGCATGGCAGAACTCCAGGGCAGACAGACTGGAAGCTCTGAGCGGGGTGAGCGACCTAGACACCATCATCCAGGGAAAGAGAGTGAGATGGGCGGCGTCGGTGTACGTTCGCGCGCTACCAGTTTTCCGGGAAGTGGCCGAGGGGATATTGAAAAAGGCATTAGGTCCAGAGGTCAGCTGAGATGGATGAGAGGGGTAGAGGGTGAAAAAGTGTGTCCATCAGTTCACTTGCTCTCTTGTGCGAGTAGTGAAGACGGGAATAAGAAAGATATTCA
>Ga0307514_10006356_pt1 | contig 10317 bp, 5 predicted proteins | sample 16_EM_MG_FD_203088 | JGI IMG/M metagenome (GOLD analysis project Ga0307514, IMG submission 203088) | Populus trichocarpa ectomycorrhiza microbial communities from riparian zone in the Pacific Northwest, United States - 16_EM | ecosystem: Host-associated > Plants > Roots > Unclassified | place... | reverse complement strand
ACGGGCTGCCGGTCGTGGAGGTGTAGGTGTGAGTCACCGTTGCCGTGCCGCCCACCAGGGCGCCGCCCTGGGTCGGCGACCCGTCGCCGAAGTCGAAGGTGACCGTGCCCGTCGGCGTCCCCGCGCCCGGCGCCACCGCAGCCACCGTCGCGGTGAGGGTCACCGACTGCCCCACCACCGACGGATCAGGCGAGGACACCACAGTGGTGCTGGTCCCTGCCGCGGCCACCGTCTGCGTGTCCGTGCCCGCCGAAGCGGTGAAGCTCGCGGCGCCGCTGTAGGTGGCCGTCACCGTGAACGGGCTGCCCGTGGTGGTGGTGTAGGCGTGCGTGGTCGTGGCGGTGCTACCGGCCAGCGGCACAGTCACCGGCGGCGACCCGTCGCCGAAGGTGAACGTGACCGTGCCCGTCGGCGTGCCCGCGCCTGGCGCCACCGGAGCCACCGTCGCGGTGAAGGTCACCGACTGCCCCACCTTCGACGGATCCGGTGACGAAACCACCGTCGTGGTCGTCGCCGCCGGCAACACGGTCTGGGTGTCGGTGCCCGTGGAGGGGTTGAGGTTGGCGTTGCCGCTGTAGGTCGCGGTGACCGTGTACGGGCTGCCGGTGGCGCTGGTGTAGGTGTGGTTGACCGTGGCCACGCCTCCCGCCAGGGGAACCGTCGTCGACGGCGACCCGTCGCCGAAGGTGAAGGTCACCGTTCCCGTGGGCGTGCCCGCGCCCGGCGGCACCGGAGCCACCGTCGCGGTGAAGGTCACCGACTGCCCCACCACCGACGGATCCGGCGAGGAGGTCACCGTCGTCGTGGTGGCCGCCTTGGCCTGTACCGTGTGCGTGTCCGTCCCTGCCGACGGCAGGTTGTTGGCATCCCCGATGTAGATCGCGGTGACCGTGTGCGGGCCGACGCTCAACGTGTTGGTGGTGACCGTCGCCGTTCCCCCCGCCAGCGGCGCCGTCAGGGTCGGCCCTCCGCTGATGACGAAGGTGACAGTGCCCGTCGGCGTGCCCGTTCCCGGCGCGACCGGCGTCACCGTCGCCGTGATCGTCACCGTCTGGCCGAAGGCCGACGGATCCGGAGCGGAGATCACCGTGGTGGTGGTGGACGCCTTGACAACCACCTCGACCGCAGAACCTGTCGACGAGGTGAAGTTGGAGTCACCGCTGTAGGTGGCGGTGATGACGTGGCTTCTGGCGGACAGGTTGCTGACCGTCGTTGTCGCGGTGCCGCCCACGACGGGCGCCGTCACGGTCGGACCGCCGCTGACGGTGAAGGCGACCGTCCCCGTCGGAGTCCCCGGGCCGAGCGGGACGACTGTCGCGGTCAGGGTCACCGGCTGACCGAAGACCGAAGGATTCGGCGAGGCGGTGACTAAGGTGACGGTTGCAGGCATGGAGCGGCCCTCCGAAGGGAGTTGGGTTGGTCGGGGCCGCCTCTCGTATCCCACTGCCAGGGGGGCGCTGCCGGGCGGCAACGGATGCTGGGCACAGCACAACCGTCGTCCCTCGGCAGGAGCTGGGCGGCCCCGGCGGTTACCACCAGTACGCTCCCGGCCGATTGCGCCACGCCAGAACCGTGACGCCCAATTCCCCCGAAGAGCGGAGCGCACAAGCCGCTCGCGCGGCGCGGAGACCGCCTACGACACCGGCGCGCAACGATCGCTGTGCGCCGCGCAGCCAGACAGAAGGAGAGAACGCGCCGGTTCGGGAACCGCCTCGACCGGCTCAAGTACCGCGCGGCAGGCAAGCGGAGGCGCCTTTGCCCTTGAGGATCTGAGGCGGGAACGGGGCACGGGGCACCTCCGGATGCCGGGCCTCCGGATGCCGGGCCTCCGGTCCCCGCCCTCCGCGTGCAGAGGCTGCCGGAGGCCGAGCACGTGCCGATGCTCAGTCCGTCACGTACTTCTCCCGCAGCTCCACCTTCCGCACCTTCCCGGACACCGTCATGGGGAACGAGTCGAGGATCTGGAGCCGGCTCGGGATCTTGTAGTGCGCCAACTTCCCCTCACAGAAGGCCCGCAGCTCCTCCAGGGTGAGGGGCTCGGCCGGATCGCGTGGGATGACACAGGCGAGGACCTCCTCGCCGTAGCGCTCGTGCGGTACGCCGACGACCTGGACGTCCGCGACCCTCGGATGGGCGTAGAGGAACTCCTCGATCTCGCGCGGGTAGATGTTCTCGCCGCCCCGGATGATCATGTCCTTGATCCGGCCGGCGATCTCGACGTATCCGTCCTCCCGCATCACGGCCAGGTCACCGGTGTGCATCCAACGGCCCGGGTCGACGGCCTCGGCGGTCTTCTCGGGCTCGTTCCAGTAGCCGAGCATCACGCTGTAGCCGCGGGTGCACAACTCACCGGCGGTGCCGCGCGGTTGGGTGACGCCGGTGGCCGGGTCGACGACCTTGACCTCGATGTGCGGCAGGACCCGGCCCACGGTGGCCGTGCGGTGCTCCAGGTCGTCCTCCCGCCGCGTCTGCAGGGACACCGGGGACGTCTCCGTCATGCCGTAGCAGATGGAGACCTCCGCCATGTGCATCTCGGCGACCACCCGTTTCATCACCTCCACCGGACAGGGCGAGCCGGCCATGATGCCGGTGCGCAGCGAGGAGAGGTCGTACGAGGCGAAGTCCGGGAGGTCCAACTCCGCGATGAACATGGTGGGGACGCCGTACAGCGAGGTGCAGTTCTCCTGCTGGACCGCGCGCAGGGTGGCCGCGGGGTCGAAGGAGGGGGCGGGGATGACCATGCAGGCGCCGTGCGAGGTCGCGGCCAGATTGCCCATCACCATCCCGAAACAGTGGTAGAAGGGCACCGGGATGCAGATCCGGTCGTGTTCGGTGTATCCCACCAACTCCCCTACGAAGTAACCGTTGTTGAGGATGTTGTGGTGGGAGAGGGTGGCGCCCTTGGGGAAGCCGGTGGTGCCCGAGGTGTACTGGATGTTGATCGGGTCGTCGCAGGACAGGTCCTCGTAGTGGGGATCGGGGGCCGCGCGGCCGATCAGCGTCTCCCAGCTGGGGTCGCCGAAGTACGCCACGTCCCGCAACTGCGGGCATCTGTCCCGCACTTGGTCGACCATCGCCCGGTAGTCGCTGGTCCTGTGGCTGAGGGAGGCGAAGAGCAGGGAGATGCCGGCCTGCTGGAGGACGTACTCGATCTCGTGGGTGCGGTAGGCCGGGTTGATGTTCACCATGATCGCGCCGATGCGGGCGGTGGCGTACTGGACGAGCACCCACTCGGGGCAGTTGACCGCCCAGATTCCCACCCGGTCGCCCTTGACGACGCCGCTCGCGTGCAGCGCGGACGCCAACCGGTCGACGTCCGCGGCGAATTGGGCGTACGTCCAGCGCCGCCCGGACGGCACGTCGACGAGTGCCTCGCGCTCCGGCCAGGCCGCGAGGGCCCGGTCCAGGTTGGCGCCGATGGTGTCACCGAGCAGCGCGGTGTCACCGGTCCCGTGGGTGTACGACAGTCCGTCGGCCTTGTGGATGTACGACAGTCCGTCGGCCCCGTGCGAGTGCGGTGGTCCGCTCGTCCCGTGCGAGTGCGGCGGTCCGCTCGTCCCCTGAGAGTGCGTCTGGGTTCCGCTCACCGGAAGTCCTCCTCGCGGTACTCGGCGTCCGAACCCGCGGCCGTGGCCTCGCGCAGTTCGATGCGGCGGATCTTGCCGGAGACGGTCTTGGGCAGGGGCCCGAACTCCAGGCGGCGGACGCGCTTGTAGGGCGCGAGGGCGCCCCGGGAGTGCTCGAACAGCACCTTCGCGGTGTCGGGGCCGGGCTCCCAGCCCTCCGCCAGCACCACATAGGCCTTCGGGACGGCGAGCCGCAGCTCGTCCGGCGCGGGTACGACGGCCGCCTCCGCCACCGCCTCGTGCTCCAGCAGCGCGCTCTCCAGCTCGAAGGGGCTGATCTTGTAGTCGGAGGCCTTGAAGACGTCGTCGGCGCGGCCCACATAGGTGATGTAGCCCTCGGCGTCGCGCGCGCCGATGTCCCCGGTGCGGTAGAAGCCGCCGGCCATCGCCTCGGTCGTGAGGTCGGCGTCGCCGTGGTAGCCGGTCATCAGGCCGACCGGCCGCGCGGACAGGTCGAGCGCGATCTCGCCCTCGGCCGCGCCGGACGCTCCCGACACCGGGTCGAGGAGTTCGACGCGGTAGCCGGGACTGGGCCGGCCCATGGAGCCGGTCTTGAGGGGCTGGCCAGGGCTGTTGGAGACCTGGACGGCCGTCTCCGTCTGCCCGAAGCCGTCCCGGACGGTCACGTCCCAGGCCCGGCGGACCTGTTCGATGACCTCGGGGTTGAGGGGCTCGCCCGCCGCGACGACCTCGCGCGGCGGGATCCGCAGCTGGGTCAGGTCGGCCTGGATGAGCATGCGCCACACGGTCGGCGGCGCGCAGAACGTGGTCACGCCTGCGCGGTCCATCTCCGCCATCAGCCGGGCCGGGTCGAAGCGCTCGTAGTTGTGGATGAACACGGTCGCCTCCGCGTTCCACGGCGCGAACAGGTTCGACCAGGCGTGCTTGGCCCAGCCCGGCGAGGAGATGTTCAGGTGTACGTCGCCGGGCCGCAGGCCGATCCAGTACATGGTCGCCAGATGCCCGATCGGGTACGAGGTGTGGGTGTGCTCGACGAGCTTGGGGCGGGCCGTCGTACCGGAGGTGAAGTAGAGCATCAGCGGGTCGTCGGCGAGGGTCGGCCCGTCGGGCAGGAACTCGGCGGCGGAGGCGTACGCGTCCTCGTACGGCTGCCAGCCCTCCGGCACGCCGCCGACGGCGGTGCGCGTGTAGTCGCCCGGCACGTCGTCGAACTTGTCGGCGTCCTCGGCCCGCACGAGGACGTGCCGCACATGCCCGCGCTCGACCCGGTCGCGCAGGTCGGCGGGGCCGAGCAGCGGGGTCGCCGGGATCACGACGGCCCGCAGCTTCATGGCGGCGAGCGCCGTCTCCCACAGCTCGACCTGGTTGCCGAGCATGACCAGGATCCGGTCCTCGGCACCGACCCCGCGCTCGCGCAGCAGGTTCGCGACCTGGTTGGACCGTTCGGACATCTCGGCGAAGGAGAGGCGGATCTCGGAGCCGTCCTCCTCGACGATGTGCAGCGCGGTCCGGTCGTTCCGGTCCGCGATCTCGTCGAACCAGTCGAGCGCCCAGTTGAAGTACCGGGGGCGGGGCCAGGCGAAGCCCTCGTACGCCGTGGCGTAGTCCTCGCGGTGTTCCAGCAGGAAGTCCCGCGCGTTGCGGAACAGCTCCGTGGCCGATGTCATCTGTCCTCCTGGGTGCCGGACCTTGCCGGGCGGCTCTCTGCCATCGTGTAATCCGTGATGCGGGTCTCACTACCCCCGAACGGGGGTGTGTGCCGCAGCGAAGGGGCGAGCAGGTGACAGCAGAGGTGTCGCAGTCGGTGGAGATCCGCAGTGCGCTGGTGCGGCTGCGGCGGTCGACCGGCCTCCCGGTGGCCTTCGGCGGTCTGGTGGAAACCGGCCGTCGGCAGATGCGGATCAGCGAGCTGAACGGCACGGCCACGCCCGCCCTCAGCGCACTCGCGGTGACCTCGGGCAGCGGCCTGGGCGGCAAGGCGGTGGCGCTGGGCCGCCCGTGCGCGGTGACGGACTACTCCTGCTCGCGGCAGATCAGCCACGAGTACGACACCGCCGTGGCGACCGAGGGCCTGCGCTCGGTGCTGGCGGTGCCCGTCGTGGTACGACGCCGGGTGCGCGGTGTGCTCTACGGCGCCCTGCGCGACGCCCGGCCGCTCGGTGACCGCATGCTCGGCGCGGCCGTGGACGCCGCGCGGGACGTGGAACAGGCGCTGGTCGTCGCGGACGACGCGCGGGACCTGGTGATCGCCGCGCGAACCGAACCGGCCCCCGCTCCTCGTGAGGGGGCCGCGTGGGAACAGGTACGGGAGGCGCACGCGGCGCTGCGGGCCCTGGCCCCGCGCATCACGGACCCTGCGTTGCGCACGGAACTGCTGGACGCCTGCGGGCTGCTGGCCACGCAGACCGCGACGGCCGAAGAGGCGGGGCCGAGCGAAGGGGCGGGGCCGGCGCCTCGTGAGGTGGATGTGCTGGCGTGCGTCGCGGCCGGGGCGACGAACGCCATGACCGCCGAACGGCTGGGGGTGACCTCCGAGACGGTCAAGGGGTATCTCCGGTCGGCCATGCGCAAGCTCGGAGCCCGGACCCGCGGCGAGGCGGTCGTCGCCGCACGTCGGGCCGGGTGGTTGCCGTAACCGGCCGGGAGCATACGACCCGGATCCGTCGGCCGGTTATTCATGCGTGACGGCTCTGAATTTGACTATGCCATCACGTTGTTATTTCCCTCACCACCGCGTTCGGCCGAATTCCATTGTCCGTTGCCTAATATTGGCCAGGACACGACACACGGAGGGGAGCGGTGACCGTGCGACGGGACTTCAAGGAGCCTGCCCGATGCCGCCCCGACCCGCTGATCGGCAGGGAGGAGCTGTTCACAGCCACGCGTGAGCAGCTCGTCCGCGGCGGCAGCGTGCTGCTCCACGGCCCGGCCGGAATAGGAAAGTCGACCGTCCTGCGGAGTTTGGCCGCCGAATACACCGGCACGGCCGGCACCGTCCTGCGCTGCTCCGCGACCGAGTCCGAATCCCATCTCCCCTTCCTGGCCCTGGCCGACCTCCTCGGCCTGGTCGTCGACAAGGTGTCCGGGCGGTTGCCCGCCGCCCAGCGCACCGCCCTGGAGTCGGCACTCACCGGCCGCGGCGAGTCCACCCTCCAGCGCGACGGCCTGGCCCTGCGGCTGGCCGTACTGTCCGCGCTGCGCGCGCTCGCCGCCGAGGGGCCCGTCCTGGTCGTCGCGGACGACCTGCAGTGGCTGGATCCGGCCAGCGCGGAACTCCTCGGCTTCGCCGCCCGCCGCCTCGGCGACACCCCCGTCCAACTGCTGTGCGCGGTGCGGACGGAGGGCCAGGAGTACGACCGGTATCTACGCGCGTTGCCCCCGGACAGTCTGGCGGTCCGGCTCAGCCCGCTCTCCCGGCCCCAGGTGTCCGAGCTGCTGATCCACCGCGGCTACACCGGTTTGCCGCGCTCCACCGTCCGGGACATCCACCGCACCAGCGGCGGCAACCCGTTGTTCGCGCTGGAACTGGGCCGGGCGCTGGCCGAGAACCCGACCCCGCCCCGCCCGGGCGAGCCGCTGCACGTCCCCACCTCGCTGCGGGCCCTGGTGCTCAGCCGACTGGAGATGCTCTCGGACGAGGCCCGTCGCACCCTGCTGGTGGCCAGCGCGGGCGCGCGCCCCACGCTGGCGCTGCTGCACGCGGCCGGCCGGGACAACGCCGAGGCGGAGACCGCGCAGGCGGCGGCCCTCGGACTGCTCGCGACCGAGCCGGAGGGGCCCGCCGTACGGTTCGCGCATCCGCTGATCTCGGCCGCGCTGTACGCCGAGGCGCCCGCGCAGGAGCGGCGGACCGCGCACGGCGCGCTGTCCACGGCGGCCTCCGATCCCATCGAGCGGGCCCGGCATCTGGCGCTGGCGACCACCGGCACCGACCCGGAGGTGGCCGCCAGACTCGCCGAGGCCGCCACCCAGGCCCGGGACCGCGGGGCACCCTCGGTGGCCGCCTCGCTCGGGCTGCTCGCGGCCCGGCACACCCCGGCCGACACCGTGCCAGGGCCGGACGAGCGGCGGTTGCAGGCCGCCGAGGACGCGATCACCGCCGGTGAGGTGGACCTGGCACGGGACATCGCCCGGGAGGTGCTGACCCGGGCGACCGTGCCCGCGGACCGGGTGCGGGCCTGGATGGTGGTGATCGAGTCCGCCGGGCAGGCCCTCGGCGACGTCGACGCCGTCTTCCCGCAGGCGCTGGCCGACGCGGGCGACGACCCCCGGCTGCTCGCCCTGGTCCACTACCAGCTGGCCTGGCGGGGCCTGGTCGTCCAGGGCGACTTCGCGGAGGGCCGGGAGCAGGCCGCGCACGCGGCGGAGCTGGCGGCGCGGGGCGGTGACCGGCGCACCGAACTGCTGGCACTCGCCTTCCAGGCCCAGACGGAGACCCTGATGGGCCACCCCGACGCCCCCGCGACCATCAACCGGGCGCTTCGGGAACCCCAGGACCCGCAGGTGGCGTGTCATCACAACGGGCCGGGGCTGACCCGCTTCCGCTGGCTGCTGATGAGCGACCAGCTGGCCGAGGCCCGCACCACCGTGACCGCGCTGCTGCGTGAGGTGCGGCGGCGCGGCATGGTCGAGAGCGAGGTGCACTTCCTGCGGCTGGTCGCCGAGACGGAACTGCGCTCCGGGCACTGCGGCCGGGCCCTCGACCTGGCCCGGGAGAGCCTGCGGCTGGCCCGCGACTCCGGCATCGGCGAGGTGGCCTCCGCGCTGCTCGCCTCGTTCGCGGAGGCGGCCGGCGGGGATGTCGACCGAGCGCTGGCGCTGGCCCAGGAGGCGGCGGACCACGCCGAGGTGGACGGCGACCAGATGTACGTCTCGCGGGCCCTGGCCGCCCTCGGTCACGCCCAGCTGGTGGCCGGGGACGCCCCCGGGGCGGTCCGGTCGCTGCGCCGGGTGCGGGAGCTGGAACTCGGGCTCGGCATCACCGACCCGGCGCGCGGGCGCTGGCACGGCGACCTCGCCGAAGCCCTCGTGCGCACCGGTGAGCTCGTCGAGGCGCAGGACCTCATCAGGGTGACCCGCGATCACGCGCTGCGGCTGAGCCGCGAGTGCGTGCTCGCCGTACTGGACCGCGCGGAGGCACTGGTGCGGGCTGCCCGCGGCCAACACGAGGCCGCCCTCGGGCAGTTGACCTCGGCGCAGGACCGGCTCGCCAAGCTGGGCTACGGCCTGGAGGAGGCACGGGCCGCGTTCGCGCTGGCCGCGCTGCGCACCCGACGGCCGGGACCGACGTCGTACGACGAGGCGGCACGGCTGTTCCGGCGCTGCCGGGCACTGCCCTGGCTGCGGCAGGTGGAGGCCGCCGCCATGCCGCCGCCGGCCGAACCGGCCGTGGTCCCCACGCCCGCGCTCGACGCCCTGGACGGGCTGGCCGCGATGGAGCGTCAGGTCGCCGCGCTGGTCATGGAGGGTGCCACCAACCGGGAGATAGCCGGACGGCTGTTCATCAGCGTCAAGACGGTGGAGGCGACCCTGACCCGGGTCTACCGCAAGCTCGGGATCCGATCGCGGGTCGACATCGTCCGACTGGCGGCGGGCCGCCGTACGACCTGAACACCTGAGTACGTGAGTACGTGAGTACGTGAGCCCTGTGGGTTTCCGGGATGTTTCCGCGTCCCACGCGGGGTTTGGATGGGGCCGACCGAGGGTTTTCCCTGCCCAACTCCCTTAGGGGGTTCCCTCATTGGGAAGGGGAACTTCCGGGTTCTAGCGTATGGGACGTGCCGCTCGCCCGGTCACACGGGGGTCGGTCCCGCGATCCCCGTGCACAACCCCCCACCCGCGCGCCCCCCACCGGCAACCCCCAATGAGGAGACTCATGTTCGGGCTCAACCGCGCCAAGAAGACCGCCGCCGTCCTGGCCGCCACCGCTGCCGCCGCCACGACCGCGCTGATCGGCTCCCCCGCCGCCGTCGCCGCTCCCCAGCCCATCGTGGGCGGTACGACGACCACGACGACCGCCTACCCGTTCATGATGCAGATCACGGACGCCTCGCAGAACCAGTTCTGCGGCGGCACCCTGGTCTCGCCCACCAAGGTCGTCACCGCGGCGCACTGTATGGTCGGCGAAACCACCAGCAGCGTCCGGGTGGTGGGCGGCCGCACCTACCTCAACGGCACCAACGGCACGGTCAGCAGAGTCAGCAAGATCTGGATCAACCCCAGTTACACGGACGCCACCAACGGCGACGACGTGGCCGTGCTGACGCTGGCGACGTCGATGTCGTACACCCCGGCGTCGTATGTCTCCTCCTCCCAGACGAGCATCTACGCGGCCGGCACCACCGCCCGCATCGTGGGCTGGGGCACCACCTCCGAGAACGGCAGCTCCTCCAACCAGCTGCGCACGGCGACCGTGCCGACCGTCTCCGACACCAGCTGCGCGAGCTCCTACGGCTCCGACTTCGTCGCGAGCGACATGGTCTGCGCCGGATACACCTCCGGCGGCGTCGACACCTGCCAGGGCGACAGCGGCGGCCCCTTCCTCATCGGAGGCGTCCTGGCAGGGATCACTTCTTGGGGCGAGGGCTGTGCCGAGGCCGGCTACCCGGGTGTCTACACCCGGCTGACCACCTTCTCCAGCCTCGTGACCGCACAGGTCAACTCGTAGCCCAGAAGGTTCTCCTGAGCATCCCTCAGGTGCTGTACCAGGGGGCGTTGCGGGCCTCCACGA
>Ga0307514_10006355_pt1 | contig 10318 bp, 11 predicted proteins | sample 16_EM_MG_FD_203088 | JGI IMG/M metagenome (GOLD analysis project Ga0307514, IMG submission 203088) | Populus trichocarpa ectomycorrhiza microbial communities from riparian zone in the Pacific Northwest, United States - 16_EM | ecosystem: Host-associated > Plants > Roots > Unclassified | place... | reverse complement strand
CGGGCGCTGGCCGCACTGGCGACGAATTCCGCGTCGTCGTTCGGGCTGGCATCGGATTCAAGAGAGGTCATGGGCAGGCCTTTCGTGTGCGGGGGCCTGGGGATTGGGGCGAAGGGGGGGACGAAACCAAAATCTCTTCGGTCCCTGAGGATCAACCGCACGATCATGAAGACCTCGGGATGACCTGCGAGCCTACCGAGGCGTGCACCTTTCGTCAACCAACGTCTGTGCGGTAGCGCACATTTTGGCGCTCGGAGGACATACCGGCATCGACCAATTGGAGTAGGCGGGCCTTGTGACGACAAACAACGAAGATTCGTCTTGCCGCCTAAATAGGCGATGACTGCAAAATCAACTGGTTAAAACATGCAGAGGTTCTCTCGCCAGCTCGAGTGGACAAGCTGACAGAGCACTGATGAAAGAATAAATAATAGGGTGTCCGGAGCGGACTTCAATGCCGTCTGTCGCCCCATACTATTTTTGCGTGCGGCACCGCGTCAGCTTCGTCGATCAAAGTCTGAAGCGACACGTCGGAGAGGCCGTGTGCATCAACCAACACACAGCGACGGTTCGTTGCGATGGCCGCGCCTGGCGAGCAGCATTCGCTCAGCCTCTGTACCCCACCAACTTCACGTTCCGAACCTCTCGATCGCCAACAACGACCTCGAGCGGACTATTACCCGGCCGCGCAGGCCGGCATGCCGGCGTCTTCGCGCAACGAGACTCTGCCGTGGTCTCAGCTGCAGCCGACGGTGGAGCGGCTGCTGATGGCGGAATGAAGCTAGTCGGGCTAGGGCTGGCCGGTGTGGAGCGCGTGGGTTTCCTGATCCAACAGGGCGCTTGGCAATCAAGATCGGCTCGCACGGCGCCAGTGGCTATTGGGTAATTATTAGATCAGGAAATAGCGCAGATACGCTCTACCGGCATGCGACATCCTGGACCAGGATGGGGAGCCATATACGCCACGTACATACGCTGGACGTCGTCGCACCGCGGATCAGTCAAAGCTAATGAAATTGACAGATGATCCCGGTGTGAACTGAACTTGACCAATGTGCCACCAACCTAGTCTTACTGTGTTAGTTAATTGGTCCATCTCGAACTCGAAGACAGCAAGGGCAGCGGGGTAGGTTGCGAGCCAGTAGCGAGCCGATGCGCAGCCGCAAAGTGGTGATCGAGAATGGGACGTGGCGCTGCGCCCGCGGGGCTTCCCCGAGGCTTGTAATGCGTGGGTAGGGCAGGCATTTGGCGTTTTGTGCGGTTTTTTTACCCCCGACTTCATCGGGGTGGCTCAAGCGCTGTGCAAGCAAGAATCCGTAGGCGGCGATGCTCAGCGAGGCGTGAGGTCGCCACGGCTCGAAGGGCGCTGAAAAAGCGGTCGGACTGGCCATGGCTTCCTGTCAATGTGCCTCCGCACTATGGCTACCCCGTCGCCACTTGAAATGGCAATCACATGACGTACCGGAATCAATTCGGTAGCTACCCGAAGGCGTAAGCAGAGACGTGGCCAGCCTTCGCTTCTTCGATGGATAACATCGTGTCCTGGATCACGCGCAAGGGCATGTCTGGGTTATCCAGAACGGCTTTCCCGATACGGGCCCAGTATTCGATCTGCTTCGGGACAGAACGATGCTCTGCCGCTGCAACGATCTTTGCGTCTTCAACCAGATCGTCAGATAGTTTCACAGCTACCGCCATAGAGGCATTTCAAGATTCTTTCAACGTTCATCGCCGCCATTTTCACCGTGTTTCTCCTGGGCCTCATTGGTCGATAGTCCCCACACCACGCGATGCGCCTCATAAGCCCGTCTGCAGGCACACTGGCATTCACTGCCGAGGCCACCCGGTCCGACGCACCGAACGGTCTGCGAAGCCGAAACACGGATCAAAAAATGAGCGTTCGAACCGGTCCACAAGCCTGCATCATGTGGATGGGAGAGCCGACTGGACACTTTCTGCCCACGAGAGGGGGGACTCACGCGCCGCACGCCGGAGGCTGCCTGCATCGCGCCGCTGGAAGTGCGCGCGCAACACCGCGACGTAGGCGGCCGCGTCCGGATGCTCCGCCGTGAGCAGTACCGGCTCGCCGCCCAGGCGAAACAGTGCGACGAGTGGTGCCGAGCCGCGCTCAAGGCGGCTCCCCGCCGCACCGCCGGCCACCTCGAAAGCGGCCAGCGCCGCGCGGTTTCCCACCTGTGCCTCAGCACCGGGCCGGAACATCAGCACGGTGCGATCGAGCAGCCCCTCCCGCACGACCAGCTCGTACTCTTCACGCACGCCCGGCGTCTCGCCGGCCACGATCACGATGGTGTGCGCGCGACGCGCGGTGTCGGTGATGATGCGGCGCCAATCGTCGTGTGTCGAATAGTGGCGTGCGGCGCCGAACGGCACATGCGTCTCGCCAGGCCGGCCCAACGCCACGACGCGGCCGTAGCCCGCCACTTCGTCGACCAGCATCTCGTCCAGATTGCGCCGAAACGACCACAGGGCCAGCCAGCGCTTGACCGGATTGCGCAAGCCGCGGCCAAGTTCGAACTGATCGTCCTCGAAGCTGCGCAGAAAAAGCACCGGTGGCGCGTCATCCACCGCATCGACACGCCAGATCTCCCGTGCGGCCAGGCGCTTGCCACCCGCAAAGGCCGCATGGCCTCCGACGACGGCGCACAGGCCCAGCAAGGTCTGCCCCTGCCACAGCCCCCACGCGCCGGCATAGACCAGCGGCCGGGCCAACAGAAGGGCCCAGAACGCGGGCGTCCGCAAGGCCGCTCGGCGCCACATCGAGGCCGGCAGGCCCATCAGGCAGGCGAGCCGCGCCCAGAAGCTGCCACCCGCGATCTCGCCGAATAGCAGGCCGCGCGGCAGATCGGCGGCCAGGTCGGCACGCAGCCGCACGCCACGCACCAGCAACACGAGGAAGATGGCAGCGGCCAGCAGGGCCAGGCCAGTCAACATGACGCCTCCCCCACTCCCTTGCTCGGTTGGCGTCATCGCAATCAGCACAAATGCGCCAAGTGCGAGCAACAGCAGCAATGTCAGCACACCGGCAACGGCCGTGGCCGTGCGCCGGCTACGCGTTGCCAGCAAGGTCGCCAGCAACACAAGTATCACTCCCAGTGCGGCCGGCACGACAACGCGCACCGCGACTGCACCGCCCACCAGGTCCTCCGGCACGGCCACCAAACCTCCGAGAAGGGCGCCAAGCAATGACAGGCCCAGGGCGGCCAGTACCGCGCCACTGAGCACGGAGAAGGGCCGCGCGCCATCCCGCCGCTGGAGCGCGTCGTTGGCAATGAAGGCCAGCGGGGTGAGCAGGAGCAAGCTCACCCCGGCCACGACCGGGACCACCTCTTCAGTATCGAATTCCAACCCTTCGCCACCAGACAGCCACTGGAAGATGAACGCAAACGCACCGATCGCGACGAGCTTCCACGCGACGCCGAGCACGGCGAGCAGGGCACCGAACGAACGCAGCGTGGCCGATGTGTCGAGTCGACGCACGAAGGCAGCGAGGCGGCTGATGTCGAGCAGTCCGGTCTTGCCGGCTTCGGCCCTGCGCGCATCAGCCGGCGCGCGGTGGGCACACCAGCCGATGAAGGCGTACAAAGCCGCGACCGCCGCCACCGCGGCCGCTTCGACGAGGATCGTGGGGGAAGCCCGGTCATGGCCCGTCGCGGCCAAGGCAATGGCGTTAGCGCAGATCGCGGCACTCGCCAACAGCAGCGGCGCCGCCACGAGGCCACGGGCACCAATGGCCCAGGCCGCCACGAAGCCGATGGCGCCGACGATCCAGCCAGCGCTCGAGAATGCATTGAAGCCTGTCGCCCCCCACCGCAGAACCTCCAACGCCGGCAATGCGCCGAATTGCAGCAGTACGATCCCACCAAGCGCCAGCCACAACCGCCGGCCGGACTGCAAGCGCCCGTTGGCGACAAAGCTGTGCAATGCCCAGGCAAGCAGCGCCGCCGAGCCGGCGTTGCAGGCATCCTCGGCGAGTGCGTACATCGCGCCGGGCCAGGTCAGGGTCTTGGCGTGGTCATTCAAAAGATCGGCCAGTGCGGGCAGGCCGGCCAGGGTACGCAGCGCTTCGAGCACCAGCAAAGGCAGCAGCACGACCAACCAGAGGCGGGGGCGCTGCCCGCCAGCAAGCGAGGCGAGCAAACACAGCACCGGCATCAACAGGGACGCGCCGCTTGAGCCCCAGGACAGCGAGAAACCGTTGATATTGACGCCAGTCCGGACTGCCGACGAGGTCACCAACAGCATTGGCAAGGCCCATGGCAAGGTCGTGGTCAACCGCTGCGCGCGTGGTCCGAGTGTCGCTACCGCCAGCGCACGCCAGTCGACCATGCAGGCCAGCAGCACGGCCGCCAGGCCGCCGGCCGGATCGAGTGAGAGCGATGGGATGAAAACGGCGGCAGGCCATTCGGCCCGCCCCACCCACAACAGGGCGACCGCCGGCACCACCAGCCAGGCACGAGAGCGGCGCACCAGTGACTGCCAAGTCGCAGGCGAGCGGCGCGCCGCCAGCATCCCGCCGCCGCAGATGCCCAGCAGCACGAGGGCCAGGGGGATCGGCGCCAGCACGACCCAACACGCCGGGAACAAGGTCCAGCCGATCGAAGGCAGCAACGCCAAGCCCACGATTGGCAGAATCGCGCGGGGCCCCAAACGGTCCACGGCCCATGCAGCCACGAGCGGTGCCAACACCGTCAGGCTGGCCGTGAACTCCGTCCCTTGCGAGAACGCCGTTCCGACCCGGATGCCGAATACGAGCCAGAGCAGGGCCCAAACGCGTATCGGCCCGGCGATGTCGGCAGGGCTGTGGGCAGTGGCGGGAGCAGTGGACATCGGCGTCTCCTGCGAATCGGTGGCGCGATTGTGCAACCGCAGGGGGCGGCGATCTGCGCGTGTTGTCCTCCGCCTTGAGGAGGTGAGCTGTTCGCTGGGCGATTTCGCGACTTCAGCCTGGCCGACCGCCCCGATGCCAAGGCACAGCCGGCGAGTTTTGGCCTGGGTACGCTACCCGAGGCAGTCGATATGGCCGAGCCCAGGTGCAAGGTTGTTACTGCTGACCTTGAATTGACCAGTTCAGCGCGCTTGTGCCAATGCCGAACTGATAGGTCGCATCTATTGGGAATAGCGCATCCAGCTTCCTCTGCAAGGACTCGGGGTGGTCACGAAATTACTGGCAGTGTTGGTCATTCTGCAGTTGGCGTCAACAGAGTGACAGGAAAAATCGCGACGGACCTTATTTCCGCCAGACAAACCTTATTTCCCCCGATCAGGCCCGATCTTTCGAACTTTAGCGGCACAACCCCGACCACGGGAGGTAACCCCGGCGCAGTTGCACCAGTCTAGTCAAACACCGTGCCCGTCGCCTCCTCCCAAGCTTCAACGGCTAGCCTGCCCCGCGCGACTTGGTGATGTTGTTTACGACTTTAAGTTTGACCGTTGCTAAATCGTAACGCCGAAAACCCGCACCAATGCTGAGGGCCTGTTTACGACTTTAATTACTTGTTTACGACTTTAATTACCCAGAATATCTAGTGTTCCGTGCCAATAAAGTCGTAGACAACTTCCACTCGGGCACCACCCTTCCAGTGGCATTCTGCGCAGAATTGAAGTCGTAAACAAAAAGCTCGCTCCTTGGACTTTGTAGATGCCGTTCGCGTAAAACTCGTAGACAGCATCATGGCATGGAGTCGCAGGCGCTACACACTTCTTCCAAATTTCGAGGGGCGCCACATGTTGTGGCGTCCACACGCTACCTAATCGTTAAGAATACAAAGGAACACACCCAAAGTCGGATAATTAAAGCAACGATATTTGGTAAGGGCGCTTCATGGAAGTTGTACTGAAAAAGATGGGTAGCAGCATCGCACTGGTGATACCGCCCTCGATCCTTCGTGCCTTACGCATCAGCGCGGGGCAACGTCTCACACTTGACATTACGTCTGACGGCAAAATCGTGCTTGCGCCGACGCGGAAATTCGTCCTAGCTGACATGATTGCACAGTGCGATATGAACGCACTACCACCCGCCGATCTCGGTTCTTGGGATGGGTTAGTTCCCAGTGGAAATGAAGTCCTGTAAAGCCAATGTTGCGACACATCGAATTCGTCATCACGTACAAAGGCCACTGAAGTTGATTTTCAACTCCGATATGCGTGCAACCCGAAACTGAATCGACCCGGTTTTGAGGGGGCTCAAATTTCTGAGAGGATTGAGCTACGAAGAAGTCGAACAAATTGTCCTCCGAGGTGCACGAGTGCGCAATGCGGAGGGTACAGGAGCACCGAGGCGAGTACCCGTCTCCGTGGCTCTCAGCTTGATTCGCGTGAATCGAGTGCACAACCTGAACTAGACCAATAGCAGCGAGTGCCATCACGCTTGCTAGCGGTCAAACCACGATGTGAACCAGACCACACAGCGACGCACGAAGGATGGCTTCGCTTTGCGTTTCTTATCCTGCTCGACATGACGACGAACCTGAGATTGCATAACCCTGGCGACCGTCTGTTGTGACCACTGTTGAGCCCATTCGACCCGCCCCCTTCGGATAAAGAAGTGAGATAAGCAAGGTGCGTCTGAGACCAAGATCGACGGAGTGACGGTGGGCAGCCCCTCTCCCTCTATGACCAAATTATGTTGGTCAAGAAGATTTAGCATGACGCGATGACCGCAGCCACACGCACAGGACAGCGCCGCCATTTCGAAGCGCCGGCTGTAATGGAACTCAAATGGCCCCACGTGTGGTGGAAGTTTTTCGCTCTCGATAATGCAATAAATAGACCCACTCATACTGCGGAGTCCATAGCCATACCGGCAACATCGAACACTGCAGCGGGCGAATCGGTCAGGCGGTCAAAGAATCCCATATGCTGCTTGAATCGAATCACCGCCATTGCGGCATTGAGCGCATTGAGCTCTGCAATTTGCGGTTGATTTCGATATTCCTGGTCATGGGCGTTCTGCGCGGGCAAATACTGCGAACCATTCAGCTTCTCAAAATCCCCACGCTCTCCGCCAGCGACACGAACAAATCCGTACAAGCCATTGACGCCCTTGTTCAACCCCATGCCCACATCCACGAACGGTACTGAGGCACTGTGACACCCCTGCGCAATTGTTTGTCGAGATGGTCCATCATCAACGCAGATAAAGACGAAGTCAAACCCAGACAAGCTGCTGATATTGCCTTGATCAACACGTTGGATGTGCGGGTAGATACCGAAATGGAAATGGCCATAAGCCTCAGCCAACACCTCGACCTTTTGCATGCCTAGATGCTTCTCGCCATAAACACCAGGGAGGCGGAAGAGGGTGTGCACATGGACGATGTCGTTATCGAACAAGTGGATCTCCTGCAAATGTGTTTTGGCGATGTAGTCCAGCACATATGCGCCCGTCCCACCGCATCCAATGATGGCCACCTTGCGTCCACGGAGTCGAAGCGACAGCTCCACGACGCCTTCACGTGCAGATAACGTGTCTGGAAACCTCAACGGACTGCTTAACACCTCAAGATACTTCGTCAAAGCTCGCCGAGGCGTGACGCCGGGGTACTTGTGGACCGCAGGAGATGAAATCAAAGCAAGATACTGATCGATCTTCTCTTCGATCGATTCATACTGCCTCATCCCTGCAGGCTTGCTGGAAAGCATTCTGTTGCCGACGATTTGATCCGACACCATGCGAACTTCTTCGGTAGTACCGGCGCAAATCTTCTGCCCATCCATGTTGCACGGCACCTCGCCAGAGAAGTAAACCTTATGGTCTGACGGGCGGTCGATCAAATACTCCTCGCGCAGATCTAACGGAGAGATCATGTCGAGATACTTCAATTCGCCCGCAGCATTCAAATAGGGAACGCCGAAGACGATAAGGTGTGCGTTCACAAACCCTACGTCATAGCCCTGTTTGACGAGCTGATCGACGAACGGATTACGATTCGCCAGTGCCTGTAATTCGGAAGTCAATGCCATCTTTTACCATCACTTCTGCGCCCGGAGCCAGCGTACCAGTCAGGTTGTCGGAATTACCCTTGTAGTACTTGACGACGTAGTTGTTTCCGGTGGCGCCGGGAAACGCCAACGCAACCAACGTCGCATACGAAATCTTTTGATGCGGCACCACATGTTCGACTGTGTTCACGAAGATGGTGACCGTTTTTTTATCTTGCATAAATTTCTCCTATGTCAACCGCCCAGAAGACGGCGTCTATCTTTCCGATATGTCTTGAAAGCCAGCAAGGCAAAGCTACCCAGTGCAACCCACGCAGCCTTGTCGTAGCGGTGCATGAGCTTCTCCTTGACCACCTCCGTCATGGGTACCAAGACGCCATGAAACTCAATGCGGCCGACCATCACTTCCCCCAACAGCAAGATGCTGACAAAGGAAATGAGCCCAAACGCGATTGCGAGCTGCGTCTTGATGGAGTGGCTGAGCACCACCCACACCTCTTCGAAGAAGTTACCCATGCCGCCCTCGCTCTACTGGTCGGTTGGCCACTGCCGCCTTGACGGCTTCGATCGCAGCTTCAGATCCCTCGAACGCAACGCTGCGAATGCTTCCATCCGACTTGCGATCGAATCGAACTTTCACCCCGCCGTGAGGCGCAACCGCCCCTTGCGCGGTCTTAGTAATCTGCTTCTCGATCTCGGTCATGGCCGCCCCATCAGGTCATCCATGCTCGGAATCTTGATGTCGAACTTGATCATTTGCTGTCCTTCGGGGGACAGGGATCGTTGCCGTAGGAGTCGCGTGCACGGATGCGCCCGTCCTGGCCGTGGATCAGCAGCTCGCCTTGACCTTGGCGTGCCATCTGTCGCCCGGCCTGGATTGCCTGAGCCTGGGTGTCATAGACCTGGGTAGCGCGCTGCCCACCCTCGCGAAGTGCGCCCCAACCGCTTTCGCGCTGGACGATATGAACGTTTTTCGGGTTAGCCATGAAGAACCTCCAGTTCTGAGAAGTTGACCTGGTGGAGTTTACAAACTAAAATCCGTAAAGTCAATTTGTAAACCAGAAGTCGCGGAGAAAATCATGATCGGAAACCGACTTAAAAGGGCGCGCGAGGCCATTGGGTTATCGCTGCGCGAGTTGGAAGCCGCTATCCAGGGGCAGGTTTCGGCCCAAGCGATCGGCAAGTACGAGCGCGACGAGATGATGCCGAGTTCCACCATCCTGCTGGCGATGGCCAAGGCGCTGCACGTGTCACCCGAGTACATGCTGAGTGAGCGCGAGATTGAGTTGACGGGTGTTGACTTTCGTAAAGCGCCCCATGCCGGCGCCAAGGAGGAGCGTGCCGTGGAAGCATCTGTATTAGATCAAGTCGAGCGCTACTTGGAACTGGAAGAACTGCTACCTGGCGTAGAGCAGCTCTGGAACGCACCAGACGATCAAGCATTTCAGATCGACCGCATCGAAGACGCCGAGCAGGCGGCCGACGCTTTGCGGCGCCTTTGGAAGCTGGGCATCGATCCAATCCCCCTCATGGCGGAGTTGCTCGAAGACAAGGGGGTCAAAGTAATAGCCCTTGATCTGCCGGAAAATGTGTCTGGTTCCAAGGCGTTCGTGCAACGCCCTGACCGCCATGATGTACCAGTAATCGTAGTGAACCAGGGTCACAACGGGGAGCGTCAACGGTTCACGCTGGCCCATGAGTTAGCCCACCTGGTACTGCGCTTCAGCGGGCTCAGTGATGCCGAGCAAGAGAAGGCAGCGGATCGATTCGCCGGCGCGTTCTTGATGGCCAAGGACATGGTGCTTCAACTTCTGGGGCCACATCGAACGTCTATTTCTATCGGTGAGTTGGCCGAGTTGAAAAAACTGTTCAAGGTCAGCATCGCATCACTGGTGGTGCGATGCTCCCAGTTGGGGATCATCCCAAAGGCGGTTTATGGGCGCCTGTGGGCGCAGATCAAAGACCTGGGCTGGAATAGCCAGGCCTCCGGCGAGCCCGGCACACTCAAAGCGGAGGTACCACAGCGAATGGAGCGCCTTTGCTTCCGAGCTGTCGCCGAAAGCGCCATATCGGAAGCCCGCGCAGCTGAGTTGTTAAGCATCAGCGTACGCGAGCTGGATCGCCGACTAATGGGACAGTTTGCCTGATCGACCATGATCATCCTGGTCTCAGACACCTCGGTATTGATCGATCTGGAGCGAGGCGGGTTGCTGGAACACGCGTTCTCGTGCGATTTGACGATGGTGTGTTGATTTCCATCCAGAACTGATCCACTAAACCCGGTAATTTCCATCTAAAACTGACCCACGTAACAACCCTAACCTGCTGTTTTTTTCGGCAGGAGCATAGGAGT
>Ga0307514_10006353_pt1 | contig 10318 bp, 10 predicted proteins | sample 16_EM_MG_FD_203088 | JGI IMG/M metagenome (GOLD analysis project Ga0307514, IMG submission 203088) | Populus trichocarpa ectomycorrhiza microbial communities from riparian zone in the Pacific Northwest, United States - 16_EM | ecosystem: Host-associated > Plants > Roots > Unclassified | place... | reverse complement strand
TTGAGAGATTTATTGAGCCTCAACACCATCACGCCAGGAGTTGCAAAAACACTGCATGCGCGATGTCCCATAATACTATGAATAAATAAAAAATAAACCCTGAGCAATCCAAAAACCTCGCGACGCATGTAATAATCAATGCCTGAGATAAATAGATTAGAACAAAGGAAACGAACAAGCCCACAACCCTAACCCAAACGAATAAAAAGCTCCACCCATTTCTTAATCAGTGCCTGAGATGAATAGATTACAGGAAAGGAAACTCACAAGACAAGAACCCGACTCTAACCCAAACGCAACCCGTGGACTGGTTCACTCCTCGCCTACCTAGTCATCTGGGTGCGCCCCAGGGAGACGGACATCAGGGAGACGGACATCTGGGAGAGGGACATCTGGGAGAGGGACATCGGGGAGAGGGACATCCGGGAGTTGGACATCCGGGAGAGGGACATCCGGGAGACTGTCGCCACCTGCCAATTCGCCAAGTAGCTGCTGCTCCACATCAACATCCGAGGTGTTTCCGGTGGCCTCAGCTTCTCGCAGAGTTGGCGCCGCTGGGCGAGGTTTTTGCGGCGTCACAAGCCCCAAAAACTCCAGCCCACTGAGGGTATGAGTTTCCAGAGTTCGTGGTTGTGGGGGAGGCTCCGGGGTTAGTGGCCGTGGGGCAGGCGCCGGAGGTTGTGGCCATGGGGTATGCTCATGCATCTCCTGGCCTTGCTCAGGTAGCACTGTTGGCTCATCGTCTACCTCTCCCTGGCCAATCGTCCAAGGTTCTTTGCCATCATCCTCATCCTTATCCTCCTCCTCATCCTCATCCTCCTCCTCCACCTCCTCCTCATCTTCCTTTTCTTCATCTTCCTCCTCTTCATCTTCCTCCTCATCATCGTCACCATCCCTTTCCATATCCACATCGACGTCTAAATCAATGCTGTCCAGTGCGTCCACATCATCCTCCATGCGCATATCCATATCAGGGTCAAGTTCTGAGTCATATTCGCCGTCCGACTTCTCAGTAGAGTAGGTATCATCATCTGAGGGAACTGACACGGCGGGTGATGCTTCCGACTCTAAATATACCCGCTCTAGTTAGCCCTCCGTGTCTGAGTCTGCCTCATACCTTTTCTTCTGCAACAGCAAAGCAATGGCACGAGAGATATCATCTCCCCCTGGGGTTTGTTTAACAATAGCTTTCCCTTTACCGTTTCCCTTCCCCTTTCCCTTCCCTTTCCCCTTCCCATCCTTTGTTCCCTTCCCTTTCCCGGTCCCTTTCTCACCGCTCTGCGTGTCCTCCTCACCCTCGCCATTGACATTGTCATTGCCATCGCCAGGACGGCTCCTTTCACTGCTCGGCGCTGCGGGATCCGCCCACTTCTCATCATCATCATTCTCGTCGATTATCTCATCCCAATTCAGTGGTCTAATGGCCAGGATGTCGCCTGGCTTGTACTGCCAGCAGCTTGGTGGCTCAATCTTTGCCCTGAGATCATCGCTACCGTACCAAGAGAAACGCTCGCCAGTGCGTTTAACCTTTCCCAAGCTGGTTGTCTGTGGATTGGAGCGATCGACTTGATCCCCGAAGGCACGGGGGTTGTCCCACCTCCAATTGTTTATTTGTTTGCAGGCTTTGTCAAAAATTTGCCCCATATATGAGCGGAACGCTGCCCACCACTCCCGAAAAGGTGAACTCCTGCACCAGCGGTGGGGCCACATCAGCTGGAATTTTGAAAAGTGGCGAGTTGTAACTAGTGTTAGCAACGGGTCCGGGTAACCCGCCAGCGGTCCGGATTTCGACTGGCGGTTCGGTTCGGTTCGGTCCCAGACCCAGCCTAAAACCAGACCCGCTTTGTCTTGGCGGGTTTGTTACCCGGACCGGACATAGAACTGCGGGTATTTGGCCGGGTTGGAACCGGACCGTGGTTCCAAATATACAGTTCCTACTCCTTTGGCTCCAATTAAGTATTTGAGTTTTGATCGTATCATGACATAGTCAATATGTAAACTGTTCAGCTTTAGCCCCTCTTTCACCTCCTGCATTCAAATTTGCAATCCGACTGATATTCGTTGAGTGGTTGTGAAATAATCGCTGATTCTAACCGATATTGGCGGGTTTTCGATCGCGATTCAACGAATACTTGTCGGATTGCAAATCTGAAGGCGGGAGGTGAAAGAGGGAGTAAAACTGCACAATCTACATACTGATCATGTTGTGATACGATCAGAACTCAAATACTTAATTGAGCCAAAAAGGTGAATTTGAAATGCAGGGTTTTTGGTGGTAAAACTGCCCCATTTTGAACGGTCCGGGTTTTTCGTGTGGTAAGACCCGTTGCCACGGTCCGGGTTCGGGTGGAACCGGACTCGGAACCGACCCAGCAATTTCAACCCGTTGCTAACACTAGTCGTGACTGGATCAAGAAATATTATATCACAAAAGAGGTCCCAGGCCCTCTCATCCTTGACGCCCCAAACATTGTATATCCGTATGACTCCATGGATGTGTTCCAAGATGAATCCCTTTCTACGGTCCCGATCCAATGACAAGCGTCGATTTATAACCGATGTCGGCATTTTTGCCCTAGCAGTTGCCTTCCCCTTTCCTTTGCGGCTGCCCTTTGGTGCCATCGCTGTGAGTTGAAAATGAATCTACATTCGAGGCGTTAGCATTATGATACAGTTGAACATAGTGGAAGGAAGCCCAGAGTGAACATACAAAGTTGTGTAGGTTATCGGGTGTGTTTTGGAATGAGAGGCGTTGTTTTGTGCAAGTCACGTGATGTCTAGATAGTTCAGGATGCTGGCGGTGTGTTTAATACGGGAGGAAAAGAGAATTGAGGTGTAGGCGGGAGGAAGGGATATATATACTCGAGTTCCTGCGATTTGGTTCATATCCTGCGTTTTGTTGGTTAATGAACACAAAACGGCCCAGCCTTCATCTTGCACAACCACCAGGCACCTCATGAATGAGGAGCCTCGAGACGAGATTTAGTACATGCAGTGAGGATAGTTTGCGACGCTGGGTGTTGCTTTGGCATCTGATGCCACTTTTACCGCTCAGACCTCGTGCATCTTGGAGCAAACTGAGTAGTTCTCGCGTTGTCCCAACTGTGCAACCATCCAACACGGCTACCAACGCCTAGCAGTGGAAAAAGCACACACAACTGATGTCATAGGATAGAGAATATGCCATTGTTCGCTTTGTGATGCTTTTAGCTCTGCCAAAGTGGGATTTCCACCAGGAAGCTGAAGATGTACACAATCGATAGTTCGAAGTATTGTGCCAGAAACGAGTGCAATACGATGATAATCGCGCCAAGATGGCATAAACACCCTTCAAGCGGTGCAAATAGACCTTCAGACATTGCTGTAACAGTGAATATCAATGCTCAGTTTAATCCGAGTTTAATCTCATGGCAGTTAACCCCATAATTGAATGCTTTTGAAGGGATCTCGTCCCCGAGTATTGTCAGGGTTTAGAGTCTAGCGTGGTCTACATTGCGCCTCCCTTTTTTGTCCAATCCGTCCATGGTCGCTCGATTAGAAGTCTACCTCGCCTGCCGTTGCATATGCATGCAGAGGATATTATTTCTACCTTCTTAACGTCGAACATCTATATCGGAATATACCTTCCAAAAGCACTCACCCTAACACGACTCTGGTCGTACGAAATGTTTGAAGTCTTGCTAATCGTCATAATCAACAAAAGCATGGGCCTTCGGGGAATTCTCAACTTCTGCCTCCTACGAGATGCGTTTCCGTACCGGCTGGCGAGAGCGATTCCTCTCAAGGAGGGAGTTCCATACCCTCTACAATCCAAGGTCAGAACTGTTGTACGGTGGCGTGTGCTCGAGTAGTCAAGTGTGCGCAGGCGTATGCGAAGGTGCCTATTGTATCGTGTAATGAGACATGTCGCATCGACATAAGGTCGATCAATGACTAATGGTGCTAACTACAAAAGAGGCAAGTTACATCATTGTCCTTGGCATAGTGATATCTGTACTCCCAATCAGCTCAACACTCCTCCAGGACGGCTATCATGTCCGTTTCAAACACAAACAGTAAACCAAAGAGAAGAGGAGCCAATCAAACATCGTGGATCTCCTCGAAACAAATGTGCCCAATAAATTTACTTTCCGACGGCATTCCCGATGCCTTTTCCAGTTGCAATTCTGATACCATTTCCGAGACTATTTCCGAGTCCAATCCCGATTATTCCCATCGCTGCACACTGCTTCAAGAAGGCAGGCTTCAGCAGTGGCTTTGTAAAGCAGTCGGCGAGCATCTCAGCAGTCGGTATGTAGCTCAAGTCGATCTCTCCATCTCTAGCCATATCTGCAGCAAGATAGTACTTGGTCACAATGTGTGCAACTGCAGTTCCGCGGTAGATTCTGTTCTTGATGCTTGCGATCAGTGACTGTGAATCGGAGAACGCGTGAGGGATAGTCGGGATGCTGAGCTCGTTCAAGAGATGCGAGATCTGTGTCAGTCTCATGCAGCCTACTCGAAAGGCATAGTAATCAGCATTGGTCGTGGACTGGGCAGTCAACTTCTGTTTTCTCGATCGCCAGTCGACCGCTCCTCCGAATGTGATGACCAGTCCACTTGTCGATTTATAGTCATCTGGTAATCCAGCATAGTCCGAATCGACATAACATCTAAGTGCACCTTCTGGTTCTCCTCCGAGTCCTCCTCTGAGTACTCCTCCGAAACGCAGTCGCCAGTCCTTCGTGCCGTTGAGATACCGAAACATGCGCTTGAGAGCTATCATATGCTCATTGCTCGGATCGTGATTGTACCAGCTGAGAACTCTGCTGGCGTATGCGATATCGGGCCGAGTGGCGGTCATCGCGTACATGAGGCTTCCCATCATCGATTGGTATATGGTCGGATCGCAGGCTTCTTCGTCGGGCTTCATCTTGTGAAGCTTCATTGCCATTGGCGTGGCGACTGGTCTGGACTCATCCATTTTGAACTTCGCCAAGATTGTCCGAATGTAGCTGTGCTGATGGATGTTGATCGTGTGATGCTCCCGATTACGTTCGATATTCATGCCGAGACAGAAGGAGACACTCCCGAGATGATGCATCCGGAACCTCTTCTTCATCTGATTCACGATCTGCCCAATCAAGCCCTCGTTAGCAATGATGAGGAGATTATCGACGTACAGAACGACTGCGGCAACGACTATGTCTTGATCCTTATCATGGAGCACGAACAGTCCTCCTTTGACACATGATGCCACGAACCCAATCGAGATCACGAAGTCCTTAAAAGTGCCATACCAAACGTGCAAAGACTGTTTCAGGCGATAAAGAGACTTTCTCAAGCGAAGTACGATCTTCTGCGAAGTCTTTGTCTATCTTGGATCGTTGAATCCGCTCCCATTTTGGAGGAAACAAAAGTATCGCTGCGGTGGGTGCATATAGATCTCTTCTTCCAAGTCAACTCCCAAGAAAGTCGTGTAGATGTCCACTTGTTGGATCTCGAGATTGTACTTGGCGGTGATGGCGAGTGCCAGCCTGATGTGGCGCAAGCGAGCAGTCGGTGCATACGTAGCCTGGTAGTCGATGCCTTCGATTTGGTGATTTCCTCCACAGACTAGCCTGGCCTTGAACCGCTGCACATTGCCTGCTCCATCATGCTTGATCTTGTATACCCAGTGACTTGGCAAGGCCTTTCTCCCTTCCGGAAGCTCCATGAAATCTCCAAAGACTTGATGCTGACCAATTGCATCTAACTCTTCTTTCATCGCCGTATCCCATTTGTCGGCGAGCAGAGACTCGGTTGCTGCTTTGTAAGACTTTGGATCGATCGCATCCTCGTGATCGTCGGAGATCGCAGCTGCAGCGTAGATGGGAATCATATCCTCGAATTCCTCATCTTCGAGAGGCAATTGTGCAGACTCTGCCAACGTATCCTTCCCAGTGCGATTTGGGCGACTGCCTTTGGCTGGCGGCTTCCATGCATCTCCAAGTGACATCTCAAGGCCAGCCAATTCTCGTGACTTCATCTTCGGCTTCGGAGGATCCGGAGGTGAATCGTCGTCCAATGGCTCCTACGTTTGATGTTCGGTTGGTTGCTTCTCTGTGGGTTTGGGTATGAGTTCCTTGATGACATCTCTGTAGAAGTGCTCGTTCAAGATCACTTCGTCGGCAGCATTCGGTGCTGTTTACCGCTTTCCTTCTCTGAATACCACATCTCTGGAGCAGTGAAGCGTCTTGGCCAATGGATGGTATACAAAGTACTGTTTAGTCGATATGCTGTACCAAACGAATATGCCGGGAGTGGCTCTGTAATCCTGCTTCTTTCGTTTCTCTTTCGGAACGTGCACGAAAGCCAAGCATCCGAACACACCGAGAGGCTTCAAAGATGGCTTGCTTCCGGATCCATGCCAGGCCTCGTACGGAGTCTTGCCGACTACCAATCGCGTTGGAGTGCGGTTCTTGAGATAGGCCGCCACTGAGACTGCAAATGCCCAGGACTTCTTCGAAAGTCCGGCATCGTCCAGCATGCATCGTATGCGTTCCATGATTGTGCAGTTCGCCTGTTCGATGACTCCATTAGACTGAGGAGTGTAGGGCATAGTCGTTTCCTTTAAGATCCCTTCGGATTTTAGGTATTCTGCGAATTTCTTGGAGGTATACTCACCGCCTCCATCTGTACGAAATCGCTTCACTTGCTTGCCCGACTTCTTTTCTCTAAGAGCCTTCCATTCTTTGAATTTCTCTAGGGCTTCCGACTTGTACTTCAGTATGTACTCATCCGTATGCCTCGTGGCATCGTCAATAAAGAGCAGCATATATCGACCTCCTCCGATGGCTGTTTCCAGGGGACCGTATATGTCCGAGTGCACGACCTGCAGAGGCTCAGTGGCACGGGAGGTCGTGGGAGTACAGGGCTTTCGAGCTAATTGGCACTTGATGCAGCTCTCACAATTGCACTTTCCGGTCATCTTCGCAGCGTCAGTGATGGTCGGCAAGATCTCCAAGGCCTTTAGACCGACCTGTGTCAGGCGGCGGTGACATAACATCCGCTTCTCTGCATCGTGCCAAGATGCATACCCAGTTGTCTTAAGTGCCAGCAGGCAGCTGTCGTCGATATCGGTGTATTCGGTCGATTCCGGGGCTCGATCCAGAACTAATAGCCCATCGACCTGAGGTGCAGTGGAAATCAACTTGCCATGGCGATTGTACAGTGAGACCATAGTGATTCACCGGTTCAACTTTGACGTCCTTGTCCATGATCTGAGACTGTGAGATGAGATTGAACTATCCCGGCGAATGCACCACTTCTTGGAGTATGATCGTTTCCGACTTTCCATCTGGCAGCTGGCAAGTCAACCTAACACTCCCATATCCGGATGCAAACGATGTGACCCCATTATATCCCTTGACCTTCTTCGTATTTGGAGGATATTCGGTGTGGTGATGAACATTGATCGACGGCCGGAGATGAGAGTCGTGCATCTGCAATCGATGAACCAATCACTGGATGAAGCATTTGAGCTGGCCACCATCCAATAGTTCTCGATCCAAGTGGTGAGAGTCGAAGTAGTCTCAGTCGATGCTTTTGCTGCAGTGTCGGCAGCCTTTGGAGGATCGCCACGTTGCCTGCTCAAGCAGTTCTCGGTGATGTGCCCTCGCCGCTGGCAATGAAAGCACTTCTGGAAATCCTTCTCTTTCCTATCGTTGTCTCCCTTATTATCTCTCTTTTTATCTCTCTTATCCCTCCTTGGACTTCTGCCGCCTTTTCCGGCTTTACCGCCATAACCACCACTACCACCTTTGCCACCCTTCTTTGCAAAGAGCAGAGCTTCTGGAGCGAGCCCATTCCCCCTCTTGCTTGTAGCTTCCTTTTCAACAAGCTTGGTGACGATCTCATTGGGCGTGGCGGTCATCGTGGCATTTTTGTCCATCATGAGCTCCAGGAAGACTTTCAACTCGTCGTTCCTTGGGATCCCGCGAAGGAGGTAGAAGATGTGCTCTTGCTCACTCATCTTGGTGATTGCCTTTGCATTCACGTCGGTGTCGGTGTCGGCAGCATCAGTGCCAGCGGTCGATGTTGCTGTCGGTTTTGCGCAGAGATTGTAATTCTTGATTTTCCGATCGATCTGCGATGCATAGTTGTCGACATCTCCGCAGTCCTGTAGCTTGATGCTCCAAAAGTCTTCCCTAATCTCGACGATGTTGAGCTTCAACTTTGACTTGTAGGCTGATGCTAGCTTTTCCCAATGCGTCTTCACATCGTCGACGACCATGTATTCCGCTTGAATTCTCAGCTCCATGTCGAGTAGGATAGTCGATCTGGCAACATCATGGCCATTCATCCAGTCTTTGAAAGGGGCCTTCTCTGTAGCAGTCGCGTTTGCTGCTGGCACTTCCGTCTTGTCGTCGTATCCTTTGATGATACCATACACTTGCCTCTGCTCGAGAAGTAGTGCCATCTCGGTTGCCCATTGTGCATAGTTCGTGCCATTGAACTTGGTGATTGTGATCGTTGTCGAACTCATCTTGCACGATCCTAATCTTGTATCGAGATGTTATATCGCAATCGGCAGCTATCGTAGTTTCTCAGACTGTACGGGTGATGTCCAGCAGCCAACGTCAGAAATACGGCGGGGTGCGGGGTAATTGCTCAGCTTGTTGAGATGCTTCTCCGTGACGATGTTGACTTCCACTCGACAAACGAAAATGGAAATGTTGATCGTCGGTTCCCTTTTGAACGCAAGGGCTCATAACCTGTTGTACGGTGGCGTGTGCTCGAGTAGTCGAGTGTGCGTGGGTGAATGCGAAGGTGTGTCTATTCTATCATGTAACGAGATATGTCACATTGACATAAGGTCGATTGATGACTAATGGTGCTAACTACAAAAGAGACATGTTACATCATAGTCCTTGGCATTGTAATATCCGTACTCCCAATCAGCTCAACAAGAACTCCACCCCCTCATCTTCGCTGAACAATTCTCGCGTTGCAGATATCACTCAACACGTGACTTCCACCCCGTCCGCTACACAGCGACGGTCAATAATTACTCTAACCACCACGCCGGGTACAAGCAGTCGCAACACACCAGCTCCCAGCAGAACGATACAGACAGACTCAACGTGTCGCGTTGTATCCAGCCAGCATCCGGCATTGCTAGCACTCCCACTCCTCTCAGCGGTCTTGAAACCTGCCTACCCCCATCCCGAATCCAGAAGCCCGCGCAATCATTACAAATCCACTGCGAACGCGAGCTACCGAAAAGAATTAGAGACAGAGGCAGTGGTATTTGCAACTGCAGGCGGTGTCTACACCTCGATCAATGGTCTCCGGCAGTTGCTGCATCCATTGATTTGGTCACTCAGACATGACGCGTCTTGTATTTGCAACGGGCAGACTCCTGGAGCTCTACATGTGGAACAGATGGCCATTTATGAGTGCAAGCGACTTGGAGATGGTAAGTTATGCAATGCAACGCGTTGCGAAAGCATTAGCTGAAGCCCTACACAGGCAGATAATAGAGACGTACTGCAACACCGCTATGTAGCAAAACAACATTTGGTCCATAGCATTCGAGGCATGCACAAAGGAGATCTTGAAAGAGGTATGCTGAAGCAACGGCCCACGGTGGATATTACACGCTCAAACCGGTAACAGGTTTGTGCACAAGTCGACAAGGTTAAATCTCATTTTATTCAATCAGTAAGGGACAACATTGCAGAGCTTTATGATCTCCACCGCTTTGAATCCGCCGCAGAGCATTTGGAATTCGTTGATTCCCTTCTGGCAGACAATAAGTATCTTTTTCCTGTAGCAGAGCATGTGGAAGGTAGTGTACGCGGTCCAAATCCAACGCAGAGAGAGTCGAAGGCTGATAACGAATGGCTATCGTCTACATTACTTCCTGGTGGAAGCAATCCCGCAGTTTATCTACATCAAATTTTATCATCGGGCGAATAACTGCGGTAAGTATGCTGATGGATTTTATAATTCCATGATTAACGACAAGGACAGTCATATACATCAGCAACAACCCTGGTTTCCGTCTGAAACACCCGGGTGTTCCGGACGGCTCTGACGGCTCTGACGGAACCTCGTACCCTCTGACGGAGAATAACACGCTGCCTGTAGCCCAGGCGACGGGTCGTGTTGCATAGCAGAGCGCCTGGGAGCGCAGCGACAAACCTGTGAGCGTCTGGGAGCACCTAGAATCACAGTAGAGCATTCTGGGAAAAACAACATCTTCTTTGGGAACGCTGCTGGTGCGCCTGGAACTCATAGCTACTACTAATCGTGCAACGATTTTTAAAACTCATGTATTCAGGTTGTATTCTCA
>Ga0307514_10006352_pt1 | contig 10320 bp, 4 predicted proteins | sample 16_EM_MG_FD_203088 | JGI IMG/M metagenome (GOLD analysis project Ga0307514, IMG submission 203088) | Populus trichocarpa ectomycorrhiza microbial communities from riparian zone in the Pacific Northwest, United States - 16_EM | ecosystem: Host-associated > Plants > Roots > Unclassified | place... | reverse complement strand
AAAAAAAGTTATAGCTTACTCTACTATGAGTCAATTAGGAATGATGGTTATAGCTGTAGGATTATCTTCATATACTATAGCATTATTCCACTTAGTTAACCATGCTTTTTATAAAGCTTTATTATTTTTAGGTGCAGGTGCTGTAATACACGCAGTTAATGATAATCAAGATTTTAGAAAATACGGAGGTTTAATAACCTATTTACCTTTAAGTTACTCAGTTATGTTAATAGCTTCTCTTAGCTTAGTCGCATTTCCATTTATGACAGGTTTCTATTCTAAAGATTTAATAATAGAATCAGCATACGGTCAATATAATTTATCTAGTATTATAGTATACTTCATAGCTAATATTGGTGCAATGTTTACTACATTATATTCTATAAAGGTTCTTCACATAACTTTCTTATCAAATCCGCACGGGCCTTTAGTTAATTATAAATTTGAAACATCTAAAGCTGCACATGAGGGAGATATATTTATGAGTTTACCTTTAATTATATTAGCTGTATTTTCTATATTCTTTGGTTTTTTAACTAAAGATATATTCATAGGTCTAGGTTCAGATTTTTTTTCTGATAATGGTTTATTTATACATCCGTCTCATGAAATAATGCTTAACACGGAGTTCTTTGTACCAGTTTTATATAAATTATTACCTTTATTTTTTACATTATCATTAACAGGATTATCCGTTTTTTTTACAGAATTTTTTCCTAATTTTTTAATTAAATTTAAATATTCTGTTGTAGGATATAATATATTCAGTTTTTTAAATCAACGTTTTGCTGTAGAAATGTATTATAATAAATATATTTCTGGTATAGTTCTTACAATGGGTGGACAAACAAGTAAAGATATGGATAAAGGAATTGTAGAAACTTTTGGGCCTTTTGGTTTACAAAAAAAATTTACAGATATTAGTAAATCTATAAATAAATTAAGTACAGGTATAGTGACTAATTATGCTTTATATATATTATTAGGTCTTTTATTCTTTTTGAATGTTACATTCTTTATTCAATTTATTAACATAAATCAAGCTTTAATGATAATATTAGTCCTTTTAGTGTGTTTTACTATAGTTAAAGGACAAGCACCAGCACATAATGATAATATACTTGGTATGGCATTTGGTATTGAGTTAATAGAACATATTACACAGATTCTCTCTGTGTCAAAACCCTATTATGAAACTATTATTCAAGAAATACCTAAATGTAAGGAAGATGCTTTTAATAATTTGATTTTTCTTAGAAATAATCTAAGCTCGGCTACTTTAAGATACTATGAAGAAACATGTGGATTTTTTACAGATGGTACACTAGAAGGTAAGTATACAGGTCAAGATTTAATGCATCATTCTTGTAGGGCAGAAATGGAAGCACTAAGATCAAAAGTTTTAGATACTCTTAATGATAATAGGATGCTCCCTAAAGGAGATATAATAAACCAAGATCCTGAGCAATACGCTGTAAAATGAGGTAGCAGTAATATAGAAGGTAAAACTCATAATACTGTAAGGATGGAGATGGAAGCTCTTAGAGTTAAGTGTAGGACACATGAGTTTAATATCAGTATAAACTCTAATCCACGTACGTTAGCTGAGTGAGCTAAAGTAAAAGCCGGTCTTAAAGGAAAAATTAATGGATAATTAATTTTTTTCTTGGGGATATAGTTTAATTGGTAAAACTGCGAATTTGCATTTCGTTATTTCGGGTTCAAGTCCTGATATCTCCATATTTTTAAATATTATAATAAGCCTTTATAGCTCAATGGTAGAGCGAAATACTGTTAATATTTAGGTTAGGTGTTCGAATCATCTTAAAGGCGTAATAAGTATAATACTTAAAAATAAATAAAATAATTCAAAAGTTTATGTAGTATAGGCCAAAAGTCTATATTATATATCATGTTTCATAGCTTATATTTATAAAAAAAAAATGAATAATTTTGTAAGAAGTGTATTTCAATCACATCCTTTTCATTTAGTATCACCCAGTCCTTGACCATTTAATACTAGTATATCATTATTAAATACAACAGTAAGTGCAGCATTAACATTCCATTTGTTTTTTCAAAAAATAACAACTGTACTATTATCAGTGTTTAGTGTTGTTTATTCTATGAGTTTATGATTTAGAGATGTTATATCAGAAGGAACTTATTTAGGAAATCACACTTTAGCTGTACAAAGAGGTTTAAATATGGGAGTAGGATTATTTATTGTATCAGAAGCTTTATTTTTCTTAGCTATTTTTTGAGCATTTTTCCACAGTGCATTATCTCCCACAGTTGAGTTAGGAGCTAGTTGACCTCCTATGGGTATACAATCCATAAATCCTTTTGAATTACCACTTTTAAATACTATAATTTTATTATCATCTGGTGTTACAGTTACATATGCACACCATTCTTTAATCCAAGGAAATAGAAGTGGAGCTTTAAACGGGTTAATTTTTACGATAATATTAGCTATAATATTTACAGCATTCCAGGGAGTAGAGTATAGTGTATCTTCATTTACTATATCAGATGGTACATATGCATCATGTTTTTATTTCGGTACTGGATTTCATGGGTTGCATGTTATGATAGGTACTGCTTTTCTATGAGTAGGTTTATGACGTTTACTTGCTTACCACTTAACAGAAAACCATCATTTAGGTTTAGAGTCTGGTATTTTATACTGACATTTTGTAGATGTTGTGTGACTATTTTTATACATTTCAGTTTATTATTGAGGTTCTTAATTATTTACCTGATAACTAAATTTATTATTACTAATAACTCTTTAACTAATAACGCAATTATTTATTGAAAATTGTATAGAGATATAATTCAGAATTACATAAAAAAACATTAAATTAAAGTAAATTATAAATACTTTATATTACCTTATAAGTGTTTTGATATACTAGTAATAATACTATAGATAAGGTTAAAAGAAAAAAAACATAACAAAAGAAAAATGTTTTTAATTAAAATTAAGATGAATAGTAGAAAATAAAAATTTTATTAACATAAATAAAAAATGAAAAAATCAATCATAGTTAAACCTATAATAAAGACTTATAACAATAACTTTCTCAATTAAAACCTATAAAAAAAACTTAACCTATATTTGAAAATATATATATATAAATATGACAAGTTTAACATTTTTCTTTTTATTTATTCCCATATTAGCTCTAATATTGCTACTTTTAAGTATAATATTATCACCACACAACCCTTATCAAGAAAAGAATAGTGCTTTTGAATGTGGTTTCCACTCATTTTTAGGGCAAAACAGAACACAATTTAGTATTTCATTTTTCATATTTGCGTTATTATTTTTATTATTTGACCTAGAAATATTATTAGTTTATCCATATATAGTTAGTGCATATACTAATGGAATATATGGTTTAATAATAATGTTGATATTTTTTTTTATATTAACACTAGGATTTGTATTTGAATTAGGAAAAAATGCATTAAAGATAGACAGTAGACAAATTGATAATGAAAAAACAGAAACATGAAAAAAAGTATTATACGTATAATTAATTTAAATTAATTAAAAAATAAAAGAAAATCCCTATTTAACAAAAAAAAGCTTAATAAACCTAGTATATATACGTACTATTACAAAAAGAAAAAAGTATAAAAAGAAATTATTATGAGAAAATTGTTATAAACTAAAGTAATATAGTGATTAAGATAGCGAAAAACTTTTATCTAAGAAAAATCAAATAATTAAACAAAGTGAACTGAAATATCTAAGTAACTTTAGGAAAGGAAATCAAACGAGAATCTATTTTTAATGTGAATTAATATAGAACCTTATAAATCCCTTGAGATTACTCGGGACTATAGGAGCTTTCAAGTAAAACGGTATATCTGTTTGAATAAAGGGGAACCTTCCTCTAAAGCTAAATATGGTTTATAAACAATAGTAAAGAGTAATTGTGAAGGTTTTACAGATCAATAGTAGTTTTATAAGCAGCTTAAGTATAATTTAAATAAATAACAAAAGCGTACCTTTTGCATAATGGGTCGGCAAGTTAATTTTAAATGCAAGCAGAAAATAATCTGCCGAGAGAAATCGATTATGTAAAAAATGAAAAGTATTTAAAATTAGACCCGAAGACTAGTGATCTTACTATTATCAGGATTATAAAAGTCCGAACGGTATATCGTTGTATAGATATCCGAAGAATAATGGTAAGTAAGTGAAAGATAAAACTAACTAGTTAAGCTGGTTTTCCGCGAAACCTATATAAGTAGGTAATTTAATTAACATCTTAAAAGGTACAGAATTGTGATCTCGCTCAAACCAAGCAGTCTCGCTTGGTTTGTTTACATCGGGGGATCGTGAAGATTTTATCGGAGAGTATTTGCACTCGGAAGGTTTAAGATGAATGTTAAATAGTCCGACATAGTACGATAAGGTTGTATGTCAAAAGGGAAACAGCCCAGAACAAGAGTTAATAAGGTTCCAAAATTATTATTAAGTGAAATTAAGGATGTATCTTTTAATACAATCAGGAAATAGACTTAGAAGCGGCCATTTTTTGAAGATCTCGTAACAGAGCACTGATTATAAGAAGATAGCACCGAAAATATAACGGATCTAAATAATATACCGAAACCTTGTCTATACATTATGATATAATGTATGGGGTAGCGGAACATTGGGTAAAATTTCGATTAATTCTTTAAAAGAATTAAAATAATTAATCCAAGTGATAATGCCGACATGAGTAACGATAAAGAAATATATTCTCGCCTAAAACTTATGGCAGTAATAATCTACGGCTTCTAAGTTGTCAATCTGTCTTTTTTTTATTTAATGTAAGTAATAAGCATGATATGATAAAATTATCATAAATGCTTAATGAAAATCTTAGGGAGTTAGTCAGTAAGATATTAGTCTAATTATCTTACAAGATAAGGATGGTTAGGATAAAAATGGTACGGTAACACTTGTTTGACCGAATCGTTTTTATTTTAATTACTACATAAATAACGGCATAGCGGGAGGCCATTATGTTAGGCTACATAGACGGATATTAAGATTAATAGGTGGTATAATTTAAAAGTATCTCTCGTACCACTTTCTTAAAGAAAGCATTAATTTAAAGATTATTTGACATAGAACAACGATGAAATAACAACTTTTGTATACAAAACTATTTAAAGTTAAAATAGTTCAGGAAAAACACAAGTCCCATTAATGTAATTTAGACTTACAACAATGGAATATAAGTAAATTTACTTATTACAAATAAACCGTACCTAGATACTAGCACTAGTAAGTTAGTAGAGAATACGAAGGCGCTTGAGAAATCAATCATTAAGGAACTCGGCAAATTGACTCACGTAACTTCGGGATAAGGTGAGCCATTCTTTTAAGGTTAATAATTAAAAAAATTAATCCAAAGAAGAGGAAGCATAGAATAGTGTTGTACGACTGTTTATCTAAAACAAAGCACTCTGCAAAGATATATATCGAAATATTGAGTGTGATGTCTGCCCGGTGTCGGATGTGTAACGAATATGTTTTGGTTTAAAAGCTAAGATATTGAAGGAAACCCCGATAAACGGCGGCCTTACCGATGAGGGTCCTAAGGTAGCGGAATACCCTGGCCGTTAAATGCGGTCTTGCATGAATGATGTAACGATACAACAGCTGTCTCGATGATTGTCTCAGTGAAATTGGAATAGCAGTGCAGATACTGTTTACCTCTAGATAGACGAGAAGACCCTATGCAGCTTTACTGTTACTAATTTAGATAATAATTATATTATTAATTAGCGTATAAGGTAGTTTTATAACATATATATATATGTTACCATTTATATAAATTTTAAACTAAGTTGTAACACCTTTTTTTAATATAAAACGATCATTTGATTAGAAGACAGTTTATGCGGGGCACAGATCCCATAAAAAGTACCTGGGTATATCCAAATTACTAATTGTAAAAAACCATAGTCTTTTTAGATCTTAGTTATCTATCTGGATAATTAATTTGCAATTGATTATTTAAATAATTATCCAATTATAGAGTATTTTAATGATAACTTTTTTTTTTTTGGTAGGATTTTAACTATATGGTAAATAGTAGTATAAAATATATATTATTCCTAATGGTGAGGTATTATTATATGTTACAATTAATAGTTATTACATTACTTGTAATAGCTAATCTACGTTCCTATTAGGAATAATATTTAACATTTAACTTATAAATTAAACCATAAGTTTAATCTATAAAATTAAAATATACTTTCAAAGTTTAATGGCTTAATCTTGCTTTACTGTCAGACCTACAAGTCCATCAGTCGCGTAAGCGGGGCATATGATCACAAGGCACGGAAAGGAAAGGTCTTGGATTTTTGAAAAAGTTACGCTAGGGATTTAAATTATGTTAGTCCCTCAATATTAAAATTAAATATTGATAAAAATCTGGGTAAATTTCAAAGAAACTTTTTAATGTTAATTTGAAGCGAAATTTGTTAATTAAAAAGACAAAAACGTTTAACGACTAAATTATGTTGTAATTTATAAATAATCCAGCATTTATATATAGAGTTTATAAATATTATTGGAAAATTCCAAAATGAAAAGTTTAATAATTTAATTAAAATTAATTTTATTATTACGTAATAATATGAAAAAATGTTAAATTTAATACTACATAAAAAATTATACACAACTAATAAAGATTATAATAATGAAAATAAAATAAAAACTTCTAAACATTTTCCTTCTTCTACTAGAGAATGAAAAGATAGTATATATGTATATAATAAAAATAATTTGAATTTGATACCTACTACAGATATAATATCTACAAACATTATAAAAAGTTATTTTTCAATTTTTAATAAAAATATAGAAAAAAAACTTAGAACAAAGAGATTATCTGCAAGATTTAGAAAATTATCTTCAAATAATATTTATATTAGCAATGGAGAATTTAAACATACAAACAATAAAGTAATAATAAATCTTTATATATTTAATAGACAAAATAAAAATTATTCATTAATAATGAATAAGGTAAAAGCAAAACTATTATTTTTTTTTAAAAATTCAAAAAAAAAGCTAATAAAAAGAATAAAATTTCTAGAAAAAGAAACTTTATCTTCTTTTTTTTTAGATAAAATATTTTTGATTGAATGACTGGAAAATGTAAAAAAAAACAAAAGAATTAATAATTATATAATTGTTAGTATACAAAATTACTGTAAAAAACTTATAAATAATGAAAAGAAGAAAAGGTTAGTATATTGATATTACAAACAAATTAGTTTTATAAATAAATACAAACATACTTATGTTTATTTGCAATATTTAAAAGAACACTTAACCAAATTATATAATAAACAAGTAGAATTTAATTTAATAAACATTAAACGTTTTTATTTAAATAGTGATATATTATTAGAATCTATAACAAAGAAGATAACAAAAAATAGAAGAAAAATGTCACGTTTTTTAACTAAACTTAAAAACAAAGTAAAAATAAAAAAAAAGAATTCATATTTACATAAATATATAATTAACAACAAATTAGATGAAAAAAAAATACTTACAAAAAGCACTAATTCTTTAAAAAAGGCTGTAATTAAAAATCTTAAATACAAAGATGTAACAGGATTTAGATTAGAGGCAAAAGGTAGATTAACTAAACGTTATACAGCATCAAGATCCTTATCAAAAGTAAAATACAATGGAAATCTTCTTAATATAGATTCTTCTTTAAAGGGATTATCATCTGTATTACTTAAAGGTAATTTAAAATCTAATGTGCAGTTTACAAAATTAGCATCTAAATCACGTATTGGATCTTTTGGAATGAAAGGTTGAATAAGCGGTTATTAAATTAAATTATTATACAAAAAAACATAAATATATATAAATGGTGATATAGTCTGAACAAAAATTAATATTTTTGAAGTAAAAAACAAAACAATATTTGAACAGGCTAATGTGCGCAAGAGAGTACAAATTGAGTGCGCGGTTTGGCACCTCGATGTCGGCTTAGCTCATCCACATGAACGCAGAAATCATGAAGGGTTCGACTGTTCGTCGATTAAAGAGCTACACGAGCTGGGTTCAATACGTCGTGAGACAGTATGGTTTCTATCTTCTAGAGGAAATTAGAGTAAAATAAAGATAGCCCCTTTGTACGAAAGGAATTGGGTATGTAGACCAATAGTTTACTTGTTGTTTTAAATCTAGACATTTATTTTAACTAAAATAATTTTAATTTAGACCATATAATATTAGTAAAGAAGAAAAACAAGTTAAATATTCTTTACCACTATTATAACAGATAACCCGGTTAATATCAGTTTATCTGTCATCTTAATTATAGAAATAAGCATGGCAAGAAAGCCACGTCTATTAAAGATAAATGCTGAAAGCATATAAGCATGAAGCTTACTTTAGTATACTTTTAAAAACGTAATAGAACATTACGTAATAGGCTTTAGTTGTATTAATTTTAATGTTTTCAGACATAAAGTGCTAATTAATTTATACTATATAGTACAAATATCAAGAATAGGCCTTTTTAGCATAAAAGTAATGCGACTGTTTTGTAATCAGAGGAAGTAAGTGCGATACTTGCATAAGGCTTTTAATATCAGACCCAGTGGTCAAGTTTGGTTAAGACATAACATTTTCACTGTTGAAACGAGAGTTCAAATCTCTCCTGGGTTGTTAATTAGAGCAAATAGTTCAACGGTAGAGCAATCGTTTTACACACGATAAGTTAAGGGTTCAAATCCCTTTTTGCTCATTGAACCTATTTAATAATTAAGCGGATTCGTATAACAGTTAATACATTTGGCTCATGACCAGAAAATTGAAGTGCAAATCTTTAGTCCGCGCTTTATATTAATCCGAGTGCTGGAATTGGTAGACAGGGCGAACTTAAGATTCGCTGATAATATCGTGAACGTTCAAGTCGTTTTTCGGGTAAAGATTAAATGATAGATTAAATAAAAATCCATAAACAACTTATATAATGATACAAGCCGCTAAAATAATCGGAACAGGTTTAGCTACTACAGGTTTAATAGGAGCAGGAGTTGGAATAGGTGTAGTTTTCGGTGCATTAATAATAGGTGTTTCTAGAAACCCTTCATTAAAAGGACAATTATTTGCATATGCTATATTAGGATTTGCTTTTGCTGAAGCAACAGGGTTATTTGCTTTAATGATGGCTTTCTTATTATTATATGTTGCTTAATAATTTTTTCATTAAGGCTATAGCTTAATCGGTAAAGCAAACTACTCATAATAGTTGAGATAAGTGTTCAAATCACTTTAGCCTTATTATATACGGACTAGAGCCTGGTTGGTTAGGCGCCTCTTTTGGGAAGAGGATTAGTTATGTTCGAATCATAATAGTCCGACATTATAAATAATATTTTAAGTAAAGCCCGAGAAGCTCAATTGGTTGAGCGGAACACTGAAGATGTTTAGGTTATAAGTTCAAATCTTATCTCGAGCAACTGTACTTTAGGTTTGTTATTTTTAGAGACTATATATAATCAGACATATGTAGAACGATAATAACCATAAATAGGTCATTAAATATAAAGTAAAATTTATTACATAAAACTATATTTTACTCAAACTAATGTAAATTTTTTATAAATAGGTGTGCTGAAATTGGTAACCAGGCTCCGCTTAGGACGGAGTGGTGTATAACCATACGAGTTCAAATCTTGTCACCTATAAAAATTAAATGATAGGTTATGTAAAAATCCTTAAACAGGTTAGTATATTAAAAATTAATAATGTAATTTAATTTAAGATATATTACATCAAATATGCTGTTGACTAATAGGCAAGTCATAAATTTTTGGTATTTACTATTGAGTGTTCGAATCGCTCCAGCATAAAAAACAAATATTATATATTATTTTTATATAATAGTTGTTTAACATATATATTTCCTTTTTTTGCTATATGTATATAACTATAGCGTAACTTTAGCTGTATTTTAAATAAATTTAAATAAATGTTATTATCAACTCTTATATGTGTACCTCTTATAGGTATAATTTCAATATGATTATTAAATACATACGATGAAAGTATAAATAAGAATTTACTTAAATTTATAGCCTTACTATTTTCGTTAGTAAATTTAATATTATCTTTAATAGTTTGAATATTGTTTAATAACAGTAGTAAATATTTTCAATTTGTACAAGAACAAACTAGTATAGGTTATTACGATTTTTATTTAGGAATAGACGGTTTATCTATATATTTCATTTTACTTACTACAATAATAATACCTATTT
>Ga0307514_10006351_pt1 | contig 10320 bp, 13 predicted proteins | sample 16_EM_MG_FD_203088 | JGI IMG/M metagenome (GOLD analysis project Ga0307514, IMG submission 203088) | Populus trichocarpa ectomycorrhiza microbial communities from riparian zone in the Pacific Northwest, United States - 16_EM | ecosystem: Host-associated > Plants > Roots > Unclassified | place... | reverse complement strand
CCCAGATAACCCACCGCCTATAGTACTCCTGAGGACCTCTAAATCCCGTGCCATTGCAACCTCCGCTTCCACGCGGCGATAGACTCCTTTTCCCCGAGCTTGCTCCGCAAAGCCACATTGAATCCCTGCTTCTCCACCCCCACCATCATCAACCCCATAAACCCAACGCACCACCCCCCTCCCCAGCCCCTCAGGGCTCTGCCCCACGCTGTGTATAACAACCTTCACCCCCCTCTCCTCTGCCCCCACAGGGCATATATACGCCGGGGGGTAATATGCCACCGTGGCCCTCAACCTCGCAATTGGGGAACCCGTGAACTTTAGCGCGTGCAATGCCGGAGAACCAAATGCTTCCAAAGTCATCATCAACACCCCCCTCTTTCTTTTCTATTTTTTGAGAGGATTGGGGGGGGGGTGTACGTACCAATAATCGCATATGCCTCCCCGGGCTCAATCTCGTCCGCAACCTGCTGGAACCCCCGCACATCCGCATTTTCGAGATAGTGCACCCGGTACCCTTCGTCGCGGTATCGCTCGAGCTGGTCTGGGTCGAATTGGGGGAAGTCGGAGGAGATGAGTAGGAGGGGGCTGCTGTGAGAGTCGGAGGTGGACATGGTATTGCTTTTTTTTTGGGGCGGAAGGCTTTGGGGGGGAAGTCAAGACCTGATGCCAGTGGCTGCACCTGTTATTATTGTTACATGCATTCTGCACAAAAAAATAACCCCCACCTTCCTAAAACAACCTGTATGTATGTATGTATGTATGTACAGTACATGCACTCTATACTAACCGACTACTCTACCACGGCATTGCTAGAGTACCTATGTAGATACCGATTTAAGCACCCACATAAATAAATCGGCCTGGGCACGAGAACGCTAGGTATAGTACTTAGGTACAGGCTTGGGTACTAAGTATTATTTCTGGCCAATCTATTACATGTTCCATTTTTCCTGAACTTGTGGTTTTTTTTTTGTGGTTTTCTTTGAAGGGTTACCCTGAGCTCTGTCACTCTTTCACCCATTAATAACTCTTTCGCCCAACTTACGTTAAATAAAAAAATAATATTCTTCCCACTCTTCCGAATAATAAAAAATTTTTTCTCTTTCCTCACGCACGTCAAGATTACCTCCGCTGCGCTTCGGTAACCCCAGTCAGGCAGGCTGCTCCCGCAGCCTTCCCTGAATCATCCAATAAATGAATCTTCTATTCAGTGAAAATTAAAAAAAAACACCTATGCCTCTATCTTGAAAAACCCGAGCAACGCCGATAGAAAGTAATGGCCCGACCCTGTAGATAAGAACGAATATGACTACGGTATCCCGCAACTAGCCCCTCATCTCTTCTTCAGTTCTAACATAATCCGGGTTTCCATCGCCTCCATTTTTCTCAGCAACACATTCTGACTGTTGTCCATCGTTTCCTTCACAAACTCCTTCAGGGTCTCCTCCTGTTCCTTCATATCCTGCTTCCACTCCTTGTCCCGGGCTGCATCGTGAAAAAAAAGTTTGTATCCACCCTAGTTATGTCAATAACAGTTACACATACGGATACAAAACATCGATAGAGCTTTGAGAGATATACTGCACCAAGTCCAAGAAGAACCGTTCCCAAACCGAACGTAAGCATCGTTTTGACATATCCATGCATCTCACTATGAGTTCGTTCGTTCAATCTAAGTGCAACAGCAGCGTCCTAAATCCACTCACTCACTTTGTTAGTATGGCTCGGAAACAGATGCAAAGCTGCCTTACAGTTCGTAGCTGAGCAAGGTCACTAATTGGCCCAGCTGGTTTAGTTGTTTTTGCAGTGCCATCTGCCTCTCCGCCGGCGGCCTTCAAACCCTGAAGCCCTTGAGTCAATAATATAACAAAAGCAACTGAAGATACTCTGAATAACTGACCCGAGTACCATAAAATGTACGCCTCCCCACGTCGTTAACCCACCCACGACATATTTCTGAAGTAAGTCCAACATGACGATCAAGCATCCTGAGAAACATCTTCGATTTAGATACGTTGTGCTGAGATATGGACTCCTTTCTGTATACCGTTTCTTCGACTTTGTCGGGCGTTCGTTGTTGTAGCGGATTAAGTCCTTTTCGATACATAAACGAAAGCCTTCGCTTAGTCCCAAACCTTATGTATGTACATGTAACTAGCAAGCTGATGTTGGAGCGACGACAACTCCACAGACTCAATGTGTTTGATAATACTGATTGAAAACGTTGATGTAATAATTATTATTGAATATTGATGGTACAAAATAGTGAGGGACTGTAAGAAACTGTGATAACTGCTTGTATCGTAATTGCTCCAAGCAGGTAAGTATTCTGGAACATAACAGAGGAGGAAGCAGTGAAGATGGTAGATTACAACTTTTTCCCACAACGCAAAAACACCAAATGAATCATCACAGCGGGGGTCCCAAAATCCTAGCACCAAAAAGAAAGAAAAAAAAAGTGCTCACATACATGCACCGCCCTCCAAACTCCTGACTCCGTGTGCCGTCACGCGGCTACATACACACCTACCCAGATGGCTGGCTACATAGGTCCTCTGCGGTTGGCCTGGTCAATAGTCCATCTTCTCTTCCTTTCAACCCATGTCCCATGCTCCTCCTTACCGCTGTCGCTCTCCTCACTACCAGCAGCCTGCTCCTCCTCATCAGTGGGGCCTGTTGTGCTCGCCACCAATCTAACCGACGCACTTCGTTCCTTCTGCTCCCGCACTCTGTGAACCCGCTCCTTGTCGATAAACAACTTCCTGCTATTACTTCTGCTCAATCCCCCTTCAGAAGTACTGGGGGAGACATCACCAGCATTGGCTCCAGCTGCTGTAACAGGCCGACTCCACAATCCTGCCGAAGAAACCGTAGACGCGACACTAGAGCGCCGGGGTAAAACAGGGTTGCGTGCTATGTCTTCGAAACCATTTTCAGAGAGTGGTAATAGCCCGGGGGATCCAAAACCTCCGGTACCACCACTCACTATGGACCAACCACCAAATGTAGACCCTCCACCAGCGCCGGACATTGCCCTAGTCCGAAGAGCACCAAGAGACGGAGAGTCTCTTCCTACAAGCTTTGGGCTATTTCCAGCTGTTGGACTCATGATTGCGGCCATACTTCCTCGCCGCAGATGCTCCGTGCTAGCCATTACCTTCACATCATAGCTAACATTCAGCTCGGTAGACTCAACCGGGCAAATGGGTGCTAGTGGAATGACTCCTGCACTGTAAATGGTCTTTAGTGGTGGTTTTATCGTTCTAGATAATTTATCTGTCCGCTCTGCCATTGTCATTGATGCAATCCCAATGTCCATTAGCACCGGTTTATCCGTCATTGCACCAATGAGAGCGTTACATCCTGCCCCATGAGTGACCAGTACAACGACAGTCTCAAACTCTCCCTCCACCATAGCATCGCGCTGTTGCCCTGCATTTGAATCCCTCTCTGCTGACACATTGGGGCATTTCTCTCCATCCATAGGCGCAGAGACGCCCGATTGTTTACACCCCCCCGGTTTACCCCAAGCCGTCTTGTAGGACGTGATAGCCGCATCCGTGGTAGAAAACCAATTCAGCATCTGCCTGTAGCCCTTCCGAAACCGCTTATGCATCGTCGACCACTCTTCACCATACTCACCTCCCCTCCCAAACTTGGTAGAATCCCATGGATAGTCAATGTCAATACACTCCTTTGCATGTGAGACAAAACCTCGTGGGATCGGCGCATTAGGGGAGATGGCGTAGCCAGGTGCTGGGGGAATGTAACCCACTGAGGTTGCTGAGAGGAGGCTACTTTCCAAATCCCTTGAAAAGGTGCTCAGGGGTGATTGCGGGGCATTCGTAGATGGGTTTGGGTGAATTGCGTGTGCGGATGAAGGACGCATCAAATCAGCTTTTGCAGTCACTGCGAGCAGTGGAATTTCTGGGGGCGGCGAGACCTCTGTGAAGTAGTCTGGGGTAAGCCACTCGCCCAGCCATGAATCTACCCGTAAAAGTGGTTTTATATATTCTCGCTTCGGTGGAGTATTGTCTGTGCTTTCCTGCTGTTGCTGCTGACCCCAGTACATGGAGATACCAGCTGATATAGCTATCGACGTCTGTATGCATCTCAGAAAGGGACTGGTATGAATAATTATTCTGGTTTGTTTGGGCTTGAAGCCTGTACCCTTCGACTTTGGGTCGGTCAGATTGAGACTGCTGGTTGCTGGGGAGGCACTCCTCGTGCTCAAGATATTCGCAATCCTCTGCCCCAGACTCCTCGCTTGCAGCCATCCTCCGTAGGTAAGTGGTGGGTCATAGGGCGTTGCTGAGGTTAGATGCCAGTTGGAATCTGCTGCGTCGAGGCGAGCACCGTGACGTACGGTGAAGATGAATTGGGGAAGGGAAGGATCGGCCATTTTATAATGTCGGTCGCGTTGCTCAGTAGTAGGGTTTATTCCAGTCTTGGTGGAACAACGAATCCGGGGAAAGATATACGAGTACTTTGCGGAGTGCTTATTCAAAGCTTGCTTTTTTGACTCGGAAATTTCTTTTTCCTGCTCTTTTTTCTGGTTTCACCCCAAGCCAATGCTCCAGAATTAATCATGCAACACGAGAAGAGCTCTGCTTGTGGTAGCGAGCGAGCTCGGGCGCCCACTGTGCATGTCAGACCACTGTACGATGACGGGTCAGACGATTCTCGAGAGCCAGTAGGTAACAGGTGAAGGATGCAAAGTCTAAGTTCTGAGGGCGAAGTGACGACTCAGCTGAAGCCTCGATAGCTAATTAAGTGGTGGAGTTACAGGGTGGGGCGCGGCACAGTGTGTGGGGTGGGGCACGGGGTGGGGCACGGTGTCGGGCCATGGGGGTGGGCTTATTGACTTCCATCTTCTTTGATCTCTGCACTTTTTGCCTCTGCCAGATATAATTCCATGTGAATCTACACAGGTCCCATGTCGAATTTAATCTATCAGCATGCGAGGTCACGACGACCCAGTACATATGTACACCCCCCCTTCCTCCCCAGCTGAGGAGCTGCTGGGGTAGACAGCCGCAGCCACTGACCAGGCCAGATTCCCATGGGAGCTCCCGCAACACGATAAAGTATACATACTGAAGTACCTATTCCATGAAAGGTCACGTGGGGATTAGATTCAAAAGCTCATGCCCAGACTGCGGGTGAGGGGAAATAAAATCAACGAGCATTGAATTGACTGAAGCCCATCTGTTCCAAAATGACATGCAGGGCAAAGAAATTTGAGAAAATGTATAACCAAGAAGGATCAAACGCCATCATCAAAGGGATTGAGTGTGAGCCATAGGGCGACACAAAAAAAGTAAAAAAGTCAAAGTAGGAGAAATGTCGTATCGTGGCCTACGAAAGTACAACAAGGGCCATGTATGCTGGGGAAACGCATATCAGCAAGTCCAGCGATAAGAAACTCGTCCAAAACATAACATGAGCGGAAACAACCAGGAACAAAGTAGACCGGGGTAAGGATGTTCCGCTGGATTGAGGGAGGGATGCAGTCCCCAGCTGTAGGCTTGTGCGGCCTGGGGTTACAAGATGGCAACCCAACGGACTACCTTTGCCCTCCACTAACATGTTTCCAAGCTATCACGTACGCACTTCCTTACTTGTTTCTTGAAGCCTGCCGGGTCTTCTCGCCATTGTCTTGCAGCATTGACCTAAGCACTGGGATTAGCCCCTGCAATCAGGGCCTCATGAAGTATATAGTTCCACGTACATTTGCAGGTGACTCGTCATTCGGGCTGCTGAGCATAGATATTACCGAGAGTAGAATCGACTCCGGGGTGTGAATTGGGAGCCAGCGTTCCTGGACCGATTCATAGCCATACCTGCGGGAGGAGTGAGCTTTGGTTTTCCTTAATTGCTTATTCTCATCCATATAACTCACTTGTCTTCTTCTGGAGGATGCAAGATAGAGATACAGACATTTCCATCGGGATAGACTGTGCAACAGAGCCTGGATTAGCAAATTCCCCTGCAGCCTTGCTCTTGGTGGGATCTTATACTGTTTGGATGCCAGATTGGAGTTTCGAATTTCATCTTTGGCGGCATGAGGGGATAATCCTTCGGGAAGCTGAGTCTGGCTTTGAAAAATCCTCCTCCATAGAACTTACAGTCGTCGGAGATCATCAACATCACCTCCCACTCATAAATATTGTCGTCAATTAGGCCGACGCTGATGTTCGACAAGTCCTTGTCTCCTTGCATCTCCTTGAGTTGCCGGCGGAGAAGAGCGCTGGAGGCAGCTGGGGAAGACATTTTTCTCGAATCTGAAGCCTGTGATCAAGGTAGGCGGGGTTCGACCTGAGGTTTCTGGTTGCGTTCACGGGAAGGAAGAGCCTTACCTAAGTAGCTGCAGCTAAAAGGTTATACCTTCAGCTTATTGAAACTTATGCGAGCTTAAGTCGAATTGGATCTTTCCCCATACTCAATTCTGTCAAGGCCCATCGAATGGGATTCTTGGACCAGAGATCTCAGTCCTTGTATCCCCATAGCAATTGTCTCGAGTGCTATATATGTTCCCCCCTCCATCGCCTGTGTCAGGGCAACTTCAGTGCAATACTCTGTCCAACCCCAGGCGTCAACTATGGTTTGGCCTAGTCTGTTCGGCTTTTTAAGTAGCCACCGTGTAAACAAACCTTATCTGATACCTCTCCATAGTTGGAACTTCGTCTATTTTCGGACACGCGTACTTAACAATTCTGTGTTTGACAAGTTCAGGCCCCATCTACATTGCACTCGAGAGTTTCGTGGCTTGGCGCCGCCTACTTTCCATAACCCCATTTCATACCAGTACATGATGTACTTTCTTGCAATCAAAGTTCTGTGTCTCTCAGTGGCTGCAGCTGCGCCTTGGCCATCAAAGTGCAGGTTAAGTCCCGTCCGTTTGACTACATTACATTGTCCATCATATTCAGATGCCGTTCTACATACAAACAGTGCCAGCAGATGCAATTTCCAACATGGCCAACCTTCGGGTGATTTTTGTTGGTCTCAACAACTAACAGGGGCCCAGGATCTACAATACGGCCTATACTGGTATTTTTTAGTCTAGAGTTGGTGATGTGAACGAAGATCCAGGGGGATGGATGTTGCTTCTAGATGCCTCGCGTATGGTTTTGTAGCTGGTGCATTGCTCTAGCGATAAGGGAGACTCAACCCACAGAGTAGGATAGATAAGCCTATTTACTGCATAAATATGGCAACGGGTTAGCATGCAGGTGGTTTTGCTACAGGTAGCTGTGCACGTTACCCTGAAATAGTTGAGGGTAATCCTAGCAGAATTTGGCAAAAAAGATTGAACTTGTAGCTGCAGTAGTGACCCCATCCTCAGAATTACATAAGATTGATTAAATGTACATCGTTGGGCGGACAGCGAGTAGCGAGATAGACATGCGCCAACGCTGGACTAAAGTTGGGAGCTGGGCTTTTAATTAGATCTATTTTCAGGCGACGGCCTATATTGATTGGCTTGCGGTGGAAATTTAAGGTGGGAGAGTCAAAATGTAAATTCCTCCGCACAGTATCGGTTTTTCTAGGAAGTTGCATTACAATGGTGTAGGTTATATAAAATCTATCAAAACTCGGGTCTACACCATGAAGTAACAATATATCAAAGTATTTCGAAACTACAGGTTAACTCACGAGAGAAAAAAAAATAGGGTAGAGGATTCCTAAAAAGCCTAGAGCTCATCCCTAAGATTTTTCTCCCAAAGGATATCCTTCGCCTCAGACTCCGGAGCATCATCCCCTGCTTCAGGCTTCCTCCGTAAAAGACAATATCCTCCCCAAGTTTTGTCTTGGTTCCTCCCTGGAATCCACAGAGCCCTCGCTAGGAAAGACCGTGTTCCTGCTGCGTCCAGAAATCTTTCACAATGAACTCTCTCCCATGTGCTATCATCAAGCATGTAATTTGGTTCCAATTCTGAAGGCTCTACAGACGTAGATGGTAAATAGGAGTCGACAAGATAATCACAAGTGGAGATGTCAACCTGAAGGCACAATACCATTTAGCACGAATAAATTCCAGAGTCAAGAAAAATGGGACATACATATTTCGACATATCCTCCTGGTTCTCGTCGTTCATGCCCCCCGGAATAGCCCACATTCCAGGCCTATCCCATTTTCCAGCGTCACTCTCCATAAACTGGCCCGGGAGTAACCCCGCGAACGCACTCTTTACAAACTTCGGCCTCACTCCATCTGGCAAGAAGTAACTCGATGGGAATCGATACCATTCTTTCCCGAAACATACACTTCCTGTTGCATTTTCTGGAATATATTTTGTGTTGTATATGTGCATTGGGGCACTGTACCCAGTCACCACAGCAAGAATTCGCGACGCAGATATAAATAATGCAGTAGCCATCGGCAAGATGAGAACACCCCAGTTCAATATTGAAAGGAGGGTGTGCTGAAGCGGAAATTGCACATGCGTCGTGGATATGTAGGTGGAGAATGCTCCCCAGATGGAGAGAGTGGCGTGAAATGCGATGGCAGAGGAAAGGCATAAGGCCGGATATGCAACGAACATGAAGCGCTCCTCTTTGTGTGGTTGGATGGAAAAAATGACCAGCCAGAGGTAGAATGGGATCGAGAGATTGATGAGGGCTAGTGTTGACGTTCTATGTTGCCTGCCATTGCTAGTAGAAACAAAATGGAACAAGACCTGAGGAACTCCTTAGCAGTCTGAAATATATGACCTGGGGAATTTCAATGTACCAATAGAGGGACAGAAAGAAGAGCAAGTGGCAGAAGAACATTGAAGTTCAACGCCAGGTTGGCAAGGTAAAACCACCAAGGCTCGGTACCGTAGATGTCAGGCCCTTTTCCAGCCCCGCCAAAAACATTGTATAATACAATGTTTAGAGGGACCACCTCCAGTCTCTTGTATGCCCAGGTATCAATAGCAGTGACAGCTGCCTACGCAATTGGTCAATATTATATATGACTCTTAATATACCGCGGATCACGTGAGCCTACCAGAACCCCCAAAGCGCCCAATGCTGCCTTGATAAAAACACCTAGAGTGTGGCCTATACCATTTGAACCAATCCCGACCAAAAAGCGCTTCACCGTAAACGGAGCCACCATTGCCATGCTAAAAGGCCATCCCAACAACCCTCCAATGGCAAACCAGAACACACCTCCAACGACCCTGCGTCCCTCGGAATGGTGTCTGTCGATAAAAGCTGCCATCCCCAACATCGTCGTGTACATCGCAAAAGTTGAGGGCAAATATGCTGTAGCCGCATGAAACATCCCAGCGGCCGTCATTGTTGCCACGAGATAAAGCATGCCAATCTTCCTGCTCACATTGACCGAAATGCCTTCATATAGTCGAGTTTCGCACCAAGCGCAGACACCCGCAAAGATACATCGTAGAGCATAGAACTCGTAGACCTAAAGGTACTGGTAGCGTCTTGAACTTAGTATACTGTAAAAATCGTAATATCTCTCACGACCCTCCACGTTTCCAGGGGAACCACCCACCTTGCTCATCTGTGGCAGGGCTGATACCCACCTGCTCAGGAATGCATGAAACCCTACGTATGCCCAACTTCGAATTGCATACTTTGGTGAATACTCCCATGTCTGAAGTCCATTGTTGTGGGCGAGATAATGTGTTGGCTCCCAGTAGTTGAACACTTGAGGGCCTCTATATTAGCTTCTGGGACAGCGTGAGTACTCCACGAGAGCATACCCTCATCGCAGTCGGGTATCGTTGCGTATCGAGCAGAGAGAAGACGTATAGCTAGTAAAGTCGAGAATACCGTGAGTCTTGAGAATATCGGTCGAACTACGTTTTTCCCTCTGGGTAAAGTGAAATTAGCATCGTAAAGGGGAATTGACCAGTAAATATACCTCTGAGCTACGGGCTTCTCCATCTTTTGCTGTTCTCGTGCAGTATATTGTAGCCGTCAACATGCTATTTTGACATCACAGGTGTCCCCTGGTGCAACGACACACGCCAAGACAAAATTATGGGTTGTATTTGGGTACCCTTGCTGACCTACTAGCGGGCCAAGACGGGCTAGCGGGCAGCCCTGCAACCCCCCCCCAAAACTAGAAACACTTGAGATATGCAACGATGAACCAAATGCTATTATCCTCACTAAATACACAACTATGGAATCAAGTACGCTCTACAATATGGTCAACCTCATACCCCACCAAACTGAGTCCAACACCCAATATCCCCCCCTCCCAGTATGGCCTGCCCGATCACCCCTCTCCCCCCTGTCTACCCTCCCATACACTGAATATCCTGCCAATTTGCTTAGGATCACTAGGAGGCCTTT
>Ga0307514_10006350_pt1 | contig 10320 bp, 7 predicted proteins | sample 16_EM_MG_FD_203088 | JGI IMG/M metagenome (GOLD analysis project Ga0307514, IMG submission 203088) | Populus trichocarpa ectomycorrhiza microbial communities from riparian zone in the Pacific Northwest, United States - 16_EM | ecosystem: Host-associated > Plants > Roots > Unclassified | place... | reverse complement strand
TGAAACGCAGATCAGTTTGTATTCAACATGCAGCTGTGTTGTCAAGCATTTAAAAGATTTCATGCATCTTACGAACCCCTTTGGCACTTGTGTATCAAAAGGTAATAGAATTTACACAAATTTATAGTACGAACCTGTTCATTTATTAGCATATCAATGCTCTAACATGTCCTGATTTTCAATGATTCATGCATCAACATATTAGTTCTATATCTTACCCATATTCACGCTACCTTATATGTCATGAAATCATTTATTTTCATACAGTGAATCAATTGATAATCAACCCAATCAACATCTCATGCATTTATACATGTGCTAGGATGAAATGTTATTTTCAATGGCCAGGTGTTCTCACACAAATACAGAGAGTTATACCTGTGTTGTACTGTGACACCAATCATTGAGCAATCCACTAATGATGGGAATACCGCAGATGGAATAAATACTTGAGGGCAATAGCGGATGCACCTCGATGCCAACAGAAAACAATCATCTGCTATGTCTGGTCTGGCAGTAAAATCCTGCAAAATAAATGCAAAAATAACTGAATGCCACAAGCGCTATGTGCTATTAGCAAATCCAACCACCAACAAAAGGTAATGCATCAATGTGGAACCTTTATATTGGTGAGAAGACATGTTGTGCACTTGAAGAGGGCTTCAATCAAATTTTTCAGGTAGTACGCACAAGATGGGTCAGAGCCAAATATCTGCATCCCAAGATGACAGCTGACTTTAGAATTAAACATGAAAAAAGTGTGCATATTAGGAAGAAAGACATGCCTTTATAACTTCACTGGAGAGATAAAGGAAGCATGGCTGGTGGTGCTGTTGGTACAGGCCTTGAATCTCTTCTAGCATTGCTCCAATTGTGATTCCCATGAGCCTTCCAGATGTTCTCACCTAAAGAAAACCCAAGCTCATTAATATCAGAGTAGTGATGATTTTTTACCAAACAAGATCACCAACAAAATACAGCATCTTCATTCTTAAACTCTACCGATGAAGTACGAAATAGAAAGGTGTCAGTTGAAAATTAATGCACTGAGTGAAGCTGTTGTTGAGATGGCTTGGAAAAAAAAAATCCTTTGAACACTCTTGACAAGGATTATTTTGACAGTAAAATCATTAATACTGACCAACTAAAGACCACCTCTCTCATATCTAGTTTTCTGAAGTTCATGAGTAAAAGAAGTGAATACAGCTAAGGAAACTCACAGCATATTTACAAGCTCGGCAAAGAGACTCCATTGTCCGCATATCCCAAGCACGACTACAGAAAACACAGATCAATAGAGAACAGAAAACCAAGGAATATCTAAACATGATTACTGCTTTTCTTATAGCACCCGGCATGTACTTACATGTCAAAGATTGCTTTCAAAATTGGCCAAAGTCTTTGAATTGCATCTGCCACAGCTTCAGGGTGATTTACATACCTGAAATTTTTTTTATTTGAAACTTAAGAATATCAATCTGGTAAATTAAAAAATAAACTGAGAATGTCAATCAAACCTAAAGATGTATGCAAGTCGATCAATATGAACTGTTAATTCACGAGCAAGTTTCTTCTCCAATACATCTGGGCCTTGACTAATAATTTCCTGGTTGTTCACATTATAAACTTGCTTAGTATTATGAAACAAGAGCAATTCTGAAAAAAAAATCCATCAGAAACAAACCAACCTAACCTGTAGAGGAGTGACAACTGGCAAGCATAATTTCTCCAAAGCCAGCTTAGCCTGATCAGCAGGAAGTTCTGTAATGACCATGCTGTAAAACAATGCATAAACATCTAAATCAAGTGCTCCGAGCAGAATTTCATCAGATACTGATTCTCAAGTAACCAATATACCTGAAGGCTTCGACCACATGCAAAGAGTCCCCAGCAGAAACTTTCAAACTACCTTCCCCAATCACAGCACTGTTGTATATGGAAAAGAGTTCGTCAAAATATCCACAAAGCTTTCTCCGGCAATCTACAGTCAACATTTGATCCATGTTTGAGTGAAGGTTTTCAGAATACAACACTAAATCACATAATGCAGTAACAATGACAATAGAGTAGAGAGAAGTTGTGTATGTGCGTGTCTTCTAAGGAGTGCAAAACCACTAATAGAACTAAAACTGAAAACTCACAGGGAAGAAAAACAATCATTCATGATTTTGAAGGAGATAACGCATATACCAGAACTTTTATCTTCTTCATCTTAGTGGTTTTCTCAACTTCATTTAGCATTTTAGCTGTTGATAAGCTAAAAAAGCTGAACATGATTGTTTAGCATTTGCAATCATTCATCTTCCTATTCAAATCATAACTCTGATGCTCTTAGAAAACAGCTCTTGAAGCATAAATAGATTCTCTCAAATCACAGGCTTGACACAAAAATATCTAGTTTAAAAATAAGAGACAATCATTCGCAAGTGATAGCCAGATAAAAAATGGATTGGATCAACTCCTTTAAGTTTGAAATTGGTTACTTTTAATGCATTCCCTGATGCTGAGTAAATAGAGTGGATAAAATCCAAGGGTAGAATCCAGGACACACAGGATGCAAAACCAAGGGCAGAGTCCAGGATGCCCTCAAACAATCTGCATTTACCATATTCAACCATAATCAACCACTTTCATTAAGTTTTCTTGAAAGTGGAATTTACCTATCATATACCAGATGAAACCCCATCTCCTCTTCTTTTTTTTTCTTTTTAAGGATAGAAAAAGAATGTGCTATTAACAGTGAAAAATAAGCAATTACAACAAAGAAATCCTCCTGGAATGGTTTTCTGATTCCTTTCAAATATTGGTTAATTTAACTTCTCAAAAAACCCCTAAAGCAGAAAATTATGAAGAACCCAAAATAATTAAATATAGGACCCAAAACCCCTTTATAAGACCCTCAAAACAAGATAGAACCCTTTAAATATGCAGAATCAAAATCCATATTCCTTCATCACCATCTTTCACTAATGAGGTTAACAAACTTCAATGCAAACAATTGGCATTTGTTCATCAAGTATGGAGGGTTTCGATTGCAATGCCATTAATATTCTTTACAATTACAACTAAAACCCATTTAGGATGAAGACATAAAACAGAAAGCTTCGTTAAGTAATAATTGTTGTTATATGCACAGGAAACTTGATAACTAAATGTTGCCAACTTATAGAGACTTCTCTAAATTCAAATGCTCCTAAAGCCAAATAACATACAGTGGTGGAAAAAAATTACACGACTAAAGAGAGTGTACCATCACAGATGTGTCTGAATGCCACTGCCGCAGCTGCTGCAGAATCTTCTGATTTACCCATGCCACTGAGGAGAATTTTTATGACTGAAGACAGTTGAGGAAATCCATCCAATGCAGCATCAAGCCATTTCGAATATGCTCCAATGGTTAAGCACACTGAAATTTTTTCCTTAAGTTAATAACTTCAGATTTCACATCCAGAAACAACTTGCTTGGTGAGGCCAATGCACTGGAAGTTTGGAAGTCAAAACAAGTGAATCTGTAGCTTGGACAGAGACGGTTCACCATCTCAACTCCACACTAACATCCACAACCCCTTGGTGGCAAGAATAAAATATATAAAATAGCATCCACCCACCATGAGAGTTGTTTACCTGTCTGGAGCAGTTGGGGCTCATGAGGAAGTTCCAGAAGCAAAGACATAATCTGTTTAAAGCGAATCAACCAACAAAATCTTTTATGTTTCTGAGAGTTCTGAACTAAAACAATCTGAAAACAAGTAAACCATTTTCAATCCATAAACTACTGAATTGAAAATATGGATATAAACTACAGGAGTAATAGGTTTTGTCCATATTATGATTATATATACATTATCTGTCAACCACATGCAAAAGCAAATGCTGGTTTCCTTTTTCAGTTTTCAAATTCACAACACAAACAATAGATGCACTGATCACAAAATTCAAGACATGCTAAAATTAAGGACCATGGGACAAGCCATGCAACTGCAGTCCTATAATGAAATAGTAGATGTTTAAGGAACTAAATGGTTTCCCAACATAACAGAGCAACAGCAACAAAACCACACCTGTAAAATAGAAGCCCTCAACATAATAACTGAGCGTAAAGAAAGAAACCAAGAAAAAAAAAAAGAACTTCAGAAATGTTTTACCTTGGGCATTACTTCAGCTTCAACTGTCGAAACATAATTTGATATGGCCCTGATGCAAAACAAAGCTGCTTCTGCTGGATGCCATTGATTGTGGTCATTCCCCAGGCAGGTTCGGGCCTTCCAAAGTTTAAAAGATTTCACATAATTCATACAAACAAACATAATTAAAAAGGATAATAGAAATACTCTTGAGGGTGGCATGCAAAAAAGTTCTCATATAACCCCTAAAAAAATTAATCCATATCAGGCATGTTCCCTTCTTAGGAAACAAGACAGTTATGACACAGCATTGCAGCATGAAAGGCAGTCTGAGGAGAAAACAGGAAGCAACAAGATCTCTATAAATGAGGGTCCAAAGTTTAATTACACAAAACAAAATGAGGCATGGTTATTGAAGAAACGATGTTGGAAGAAATTATCACCAAATGGTTTTGCACAAGTATTTCTGTTAATGTTATTTCCATATTGAATGGCTAACTTGGACTACAAAATGGAGGGTAGCCCTCATCCAACCCAAATGACTTTCCTCAGGTAGATTAAATCCCAATCCTTTGCCTTGCAAGAGAAAAATATAGCACTTGGTTGCAAGGACTGGATGAAATAATATAAAAAATGTCATTATAGTTATCTCTCACATCAATTACCTTTCCAGGTCAAAGCTACTTGGATACTTTTGAAGAAGATTGAACCAATTGCTGAACTACCAAATTACGACTCAAAAACTAGTAACAATAAGAGGCCGGGCTTATTTGAAAATTAGTTCATAAAATAATTTATATACAATTCCTGGATGCCACTAAAGCCTCAAGAAAGGATATAGCTTGCAATTGCAATGTTGCACACCCTGTTAGTTACAATGAAGACTTAAACCTTAGTTTCCAGTTCTCAAACATCTTTTTACAAAAATATAAGAATTATTATGGTTTAAAATACAATACATACCTCAGCAAGTTTTACGTAAAGAATTCTCAAAGTTGCATCACCGCCTAAAACTGATGCTGCGTCAATTAACACATCCGCGACAGCTAGCATGGTCACAGATTTTGTTAGTGTTGTAGAAGGGTATCCGGGCTCATAAATGTAAAATATAAAACAGGCAAATTGAAAAAAAAAAAGAAAAAAAAAAGAGGCAGATAACAAATCAGCAATTGAAAGATACTAACAATAGTGCAATCAATGAACAAATTCGAAAACTATAGCAACAGGGGGAAAAAATTATCCAATTGAGTGATGGACATGCCAATGAGCAAACAAAATTTTTTTAACAATATTTTGATTCAAATTGTTGCCTGAAACTAAAAGCAACCATTGGATTGTGCCAAGAAGAGTTTGTTTGATCAAATAAGGGGAAAGTGACTGATCAAAAGTTAAAAGACAATTTAATGATTATAGATAAAAACACCAACAACCAGACAAATGACTGTCAGAAAGGAAAGAGATACATGAGCCAGTGTACCAGTCAATTACTCACAATAATATTTGTATGCAATTTCCACATCATGTACATACAGGGACCTCCACATTTTCCTAAACTACTTTTCCCTTGACTGCATTGTTTGTGCCAGTCCACAAAGGTATATCCTGCAGAAACTCTGCCAACAAAATATGCCCCCCTACCCAAGCAAGAACTATGATTCAACTAACTTTTATATTACCATCATTCAGAATTTATGCTGCTTTTATCACCTATTATTTTCATGATGCACAGCATGCCAGTACAAGCCATAGATCCAAAGCTCTCAACAGATAAATTTGACAGAATCACAAATGAAATATATATATATATATATATGGAAAATCAGAGAATCTGATACAGAAAAGTTTAGAGGTTAAGGTTGTGTTTACTTTCCAAAAATAGCCTTTTTGTTTCAAGCTCTAGTTTTCTTATTCATTCTAAAAAGTTTTTTCCATGGAAAATTAAGGAAACATGTTTATTATATATGAATTTTCCAAAATAGAAATCAAGGGCCTTGTTTGATTTAATTGAAAATAATAAAAGGAATGACCATGAACCATTATATGAACCAAACAAGGCCCTTATTTATATAGTGGAGAATTTGGAGTACAACTAATTTGGTGTTTTCCAGTTTTCTAGAAAACTGGAGAATTAAAAAGCATGTATTTCCAAGGAAACAATTTTTATTTTCAGTTAGCAAAGGCATTTTCAGAAGTTTCCTGTTTTGAAGAAAACATTTCTGGAAAACTCATAATTTCTATCAAAGAACTCATGCAAGTCCCTCTACCAAACTCATTGGAATCAACTATATAAACCAGTCACCTCATCAATCTGTTTTAGTCTGATTTCTATTATTACCAGAGTTTCTGAACTCAAACTAATTATATAAACCAGTCGCCTCATCAATCTATTTTCCTTTAAAAAAATTCCAAAACTCATGTTTTTCCAAAAACAAAAATCTAATTCCTCAAGAGTACCAACATACTACGAAGTTAACCAGTGTTTTCACACTTCTTCCAAAATAATCATTTATTACCGATCTTTTTAGTCATCTAAGACTAAACTATCAAACATCTGACAGCATAACCTGGTCAGAAAGCAAAAGGAATGATAAGATATTTACAGTTTTATGTCTTAGTAACCTAAAAGGTACAAGACACTGGTTTCCAGTTTAAAACGTCTTAAGTAATGTCTTTGGGAAATGCTGTTGTTGCAGTGAAATACAATCAACATTAAATTACCTTTCCATGCCTTTTGTATGCTTGATGAGTTTTGAAATATCAAAAACAACACTAAAGTATTCTCCAGAATGCTTATGACAGGAAAAGCAAAACAATATCCAATATCAAACAGCCAATCATTACCATATCTAGTCTGTTTGAATTCCTTGAGATCTTCAACTGACAGGGTTTGATAATCTGGAGGATATTGAACTCGAGAGCTAACCTGTGATGATAAGCCATAGCTCTTTAAGATTTTTTATGAAACAACATACAACAAGGAAAATGATTATTTATTCATATGCATGCTTTTACTTAAGAAAACCATAAAAGAATTTTCATTCCCTTCAACTAGCCATGAAAACTTGAGAGAACAAAAGCAGAGCAATAAATTTTCCACTATTCATAAGTAAAAATTTATTGACAGACAAAACCAAACTTGACAGCCAAAAGGAAATTCATATGGACCAAGGTATCATGAAGATTGCAAATGCTGCGGTTGGAAGCAAATAAGCAATAAACAAAGAAAAAGACCTCTTTAAGTTTGTTAATGTGGCAACTCTAAGTTCTCAAAAGGACTTGGAATGAATAACAAAACGAATGTATTTTCATTATTATGTTAATGCAGCCTCCATTTTTAAGAAAGCAAAACCTATATGCTATATCAAATTGTGACTATTGATTTATACAGAATTGGCAGTGTATTCATAGTATACGATGGGTGAGCGAGGCTAAATACTGCTATCAACATAACTACCATGTCACATGCTACATTGATAGCTAAAGTATGAGCAGTACAGCTCCAACACTGCATAGTCCATACAATAAATTTCTATGAGCATGCTTTGGTCAAACATCAATCATGAATGAGCTTCTCTTCATTAGACACAACTACACTAGAAATACATTCCGTTGCATGCTGTTAACAATCCCACCAAATCGATTCAAATAAGAGAAATAATGACAAAGGAGGAGAGCATAAATCAGCAGTACCATCCAAAGTAGGAAAGCATTTTTTGGAGATAGAATCTTCTTAGGGTACAAAATCACACACTGGTACCCAAAAATTGTTTCCACTTCATGTATATTTTAGGGATAGAAACTTCTTATAGTATGCAAACATGCACCACTACTTCAAGTTATTTCACAATTGATAGCACTAATATTGAGGCTCTGAAAATCTAAACCAGAAAACTCACCAGGGACACAAGGGACTCATAGGGTGACCGAAAAACTTGCAGCCTCCTCCTACTCTCAGCTTCAATGGATGCTTCATTACCAAATGAAGTATAGGAATCCCTGGTAGAATAGAATCATCATATTCAAACTTCCTTTACAAAGGGATGCAGCTAATGCAATAGAACTCCACAAGGATTCACCTCTTAGTCAAGAAATGTTGAAGACTGTGCCAGAAATTAAATGTCATTGAAGCAATGTCATATTCTGGGTGTGAAGCAACTTCTAACAATGCATTTACTATCATCATTGACTCATTAGAACCTGCAAACGAGAGGGAAATTTCCAAAAATGCTAATCAACAGAAAAAGAGAAAGATCACATACAAAACAGGCTTCGTTAGTCAACCAAAAGCACTCTGTAATGATTCGAAAAAAAGTGGACAGAAAGAAGCAAAAATAGTTACACCTTACAATAAACAAACAAACAAAAACCTTGAATAGGCTACTATTGATAGGAAAAGTTTATACCAGTTGCAATCAGCTCGACATATGAATCACCCATGTCTGCAAATAATCTAGCAATGGCCTTCACATCTTCTTCATCCTAAAAGAAAAACCATGTTTAAATAACAATAAACAATTTGCTACATTGTTCTCACCAAGACCATGTGTGCAAATATGTTGAAATAGTAACTCCAAGTCTCCAAGTAAAAATCCACTAATGAAAGGACATAAAAATTCAAGCCTAGAACATCTTCATGGTGCAATGGGTGGTGGAGCATCTCCACCAAATAAAATGCAAGTATGAATATTATCCCAGAATTGCTGGCACAAGTATGCAGCTCCTTGTAATATGAAATTTTCAGGAGCCAACTTCCTCCAAAGGCAAAAACTTAGAACCATGTCAGCAAATGATTGATTCACACCAACTCACCTAGAATTCCCATCCATTGGATGTAAGCCATTTATCAATTAGCAAATATAGATCATTTTGATCATCATCTTCATATTATTCCAAACAAAATGTTATGCGTGTTGGGGAAAAACAGTTGCTAATTATCTTAATCTTATAATGCATCATTTGAATAGAACATGACTCATTCAGATCTGTGGTAATCCCCACCAACTTATAGTAAAAAATTAATCATTTTGGTAAAACACATTAAAAGCATAATTATAAAAATAAAGTATGTATATAAACAAACAAACATGCACGCACACATGCATTTCGGTTCATGTATTACCTGAAAATTTCCTTACTTTATATCATTTCTCTTGCTTAACTGTATATTAACAATTATCTCTGATCCCCTCCCATAGTACACTTCTTGAACAACACATCCACCATTTCTCAAAAATCCAAATTTGTTTGATAAATTCATTTATTTTTATGAAATTGAATGCATTTGAATAACATGTTTTTCTTTAAAAACTGCATAAGGGAATATGAATAACTACTCAATAACCAACAAACCATCAATATCCCAAGATTATTAATTTTGAGAAATGTATTCAAAAGCATTTCAATAAAAATCACAAGTAAATAGGCACCAACTTTGAGTTTTGAACCCTCTGTAGAGTGCGATGCTACAACTCAAGGCCTACCCACCCCAGCAAGGAAAGAGAACGAGTGAATTCAAATGAACCACACACCACTTTAATAGGAGAACATTGTTTTTAAGTTACTTGTTTAGCACATCTATTATGATACAATATCATCACTCATTGAGATAAATAACCGCAACAGCCACAAGAAACTTTATGAATGCAATACCTTTGAAGGATCTCTGAGTTGCTCCTTTAGACTCATGACTTGAGGCACAATCACTTGAATTAAAGGCATCTGTACAGGAATACCACCAGAGTTTCCAGCTGTTGTGTAATGTATTAATTCTGATATGACTGCACAAATCAGGGAAAGTAGAAGACTGAGTCCAGGACTCCAAACACACCTACATATCCTCTAGTCCTCTACAGATTACAACTGTTCTGGCTGCCAACCACATTTGTGAAGATGAAGAAAAGATGTATGATTGACATGCAAAAGATTTCATTAAATAATAACAGCATCTTCCTGAAATTCTGGGAAAAGAATTAAAAAAAGTAATTAAATATGTAAATCATCCAGCTTTAAGAGGGGGGGACAAGTGGGTTGGATAGATAAAGAGATACAGATTTAATACGTAGGTGTTGCAGATACAGAACAAATAAAATATAGGAAGCACAGATGCAACAGGGTAAATACAGTCATGCCCTTATTATGGCTCAAGAGCAGGATAACATCAATTATGTTCCAAAAATTTTAAGAACTTTACAGAAAT
>Ga0307514_10006349_pt1 | contig 10321 bp, 11 predicted proteins | sample 16_EM_MG_FD_203088 | JGI IMG/M metagenome (GOLD analysis project Ga0307514, IMG submission 203088) | Populus trichocarpa ectomycorrhiza microbial communities from riparian zone in the Pacific Northwest, United States - 16_EM | ecosystem: Host-associated > Plants > Roots > Unclassified | place... | reverse complement strand
TGGTGGGGTATGAGGTTGACTATATTGTAGAGCGTACTTGATTCCGTAGTTGTGTATTTAGTGAGGATAATTGCATTTGGTTCATCGTTGCATATCGCACGTGTTTCTAGTTTTGGAGGGGGTTTGCAGGGCTGCCCGCTAGCCGGTCTTGGCCCGCTAGTGGGTCTGGAAGGGTACCAGCTACCTATCTAATCTAACTACGTCAAGCTATGCTAAAGAACAAAATAAATGCTATGCAATACCAGTGCTATACTCCCCTTCATCAGGGACGGCATGGCTCTCCCGCCCGTCCCGTAACAAACTAGCTAAGACATGTAAAGAAAAACAAGCTATATATATGTCTGTAGAGTATCCAATAGGGAAACATAGTCAGGCTGGAAACACAGCTAACTACTCTCTGAGAATAAACGGCTTCAACCTGTCTGCATGCCAACCGCGATACATATATAGTACTCTCCGTCGTCTCGAAGTCGATCTTTCCTTTCGGCGAAATGTGTATGATCTTTGCCGGACCCTTCTAGCGGTCAGTTCATGGGTTGCCGGGTTTATTCCTCTTGGTATAGTTTTGGAATAAGATGAGATCCCCAATCATATAGTAATGACCGGTAATTTCGTTTGATGCTGTTCAACCCCCTGTTGCCAGATGTCCGATTTCATCCAGTTTTTCGTTATGGAGGAGTATCGCCTTAGAGGAAACCGAACGCAGTTCTGTTGCTAGGTTTTGTATAGCTGACCTGGGTTGGTAACCATATAACAACTGGAATGGAGAGTAACCAATAGAGCCAACTCTCGAGTTGAAGGAGAACTGTGCTGCTTGCAGTAAGGACTTCCAGGCTTTAGGGTCCTGGTTAGCTAAATTTGCAATGCTTCTCTTAATCGAATGAATTGCTCTTTCTGTTTTGCCCTGTGTCTTTGCTGTTCCAGGTCCCGCAAGACCCAGTGGGTATCATTTTCCTTCACCCAATCTAGGCATTCATGGTTTTGAAAATGGGGTCCCCTATCCGTATGAATTACCCTAGGAAAACCACAGTGTAGGCAATATGTCTACAACATTTTGACTGTAGCATCCCCGGTTGCCATACGAGATCAAGATAGCCAGTCATATTCCCAATCAACACCAGAATGTAGGAATGCCCCTGGGCGGCTTCGAAAGGACCCGCATAGTTGAGGGTGACCATCTCAAATGGCAATAATTGGTCTTAAGGAAAATCGATTAGGTCTTGGGACTTTTGACAACGTTCGCATGATCGGCAGTACTGTCAACAGTCTTTTATCATAGTTTGCCATGCGTAGCCAGCCTCCATTAGCTTCCTATAGGTAATATCTGCTGCATAGTGTCTGGCGCAGGCCAGATCGTGGAAGTCTGTTTCGTTGTAGGATCAGGGTATCTACTGAGGACTAAGCGAATCACGTGCAACGAGAGAAATTGCTTTGTAGTCACGTGAGTAGGACCTACTTGCTAAGTTACAGGAACAGGAACACAGCCGCGGGAGCAATTGATTCTACCGGTATACGAGAGGCTTGTGCCAACCAGACTATTGGTTCTGCACTCTTGCAGTACTTAAGGTAGTCAGCTATGGACAGATATCTGGGTGTCAGCTACTCTTGCATGAATAGTATTGTTCCATTGCCATAAACAATATTGTCACTGTCATGCGGGGTGGGTAGCTACAACACAACGACACAAACAACACAACACAACACAAGACAACGACAACACCATCCCTTGTGATACTTACATATAAAACCATGGCCGAAGTACTAGGTGCAGTCGCAAGCGCGGTGGCTGTGGTTGAAGCTGCTGGCAAGGTCTGGTCGACGGGCTGGAAATACTATCAGGTAAGAATCCCCCCAAAGCAACTTGAGCCATAGTGAATAACTTAATATGGGGTTAGGATGCTAGGAATGCCCAACCCGAGATGAATGACCTTATGGATAGCATTATGGCTCTGCAAACTGCATTTCAGCAAGTTCAAAACTTGGCGAAAGGTCCTGGTGCCACCAAGTTGATTGCATTGAAGCCACTCCTCGAAAGTAGCGCTTTGGAGCTGGAAAGGGAGTTTAACCGAATTCTTCAGATTTTACAGCCAGGACTAGGGCAAAGGGCAACGAGAAAAGTGTGGAGACAGAGGTTGAAGTGGCCATTTCAAAAGGCGGATGTGGCACAAATTCTTCAGTTGCTTGAGCGGCATAAATCAGCTTTGATTTTGGCCATGAATTCTGACCAGATGTAAGAGCCTATCTACTTCTTCCTCGTACCTGACTGAAGTCATAGTATATGCTAATATCCATGGATTATCATTACTAGGACGGCTGTTATTCAAATTGATAATCGAGTTGAGAAAATTGACAATCGAGTTGAGGAAAGTGTCCACTATTGATCCGTGCCAGTACTACATAAAATCACAAATTGCACAGTACTAGTACTAATTATTGGTACGTATACAGTCACAACACCAAAGCACAAATATTGCAAAATTACCATACGCTGAAGGTGCTGCCCATAATGACTGGCTCCGGCGACATGAGGATCACTGTTTACAGGATACGCGAGTAGAGCTCCGTAAGCAGATTATGGACTGGTGTGACGATCCGGATAGTAAATGCATCTTCTGGCTTAACGGAATGGCCGGGACCGGAAAATCCACAATTTCTCGCACAGTTGCTCGAGAGCTTGCAGAAAAGAAAAGACTTGCGGCGAGTTTCTTCTTTACCCGAGGCAGAAAGGATGTCAGTCACTCTGGCATGTTCTTCACTACGATTGCCGCCCAGCTTGCAATCAGTTTACCAGTACTCCGGACATCCATCTCAGACGCCATCGACAACAATGCTCATATCTTTAAACAAGGACCTCGAGAGCAATGGAACCAACTCATTCTTAATCCTTTAAGGAATGCCCCTACTCAATCAATTCAACTGGTTGTAGTAATCGATGCACTTGATGAATGTGACAGCATGCAAGATATCCAATTAATCCTCCAACTTCTTGCAGAAGCCAAGGACCTTGCGACAGTTCGGATTAAGATTTTCCTTACCAGTAGGCCTGAAATCCCCATCTTTGATGGATTTCGTCAGTTGTCTGGTGAGGCGTATCAAGATTTTTTACTCCATAATATCCCGCTTGATACAGTGAATGCAGATATATCTACTTTCTTTCGGCAAAAGTTGTCGCCACTGAAAGCCAAACATGGACTGGGGACACCATGGCCAGATGAGCAAATTATTGAACAATTGGTGGAAAGAGCAGCTGGGCTGTTTATCTACGCTGCAACAACACTTCGATTTATCCAAGACGGCATAGATGGACCTGAAGAACCACTCTCTTTAATTCTTAGTGCAACCAAGTCATCCCTGTCGGCAACAGCGCATCTTGACGGCATATATACAACACTACTCCAGCACTCAGTTCTTGGAAGGCGGGGTTATCAAGAGTGTGCGGGACGGTTTAGACAGGTGGTTGGATCCATTGTGGTAATGTTTAATGTTATGCCAGCTAGAAATCTAGCACAGCTGCTTCAAATACCACCCAAAATGGTTTCAAGCACTTTGGACTCTTTGCGTTCTGTCCTCAATGTCCCAGAAGAAGAAAGCCATCCTGTTCGATTATTTCATCTATCCTTCCGTGACTTCCTACTGGATTCTCAGAGATGCAGTGATTCTCGGTTTCAAATAGACGAGAAAGAGCGACACACCATCCTATTTCGAAAATGTATGGAGCATATATGTCAGCTCCAGGAAAATATTTGCAATCTGTGGGGACCAGGAGTTTTGATTACTGAGATTCCTGATGATACGATACAAAAGAGCATTCCACCACACGCTCAATACGCATGCCGTTACTGGCTTGAACACTGCCGACTTGGGAATCCAGTAAAAGAAGACATCCAGACTATTCGGCAATTTCTGGAACAACACTTTCTACATTGGTTGGAGATACTTAGCTTAATTGGAGAGGTATCAAATGGAGCTCATATGATAATAGCTCTAGAGGAGATGCTATCTGTAAGCTGCAATGCTCATTACTTTATACAGAGCATAGTATTGACCTGAAAACAGGGACAATTAGGAGACTATGATCCCGGATTGTTAGAACTTGCATATGATGCCAAACGATTCGTATTGCATCTGAGGTCAATTATTGAAGTGGCACCGCTTCAGGTCTACTATTCGGGACTTTTATTTACTCCAGGATCAAGTCTAATTCGAGGAGCATACTTCAAAAATATCCCTTGGCTTACTATGGAACCCAAAGTGGCAGATATGTGGGGCTCATTGATACAGACGCTAGAAGGCCATACCTGGTATGTCAATTCGGCTGTGTTTTCACCCAATGGAAAGCTTGTTGCCTCTGTATCCTGGGACAACACGGTCAGATTATGGGATACATCAACAGGAATGCAATGTGGAGTTCTGGAAGGTCATACCGATACAGTCAATTCGGCTGTGTTTTCACCAGATGGAAAGCTTCTTGCCTCTGCATCCTGCGACAACACGCTCAGATTATGGGATACATCAACAGGAACGCAATGTGGACTTTTGAAAGATCATACCAGTGAGGTCAATTCGGCTGTGTTTTCGCCCGATGGAACACTTGTTGCCTTTGCATCTTCGGACAACACGGTCAGATTATGGGATATATCGGCAGGAAAGCAATGTGGAGTTTTGGAAGGGCATACTAATTGGGTCTATTCGGCTGTGTTTTCACCTGATGGAAAGCTTGTTGCCTCTGCATCCAACGACAGAACGGTCAGATTATGGGATACATCAACACGAAAGCAATGTGGAGTTTTGGAAGGTCATACCAATTTAGTTTATTCGGCTGTGTTTTCACCCAATGGAAAGCTTGTTGCCTCTGCATCCTGGGACTGCACAGTCAGATTATGGGATATATCAACAGGAAAGCAATGTGCAGTTTTGGAAGGTCATACCAAGGATGTCAATTCAGCTGTGTTTTCACCCGATGGAAATCTTGTTATCTCTGCATCCAACGACAAAACGGTCAGATTATGGGATACATCTACAGGACAGAAATGTGGAGTTTTGGAAGGTCATACCGATCTAGTCTATTCGGCTGTGTTTTCACCCAATGGAAAGCTTGTTGCCTCTGCATCCAAGGACAACACGGTCAGATTATGGGATATATCAACAGGCAAGCAACATGGAGTTTTGGAAGGTCATACCAGTTGGGCCTATTCGGCTGTCTTTTCACCTGATGGAAAGCTTGTTGCCTCTGCATCCCGGGACAAAACGATCAGATTATGGAATACCTCAACAAGAAAGCAATGTGGAGATTTGGAAGGTCATACCTGGGTTGTCAATTCGGCTGTGTTTTCACCTGATGGAAAGCTTGTTGCCTCTGCCTCCTTGGACAACATGGTCAGATTATGGGATACATCAACAGGAGAGCAATGTGGGGTTTTGGAAGGTCATACAGCTGCAGTCAATTCGGCTGTGTTTTCCCCCGATGCAAAGCTTGTTGCCTCTGCATCCTTGGACAAAACGGTCAGATTATGGGACACATCAACAGCAAAGCAATGTGGAGTTTTGGATGGTCATACCAGGGATGTCAATTCGGTTATGTTTTCACCCGATGGAAAGCTTGTTGCCTCTGCATCCTGGGACGCAACGGTCAGGTTATGGGATACTAAAAGCGAAACAACCATAGAAATCATAAAAACTCATGCCGGCATCAACATTCTGAACTTTTCTAATGACGGAATGCATTTACATACGAGCGACGGCATACTGCAGCTCAAGTCATATCCTCACAGCGGCGGCAATTGGGAACTACCACACACGCTACCTCATTCCCTGGATGTTACTGATCAATGGATCACATGCAACATGAAGAAATTGCTCTGGCTTCCTGTTGAATACCGACTATCCTGCTCTGCAGTAAATGACACTGGCAACCTTATTGTCATTGGATCTCCCTCTGGTCGAGTTACTTTCATATCTATTGATTTTACCGCTCTCCCGGCTGCATATCTCCAGCCATCTGTTAACGTTGCTGTCATAGAAGGTACGGGCTTCCTTGGACTTGTTGGCTGTTAAAAGCTTTGATGAACTAATTCACTGGTTGGTGTACTTTAGGTGCAAGTTAAATCAATGGAACTGCGGGCATTGGATGTTGGTGTGTTTTTGTGTGATGAAGTATATGAGCAGCGGGTCCTCCACCTGCCCATTCAGATCCAGGGAAGAATCAGTTTTCAGTTGACTGAGGCTGACGTTGGGGGGTTCTCAAGATGCCTTATTGGATCTTCCTGTACATTATCGATACTGAAAACGCTCGAGGTCGCATAGGAGAAGTGATGTCGGCTGGGATTCACAACTAACGAGGCCACAGCCAGCTATATGGTGAAATTTACAGCTTGCCAGTTTTTTCCCAATGATAGACTTTTTCCCATAAAATATCTAAACGAGTTACCCTGGTTTCAAAACCTTGAGAGCAGCGAATCAAAGCATGCTCTCTAGTCTACAAAGTAATATTTAAGACAATTTACTTTTTGGAATCCTCAATTGATAACCAAAGCCGTAAAGTCAGGAACTTACTACTGCGCCATGCTTATCGTCAGTTCATTTGTGGTGTTCCAACAAGCAATACCGCATAATACTGGTGGCATACAAAATCCCAGCGGAGAGGCCCAGACGTACCTGTAGGATTACGAGGTTATGAACGGAGAAATTTTGGAAAGAAGAATATATTCATTCAATCAAGATGAGCTTCGCTATATGTAGGCTAGGTATGGATCTAGTGCTCTCTATGTACCGTATTCTTCTTTGGCGAATTCCTGGCTCTTTTATCCGTCGCGACCTGCTTATATACCCTGCTTTCGCCGATTGCGATCCTTGCATACGCACCCCGTGACTTTTGTACTACCGGGAGAGTACTAGTAGAGTACCATATTAGGAAATTGTCAAAGTGTGGAGTTATGCACAAGAAGGCAAAGTACCGCATACCCACATACCGACATACCGACATACAACTAATGACAGAATCAACTTCAGCGAAGGTAGCACTTTTGATGTTTTGTAAGATGTATGTAGGTAGATATGTAGATAGTAAGCTCAGAGATTACGAAATGCGAATTCCATAGTGAGGTTTATCTACCTATTTCTATACTGTAGGTACTTGAGTTTATTTATATGTTGTGTTTGGGGGGTAGCACTAAGATGCACAGGAGTTCTACAACCTATGTATGTACATATATCAGTGCTTGATTTGGGGAAAAGGCGTATAGACCCAAAAGAAAAAAAGAAGTGGGTGCGAATATTCCACGGCATCTCTCGTGCCCAGATCAAGATCAAGTGACAAGCGTATCATGACGCATGGGACCAGTTCTGCAAGGATAAGAAGGATATGGTTTGCAAGGCATTCCGGGATGGGCTCCGATGTTGGAATAACCCTTCCGGTCGATGGCAGTCAAGATCACCAGCTACAGATCAAGGGTACCTATTCCAGCTACTAGTTTTGTGATTGGCGGTGGTGGTGTTGATCCTGAGTCCGAGTCTGCTGCTTCAGTGTCGGGCACTGCGTTGGAAACCTTCTTCCAGTCAGTGGGGATGATACCGATGCGTTAGAATACACCTAGGTGAATGAGGATTATATTCTCTCCTCCATTACACCTCCATAGATAGATACTGATTTACACACAGAGTCATTTTTTGATGCTGTATTGTAGTATAGCTGCGTAAATCATGAAACATAAGGCGACTGGGAGATCACGGATATGAAGGGAATTCCTCCAGTGGAGTCTCACAAGCTAGCCGTGAGGGGGATACCAATATCTGACCTATCCGAGGCAGCCGGAAAGGGATTAAAAACCCCCGAGCGGCAGTCAGCGGACCGTAGGGGTCTGTTGGGCTCGACAGGACGGTTCTCAAGCCGGCGCCGGTCCAACGACACTGGGAAGTGTTTAGCGAAGGGCTTAAGGTGCAAAGGGTACGATATTGAATGCATGTGCTCCGAAAACATCAGGAGCAGGTAGCCACTCATCAAGCTACTCACCCGCCTTAGCCACGAACTGTTACGCTTGCCTTCGAGTCCTGTTGGGGGCCCTGAGATATACTCGCGAAGCTATCGAATTGCTCGGACTTCTCGATATATCTCGCAGCGGTCGAAATGCAACTGAGGCAAGCAAGGGCAGGGAGTGCAGCTCGAGGTTTGGGTTGAGACTACCGGATGGCCGTCTGTGGCCGGAACTATCGACAACACAAACAAAGGACCTGCAAAAATGGCAGGGAGAGAGTCACGCAGGAGAGCGGAGTAGCCACTCAGCGGGGTGGTACACCGTAGTATTGGACAGTTGCGAAGAGAACGGAGGAAGAGTTATTGGCCCTATCATACATTGATGGTGTAAATGGAGTGATGGTAGGGGGAGAGCGGGAAATGGACGACGCGCTAGAAGCAGCCGCTCTGGTAGCGGGAATTCGATGGGTCAGGTCAAAGGATTGGAAAGGATCCCGAGGGAAACAGCTGGGAGTGGTCATGCAGGACCAACGACACCACTAGAAGTACAGTGCCCAGAAAGCGAGGGCGGCGTGGGAGATAGTGAGATGCTTGAGCAGACTGCCACTGAAGGAGAAACGCAAGATCGTAATCCAGCAACTACTACCGATACTGACACATGGGCGCGAACTATACCCAGTACCAAGCGAGCAGCAACAGAGGTTAGCGGATGAGATGAATAGATGGATAGTCGGGGCATACAGAGGGAGCAGGGCGGACAAGGTACGAGAGATATATGGGGTGAGCGAACTCGGGTATCTAATGGCGTCCAAGAGGATACGGTGCGCGGCGTCGGTATACGGTAGACACCTGCCAGAGCTGCGGGAAATTGCAGAACCGATCCTGCAGAAGGTGGTCGAGGAAGACACAGAGTTGAGATGGATGCGAGGAGTCCCCGAGGAGCAGGCACAGGTAGAGATAGCAGAGTTGAACCCAGAGGACGTGGAGGAGTGGACGGACGGCAGTAGAGGCAACGAGAGAGTGGCGGGGGCCACGAGAGGGTGGGGGCTGTATCTAGGGACGATGGAGCGGACGCGGAGTCAGTTGGAGTGATGCTAGCGTGGGAAGTGTACAGTCGAACCTGTCTTACTTTTGATGCAGTAAGACAGGTTATGCTGCCGAGGGGCTTGTGCCAACCAGACTAAGGTTATGCGTGATCTCGTTCCCAGACTCTTAGGTTATCTGCGCTAAAGCTATCTTTGGCAAAAAGAGCTGATATTGAACTAGATATGAACTAGATACATGACACCCGACCAAATATATAATACCTCGACCGTTTTCCACCCACCCACCTTAATCCGATCTAAGCCACTTCTTGAGGTGTGATTGCTGCTTGCGTTTTAGTCTGGTTGACACGAACAGAGGAGGGTCGTGCCGGCACAACCAGACTACTTGCGTTTCATGTTGAGGTCTGCCATTTGGTTGGTTAGAGTAGTAATAGACTCAATCAAGGCTGGTAGTGCTGCAGTACTGGGAGCGGTCTGAATGACATACAATTGAAGGACTTCAAGAGCATAGCTGACTTCTGTCCGAGTACTTAATGGCCGTGGTTCTGAGTCATCGAGAGGGTCTGAGGAATTTTGCAGGTTGGTGTTGTCTGGCAGATTGGTGTTGTCTGGCAGGCTGGTGTTGTCTGGCGGATTAGTTGGTGGCAATGTTAGGCCTGGGTAGATGGTGTAGAGTATGCAGCTGCAATTTCCTCAATAGTAAGGTTTGTCTGACGCTCAGGAATGTATTCTTCAGGGGGGGGCTACAAAACCTCGAAGATCTTGTTGGTCAAGAAAAGGAACAGACGCAATTGCACTCGGATGGACTCATAGACTTGACCATTAGCAAGTCGAAATTTAAAACGAAGGCGTGCCTATATTCCAGCAACAACAAATAGACTCAGTAGATACTTTTGACCATACTTGCAATATCTTCTGCACTACTGCAAGAACATCTGGATTGTATTGAAGGGTTTTTTGTCGCCCTGTAGAGGAGGTGCTAATTCGGGATTCTGATCTCGGATGTGCTTCCAGCCAGGTTAAAAGCCCTTGACAATAGAGCTGTCGGCAATAGGTTTTCAATGTAGCAATAATTCCTTGATCGCATGGTTGTAGGTATGAAGTGGTATTGGGAGGAAGAAAAATAATTCGAATATTTGATGGGACATCTGCAATAGGTACTTTATGTCCTGCCACTTTGCGTCCATGATGAAGTCGCTTGCTAGCCACTCAAGAAATAAGATCATAGTGACCCAAGCCTTGTCATTTCTTCGATATTGCATACGGAGATGGTGAAGATTGACTCCATTGCAATTGAAGCATCTTG
>Ga0307514_10006348_pt1 | contig 10325 bp, 15 predicted proteins | sample 16_EM_MG_FD_203088 | JGI IMG/M metagenome (GOLD analysis project Ga0307514, IMG submission 203088) | Populus trichocarpa ectomycorrhiza microbial communities from riparian zone in the Pacific Northwest, United States - 16_EM | ecosystem: Host-associated > Plants > Roots > Unclassified | place... | reverse complement strand
TCTCCCACATGCCTCATATAAAACCAAACCCCCCCCCCCACCGGAATTGGCACCCCCAACCTCCCATTGAAGACGGTACAAATCATGGCAAGCACGCCTGAACAACATCCAGATACCCCACAGGTCCAGCTCGTGCTCGAATTCTTCGACCTCCTCAGTGCCAGAAACCTCGACGCCGCATTCTCTCTCTTATCGGATACCCTCGTTTACGAGCTGTGGCCAGCGTCTTTGGCCCATGCCCCGCGCACGAAATCAGAATACAAGGTGTTTTTGGATACCAATCCGGACCGAGATGTGAAGGTGCCATCATTTCAATGTGATCGTATCCACGTACCCGCCGCACTAACCTATATTCCCAGTTTGAAATCTTAGAGATAGTTGAGTCGCCGAGGAAGGTCGTTGCTCATGTAAGTCACCGGGCTTGTTTCCTCCCCTTCGTTCGTTGACTCCGCCGGGTAAGGTAACACCTCTTACTGTGTCGCTGACTGGAGGAAGATATTCCAAGGAATCCTGTTATATCTTCACTCTTGGTGCCGACGCCAATGGGTCGAGGACGATCCTGCACATCAAAGAAATCGTCGATTCCAAGACCGCGATGGATATTCAAAGGATAGAGAGGGACAGGTTCCTTCAACAGAACGCTTAATCCCTTCGAAACCGATCTCGTTCACCTGTAGCAGTATAATGACTTCCCGGACGGTTTCATAGTGTCGCCTCGTCTGACATCGTAGAAGCCCTCTTGGGGGGTTCGTTATTATTGACTAATGTGCAAATGATTAAAACATATACTGCAAAGCGAAGCAAGCGAAAGCATTGTGAGCGCAAAACCTCCCCCCGTGTAAATACAAACGGAACAACATCACTTCAACTTCAACTTCTTCGTAGGTTGTCCATTGGTCTCCGCCTCCTTCCTCTTCTTCGATTTGGAGATACTTAACAACTCATAAAACCTCTTCTTCACTGCAACGGCAACTTGGCCAACTTCAGAATCGACACCATTGAACAAGGTGGCGTTGTGGATCATCAAGTCAATATCAGCCTTCAGAGCGTCCGCCGAATCGTACTTGTCAGTATCCAGTTTCTGTTTGATCGTGCTCAGATCCCGTGCGTCTTTCTTCGGGATAACGTCGAAGTAAGTCGGGATCTGCAGTAGCACCGGATCAACCGGTACTCGGAAGACAAACGAGCTGAGAGTATAAACGATCAGCGGAGGGGTGGATAGAGGGGGAATGGAGACCCACATGTCCTCTTTTATCAGTTGACTAATGATACCTTGCAAGCTCCTCTTTTCTCCCCACTCCAACCTCTTCTCCGTCGCCCTCGTCCACTCCTTAACGAATACCGCCTCCACGTTATTCGCGCAGACATAAGGAAAGGTACCCGGGGGGTTGAACTGTCGGCAGTTACGAAAGACGAGCATCACGTCTTCCTTGAAGTCCTCCATCGTCTCATACTTGTTCTGGTTGAGGCGCTGGTTGATTGTACCGAAGTCCATTGGATTCTTGATCTCGTCATAATACCTGGTGGGGCCAGGAGTTGGTTCTACCATCACAGAGGTAATGTAACAAATAAACGTACGTGGGGCAGCCATCCGCTATAGGATCAACGGGCCGAGCAAAAATCGCAGAATCTGGAATCTTCTGCAGCGTCTTCATTACATCTTTGCAACGTTTTACGTTGATGGGCATTGATGCAGGAGCCTTAGGTTTCGGACCAACTGATATTCCTCTACCCTCTGGTTCTTTCCCTTTCCCATTGCGTATTGGCTCTGACAGCGGCGATTGTTCAGGGTGCGTTAATATTGGCGGGGAGGGAGCAGGTTTGGGAGCTTTCAGTTTGAGTGTCACGACAGAACCATTGCGCTGAGGTTGGGAGGGTGCCGGCGAAGGAGTAGACGGACCACCAGCAGTAGGGCCGAGTAAAGGAGATGGTCGTTTCTTCAGAGGTGCTGCACTCGCCAGTATATCATCATCGGAGAAGATTGCGTCCGAGGTTTTCTTCCGCTTCTCCCCTTTGTTGTCGCGAGGGACCCCATTCGTCTTGAGCTTGACGGAAACCTTGGGCTCCTTCGTTGCTGGCTTTGATGGCTGTGGTGGTTTAGAAGGAGTGGACTCTACAGGAGGTTTCTTGGACCTGGCAGGGGTTTCAACTTCAGTACCATTTACTAGACCGCTGTCATGTGTTCCGCCCCCAATCTTGAGCTTGATCGTCGGACGAGTAACTGGGGTCGAGGTGGACTTGTTGCCGGGAATCGATATTCTTTGTGGCTTCGAGACGGGTTCCCTATCCTTAGCTGTTTTTACCGCGGGTGTTGCAGGAGGGGGAGGTGGTGGCATGGAAGGATGTGCGTTCTTGTGCGACTCGACGGTCTTGTTGATACGTGTCCATTCTGATTGAAAAGTCAGCTTGGGGAAAGCGAGAGTTAAATGTGCCTGAAGCTGACGCTTATCGAAGAACTGTTCCAATCCAACAGCTTCCCCGTGAACGTAAGTTCCTGGAGAATTATAGGTCTTCGAGTTGTTGACCATGAGCCTGAAATCTGCCTCGAAGCCGGCACGGTCTTTGTAAAGGCCGCTGTTAAGCTTTGCGCTCATGGTACTCAAGTCCATGGGGTTCTTGATGACTTTAAAGTAACTGGGTGGACATCAGCAAACGTTGCCCCACAGATCGGTGACCAGCGACCCACTCTGGTGCCCTATCGCGGACAGGATCCACAGGCTGGAGGAAGAGCCTAGCACGCTTGTGCGTTTGCAGTTTCTTCAAGGCGTTTCTGCAAGCACCCAAGTCATACACAGACATCCCAGAGGATTGGGGCTTCGGAACGGGTTTCTTCTTCTCCTTCTCCTTCTCCGGCTTCTGACGTTTGGGGGCAGGGATGACAAAACTGCCTTTCCGTTGAGGGGCGACAGGTGTCTTGGGGGCGGATTCCCGATGTATACCCGAGGGCACCAGCTTAATCTTAGTGGACGAAGCCCCCGAGACAGAGCTTGGCGCAGGACCTGTCTTCAAAATTCTCTGAGCGACAGGCTGGATCCTGACCACGGGAGACGGGGGAGATTCAATCACTGGTGTTGGTGGAAGCTGGATTGTGATCTTTGGAGGGGCCTCCTCGCCGCCTCGGAGAACTAAATCGGCCAACTTCAAGACCGCCCAACGGGCTTGTTGATCAACGTCGCAGGACCTGGTATCGAAGGTCAGATTCGAAATCGTTCCCTCAAGGGAGACCACCCACAGAAGTAAAGGCATGAGGAACTCCCGGAGTACATCGTTCTTCCCCACTTCCTTGTCCTTTCTTAGCGCCTTCAGCATCAGTTCCACGTCACTCTTCTTGTTCTCTTTCGATTTCTCCGGTACTGAACCGTCTTCTTCGATCAACAGGGTTTCGGCGTCCTTGGTTGATCCCTTCATTTCCCCCATGTACACCAAGAGCGCAAGGCTGTGACATGCGTTGATGGCGACATGTCTCCGAACGACACGAGAGGGATCGCTGGCAATAATAGCGAACATGTACTTCATGATCTTCGGGGTATACCACTTGGTCATGAGAAGAGCGTCGAAAGCCAACATCCTGACTTGAGTGGAGTTCCCTTCTCTATTGGATCCCATCAGGACGTGAAGAGTTTCGTTTGTGTAAAACGTACCTGGTCAGCGGGAAGAAAATACGGGAGTCGATCGGTATCATTCCGGTGGTGCTAAGCATCAGGTTAAACTTGAAGTACGCAAAGTCAGTCGACGTCGGTTTTCCGTACGTTATGCCCCTACCTCAAGGGCAGCAATCGTGACAACGTTGTGGTAGGAGGGAATCAACCGATCCATGTTACGGTATCGGTCCACTTCTGCGATGGCCTTGTGCATCAGTTCAATATCTTCAGCAGTTTGCTCCACGACGATCTCTGATTGTGTGAGTTCGCCACGTTCGGGAGCTGTGGTGCACAGTGTCGCGGCGGCCAAGGCAGTGATATTCGTACAAATATAAAACGCATCAGAGTACTGGGTAGGATCAAATCAACGATGGTCAGGAGGGTCAAGGATACAACACTCTTACAGGGTTGGATGTGTTGTCATTGTAACGTAACTGGTCGGTTAAGAAACGGCGGACAATCACGGGGGTCTTTCCATCGCCAAAGCGGACCCGGGAAATCGCCTTGAGCAAGCTCTTGCGGACGAAATACTCTGCTATATCCGTGAAGTCGTTCGCCCTCGGGACATATGTGTGATTGAAGAGATCCTGGCCCTGGGTCTCGGGTTCGTAGCAGTAGCGCAGGAAGAGTTTGAAAAGGTGAAAGAGGCCCAAAAACTCGAGCTTCTGAATTGCGCACTGCAGGCGCGTTAATTTACTCACGGGGTATTGAGGAAAGACTTACATGCACCAACGCCAAAGCAGCCTCGCAACGTATCCGGAAGAAATAGTTGGCGACAAGGACGGTTTTAGTCAGGGTGCTGGAAACAATCGCCGTTGGGCGGCGGGCTAGGGCACGCACTGCCTATACCCCAGTCAGTTGGGGGATGAAAACTCGCATACCAGTGATCAAACCTCAAGCTGGGCCACAACATCACGGTCCCTCTGGAGTTGCGAAACCCACATAAAGTCCGGCTGCTCGAACCCAATGGTGGCGATCCATTCGAAATCGGCGTCCATGCGAATCCACTCATAAGTTGCCCCGGACATGCTTTGTTCCTCTTCTTCGGTCCAATCCGCGACCTTCCAGTTCTCCCGCTCCTTCTCGTTCTCCCAGATCTCCAAACCAAACCCCATGTCAATCATTCCCATAGCTTCGGCGGCCTCGGCGTCTCCCTCAGCTGCCGCCTGTGCTGCCGCCTGGCGCGCGAGATAGCGTTTGGTGTTGCGGCGCACACGCTTGTACTTGGTGTTGAATGGGACTTCATATCGCTTATACGGGGACCTGATGTCAAGAACGTGTTCGTAGGGAGTTCCGTCTGCTTCATGGATCCGGATGGTCATTTGCCCCTGTCGGAAGATCTCAGTCAGCATGAGGACGATGAGTGGAAATACGCAATTTACTCACCTCGAAGAAAGCAACGGGTTTGTGAATAATCTTGCTCCGGTCACTCTTCTCGTGGAAGATGTATGCCGGGCATTCCTGTTGCATCGAAATCTCCACGGCCATCTTTTTCCTGTTAAATACCGCAGAGAATCCGAAAGATGGGCAACCGCTCCCGTATATCCACTGGTCCGCAAATGTCCTCAGGTCCACCCCACTGACCTTGCGACAAATCCGAAGAAACGAGTGGGTGGAGATGTAAAGGTTGGTATCGCCAACTACGCCCTCGAGGAATATCTTATTGAGGACACGTGGGAGACCAACCGAAGTACCGGACTTTCCAAGCTTGCGATCCAGGATATGTAAAACAAGTGGCGATTTCAGGTTAATGAAAGGTATGGCGGCAGCGTCCGGAGGTTCAGGGTTGTTCGGCCGGCAGATAGGAGGCATGGCACCACGATCCAGCTCCACCACGCGCTCCATATCCTTCTTCAGCCTGAACCTGTACTCGTTATTTCCAAACAACTTGCACAGGAATAACCCAGTCATATAAAGTCCCAGCCCATTCACCAGCCAGAGGTCCGACCAGTTCTTTTGCTGCATGTTTATCCCCATCCACTGGCAGGCTAACGCATGGCTAAGACATAGGCGAGCCTCGTAGACCTGATCGATCGCGTCCGGGCCGTGGAGGAGGTCCGCAGATATAAGCGCTAGAGTCGCGCTATCAAATCTCTGCGTCGGTAGCTCCTCGACAAATACAAGTTTGTATGAACCGAACGGATATGAGTTGAAGTGTGTCTGGTAGAAGTTCATGGCACCGCGCAAGAACGCAACGGTTGTAGCGAGCTGGGTCTCCTGACCTGGCAGACAGAAGGCATGCATGAGGGGTGGTGGTCGTGCGCTAGAAATCTCCTCTGCGGCATCGGGTGGGAGGGGCAGGACGTGGAATGGACCGGCTGAGAATGCGATATGCTGGGCCGATGTGGGGACGAGGAGACTGAATAAAAAGATGGTTTTGCTGGAGTTATTGGGATGTGCGACCTATCTCTCAATGAGATAGATGATATTTGCATGGCTGTCACACGTACCTGCTCAACTAAATCCCCACTGCAAACGACGACGGTTCTGTTTCGATCATCTGGATAGTCAAATTCATCGTCAAGCAAACCTGGAAGTTCATCCCGCTCTTCCAGATAGCTCGGGACAATGAATTCAAACTCCCAGGCACACTTCGCGTAGACGCTGTCCACACAAGGAATCCAACATCGCGCGGCGTCCGGTGAAGAAGGCGTGGTATACACGTGCGGAATACGCTGAGATCCGGTACGGTAGGTCAGGAAGTGAATGTCAAGAGGTGCGCTAATGAACGCACGTATGGATACGAGTCGGTCGGTACCACGAACTGCACTCCATCGACCGGGTTCCGCAGACTGTACACAATTTTGATCAAGATTTCCTCGTACTCTGGTCCCGAGCTTTGGGGTCCTTGTGTCGAAGGTCCCGGGGTTTGTGGTTCAGGGGTTGAAGCTGTGGGGGCTGATCAGAAGCGATAGGTAGTCAGGAACAAGTAGACACACTATCTCCGTAACCATGACCGCGACTCTCCTTTGGGATCAGTCGAATAGGGACTTCCTTGGGTATCGCGATTGAAAGCTCTCCTTCATCTCCTTCGGCAAGTGCAGAATACAGTTTGCGCTTCAACTCAGAGAACCGGTGACAATCGGACGGGTTGGAGACATTGAGGTTCGCAACTGCGTCATAGTGGACAAAATCGGCTGGATATGACGCGACTGTGACCGACTGGATAACTGCGGGGAGGTGGTTGGTCAAGGAACCCTGGCAGTGGAACAGAAGCGGAGACGCGTACCACATTGCCTCGAATGAAGATGGATGGCCCGTAAATCCCTAGTCGTTGGGTTGATTCGTAGTTCCGTGTATCCCTTAGAGCAATTTGAGTGGTGCGAAGGTCGTGAATAGTCGGCCAGCAGACCGGGGACTCACCCATAGCGCCCCCGCGAAATCGAGCTCCAAGACGACCTTTTGGTGGCTAGTAGAGACAAAAGCGGTGTCAGCACATAGGCGAGCACCCGCAGGGTAAAATTAACGTATATCGTGAAGCCTCTTCGAGCCTGCTCCCGCTGCATGGTGGGTGATAGGAAACGGCGTTCGGAGCGACGGTGGGGGGCACCAGCTGACTAGGCGACCGTCCAAGTTGAAAAGAAATGTTGTATGTGATGGATTGGGCACGACGCCAGCGACTTTTGCCGATCTTGTGCGACGAAGGGAGCCAAGGGTCGGATATCCTGTGGCACGCTCGCTGTTGCGACCTGAGAGGGTCCGGTGGTGAGAAAAATCGCTCGAAATGGTAACATCAATCCGCGACCTGGCGGAGTCCTTCGCATCAAAACCACTTCATGTCTTTCTCCCTCCTCCTCAAGCGGGGTGAGCACTTTCCACTCCGCGTCTCTGCGACGTCGGTGCGTTACGCCGGCCGCAAGGAAGTCATTGGAGACCCCAACAAAGAAATTCTTCGTCGCGTCCTCTATCCGGCGAACATCCGGAATCGGGTCAGCCCTGTTGGCACTTGGCGGTCAGACGTTAGTAGCGTTCTACAACGTGCTATCCCCTCTGTTCAAGCCCACGAGACCATCGAACGTGCCTGGCTTCTCCACAAGCGCCATACCCGATGGAAGAGGAAAGCTGAGCTGGAGAGAAAATTCGAGTGTATGCGCAAGGCGATGGCGGAGCTCGAAGTTGTGGATCCCCGTTCATTCACAGAGGCGAACCGGCCAGAGGATCCCAGGGCAAGGAGTGTGGTGGAAGTCGAGTTGGCCAAAACTTTGAGGGGTCCGGAGAGAAGGGCAGTGGAGGCTAGGATCCGAGGCTTGTTCCCTCGGGAAATGCGCCCACCCCCGGATACGCCCCCACAAAATGGTTGGAACTACGATTGGAAGCCAATCGTCCTGCCTACAGCTTGTAAGCCCGTTTTTAAACCCATCCTGTCTGCCCGCTGCTCATATCGACAGTATGACCCCCTTATCCAACCCGCGTATTAGGATCCGTGGTGGTGTATTAATTATAGTTTTCTGGTTCGTCTGAGCCAGCATAATACAATTGCCCACAACTACTCCCCAGCCTATGGCCAGGCACTTCTGTATGGATCCACCATGCTCATCTCGATCCCTGGATCACCTTTCGCACCGGAGGGATTCTTCGCAACAACTGCGCCGTGGACAACCTCAAGTGCATCCGCCCAACGCTCGAGCGCCGCATACCGTCTCTTTTCTAGGCTTTGTCTACATGGGCAGTCTGTCAGAAGAGAACGACAACATTGCGCACGAAGACGAACTGTTTATCGAGGTCCAGTCGCATAGTGACTTGATCGATCCGCCCTTCCACTTTTCCGTCCAAGATGAGGCCAATGAGTAACTCTTCCACTTCGTCCTTGTCCACGTTGAGCTGTTGTGCCAGGAATGATAACTCAAGCCTTGTGTATGGCTTGATCAAGTCGATGAGGTATTGCGTCCGCAAACTGCGGAGCAGTTCCCCGATATACAACCTGATGAACGCGTCATCCATGATTGTGGATCGGTTTTCTGTGTTTTCTGTTAGCCGGGAGCGATCCCAGCTGCAACCGAGTGCTCACCTCGCAGAATTTTCTCAGCGGTGTGGACTTCTCTCCGTTGATAAGCATCGACAAGGTCGGTCATTGCCTTAATCTGAGAGTCGTTCTTATAACTAGGGGTGGAGTTACGTCAAGTGCACGAGAGCAAAATCGTCGCACTTACGGCTTGGTCTCTTGACTGTCAAACGGATTGACCTCACTTCCGGTCAACATGTTAGCAAGCACGAGATACTTTAGAACCTGTATCCTTTGCTGTGACCCAGCTTCGTCGTAGTTACGGAACGACTCAAAGAAGTCCTCGCTGGCCTTGTTCCATTGTCCTATCGGTGAATAATGTAAATCAATGATGGGAGACAAAGGACTCGACCACGAACGTTCGCCCATCCACATTTTTCCTCCGCATTCCTTGATCACGCCCATGATTCTCGGATGAGGTATCGCCGACCGGACGGAAGTGGCAGCGTTGTAGATTTCCTATCCAGTGCGATTAGCCGGAGTGGGTTGCACCAGGGGCGAGACTCACCTTGAGCTTTTTGAAGTTCCTCGTTTCGTTGTACATTTGGATCTCCAGAGCGTAAATCTCAAGAAGCTGGGTGCCTTTTTGTGATTGGTCGTCGCTCTCGTTGGCGGCAGTAGCGTTGGTAAGATCCCGTAGAAGCTTTTTATTTCGTCAATCAAAGAGAGCCTCCAGATAAGGCGCACAAACCTTTGTCAACCTGGTATACTCTTTCCTGTCGAGCCACAGTTTGGCTAGCTTCAAGTTGGTCTTCGCACTCAACCGCTGTTCCATGGGTGATTACATATGAATTGATTTGGCAGGATCCTACGATACGTACCTCATTTTTTGCCTCCACTAGAGCATCCTTAGTCGCCTGGTAGAACTTCTCGAGGATATCGACCTCTATAGGACCGCCCTTTCCGCCCCCAACATAGTCCAAGATGCCGTTAATTGACTTCTCAGAGTAGTTGCGGGTCACTGCTGACTTGGTGTACGTCAGCAGTCGACGATACGTCTCAAGGGCCTCGTTCGGTCGTTTGAGGACCAGGAACAGTAGTTTTGTCGACTGTTTTAGCGCCTTGAACCCCCTGTTCCAGCACAGTTAGTCATCGAGGGTGATATCGAGTAAATGGAATATACCAATCTCCTTTTTCCTCTTCTTTGTCAACGATTGTTTTAAACTCCTTCAAGGCTTGCTCTGGATCATCTTCCTTCTTCGCTATCCGTGGAAATGAGGATACTGCAACAACGAGTAACAATCGATGTACACTTAGCGGCATAGTACATGTTCTCGACATCCGCGCTCTCCCCCTCATCGCCATCCCCGTCATCAGAGTAGTCGAAGCCGTAATCCTGACAAACGGAGGGTTAATCAACTGTAGCTGACCGAGTCTCTTGTATATATACCTCGTCGTCGCTACCTTGCATGTAATCGGCATCATCGTCATCCATGACAGAGTGCTAGTTGGTGTTTAGTGGGTACGATTAGATGTTGTCAGTGGAGGGGTGTGAAGGCAAGGTCTCCCACGTGCCCCTGGCGATCGCGACGCGTTTCGTTTTCCGTCGGCGGGCAACATCAGAAACAGTTCCGTATTGCGGGGTTGTAGACTTTATACACATTTTCAACACTCAAGGTCCCCATCGCACAACGGTTGGAACAGGAGGGTAGGCGGAGTCAGCGTGAACGACGTTGTAGCCT
>Ga0307514_10006347_pt1 | contig 10326 bp, 13 predicted proteins | sample 16_EM_MG_FD_203088 | JGI IMG/M metagenome (GOLD analysis project Ga0307514, IMG submission 203088) | Populus trichocarpa ectomycorrhiza microbial communities from riparian zone in the Pacific Northwest, United States - 16_EM | ecosystem: Host-associated > Plants > Roots > Unclassified | place... | reverse complement strand
TGTTCCTATTCTTATTCGTCTACAAGGATATTCATTACGCATCTTGTTCACATGCTTCTGTTCACACCCTTGTTTCTATATACTACACTGTTTCATACAAGTCTGACATGCGTTTGGCTTTCCTGTTTACGGACTTCTCTACATTACTTCCTATCACAGTTAGTCTCTTTTACTACGCTGTTCAGCCGCTCTCTCTTGTATTTAGTCACTGGCATCTCGCTCTTACTTAGAAGATAACGATGCTTTCTCCTGCATATGCACACTGCTCGCTCGAATATCTACGCTCGCCTGCTACACACTCCGCTGGTTCAACGCTATCCCACTAATACTGGCGTTTGTATTTAAGCTAGTATACACGCTGTCTTCACACCTACATATCCTACTACAATAACTACATTGTCCTAGTTAGAAGTACTTAAGTATTTCTAACTTGAGTAATATGCGCAAGACTTCCCCAAGTCTTCCTGATTCCTATCCAGGGTTATCAGGGTCGATCTTTATTGATACAAGTTCCGCGGGAAGGGCTGGGTCTCACCCCATGACAAGATTAGTCATTGTTTCCCCATTGTCAATGTGTTATATAGCACAGAGCTTTGACTGGTTTTTCACCATACTCGCTAGTTCGTTGGCAGGATTGTGTGCTACCTATTGAGTTGTCAGCTATTTCGTGGGCGTTATACCTAGTGGATTGGAACAAAAGTTGCACAAGAGAACAGTTGCTAATAACAAGAGCACGCCAGCTGGAAAGAAAGGATGACAATGTCACAAAGGCTGCCCATATTTACCCGCGACCTGTAGTGGATGAGGTGGATGAATAAAATTCTGTTTGTGGTTAGCGTGAGAGTTGTGCCAAGAGCCCGGCATGAGTCTTACTTAGGTTAGTGTCCGTTGAGTTTCTTTTTGTTGTGTATGAGACGGAACAATTTGTTTATCTTGTTTGTTTGAATATGTTTGTTTGGTGTGAATAGGGATATTGCTTTAGGGTAGGAAATCTTTACGGGTTAGTGCATTAGTGGAGGTATTTTTAGTGTATGGGAAAATAAATTCATTTGTCATGCCGTTTGTGCGTATCGCGCATCACGCAGTTGCTGTAAGACGTTCCGTTTTAAGCGTTTCTGGAGTTTGCGTATTGAGTGTGATATAAGATACCCGATACCACCTATGCATCGACGACTTGTTCTTTTCCTCCATTCTCTATCCTCACTAATCTCGTGCCCAGACTACTTTATCTACCTACGCTAAGAAATGATTATGCTGCGGTCCTCAACTCTCATGCACGCAAGAATTCTTTCTTCCATTATTCTTTTTCTTACTGCTTTCTGCCCCTCTACCTCAATACTTGAGCAACTTATAATGGCGGCTGCACACGCTTTTGCAGACATAATAAGCCACGAGGATACCCTAAAGGAAAAGTTTCGGGCAAAGTTTAATTCAATTGTAGGAGCCACAAACAAATGGAGATTCTTGAAGGGACTCTCCACTCTCACAGTTGGTGCAAGCGAAAAGATGGGTGCACTCGCGGAAGTGCAAACTGAGATCCTGTACCAAGTGACCGATATGTAGTTAGAATCCTGAGGAGTGACACGGCAAGTAGTGGAAGTAGTAATGAGAAAAAAGAAGCTTGAAGTGTTGGGAGGTATCTACGAAAGCTTTGAGCGGAAATGAAAAAACAACATGCAGACTATCGAGAAGTATTGGGGGCCGGGGTGGGTAGAAGAATTTGGAGAGTTTTATCCTCCTTGCCTGCGAGTGAACGAACTTGAAAACACTTGCCTGTACCTGAGTTTCTACATTCACACCTTAGCACCTTGGCAATGTTGCTGATTGGCCGATTTCATTAGCTTCTTGTACTGACAACCCCTAGTACTTGTTTTCTTTCATTTTTGTGTTTTGGGGTAAGATTATAGGTTTGGGTTTTTCAGTGGTATAGGATGTAGGGGAACTGGGAAGTACTTGTTTTCTTTCGTTTTTGGGTTTTGGGGTAAGATTATGGGTTTGGGTTTTTCAGTAGTATAGGATGTGTGAGTTGGTTTCTTTGTTTTATTTTTCTGTTTACTTTCGTTTTTAATTTGTTTCTTTTTCTTTACATTTTTATTTACATTTTTATTTATTTCGTTGGAGACATGGCTGAGGTAGGAATAAGTGAGAGTCATGTCCGGCACGTGACACGAGTGTGGGAAACTAAGGAAAAAAGTTTGTGTTTTTGTGTTTTCGGTTAATTGTCGGATATGGGATTTTGCATGGGCTATTGGAATAGGGTGGATCAGTTATATACATCTTTCCTGCATTACCATTCTGATAGCAAAGAGTGTGAAAAGTGAGAGTTACATCAGTAGATGATCTCGTGCCCTAGCCTCGTCCCCAGGCGCACAGTGTTAGTTGGGGTTTATTAGCTTAGATTAGTCATTGTTTGCCTATTGACAATGTGTTATATAGCGCAGAGCTTCAACTGGTTTTCCACCATACTTGTTAGTTTTTGGGCAGGATTGTGTGCTGCCTATTGAGTTGTCAGCTATTTCGTGGGCGTCATACCTAGTAGATTGGAACAAAAGTTGCACTAGAGAACAGTTGCTAACAACAAGGGCACGCCAGCTGGAAAGAAAGGATGACAAGATCACACAGGCTGCCCATCTATATTTATCCGCAACGTGGAGTGGATGAGGTGGATAAATTAAAGTCAGTTTGTGGTTAGCGTGAGAGTCGTGCCAAGAGCCTGGCATGAGTCTCAGTTAGGTTAGTGTCCGTTGAGTTTGCGTGTGAGGGGGAAGAATTTGTTTATTACCACCTATGCTTCGATGACTTGTTCTTTTCCTCCATTCTCCATCCTTACCTTTCACGCACGCAAGAATTCTTTCTTCCGTTATTCTTTTTCTCACTGCTTTCTACCCCTCTACCTCAATACCCGCGCAACTTACAATGGCGGCTGCACACACTGGAAAAGGAAAATCTATGGCAGCGCAAGAGCTACAGACAGCTTTTGTGGACATCATGAGCCATGAGAATACCCTAAAGGAAAAGTTTCGAGTAAAGTTCAATTTAATTGTGGGTGGGCGTTATACCTAGTGGATTGGAACAAAAGTTGCACAAAGGAACAGTTGCTAACAACAAGAGCACGCCAGCTGGAAAGAAAGGATGATAATGTTACAAAGGCTGCCAATACACTGGCTCGAAATCGGCAATGGAATAAAGCCTTCTTTGATTCGCATCGGCATAAGCGTTTGGAGGAACTGGAAATTGGAGATTTTATTTTATTGTTTAACAACGCACGTATTTGTTGGAGGAGCTTGATGGGATGAGTTAAAATTGCCTTTCTCGGGAGAGAGGATAAAGTAGTTTTATCCGCGACGTAGGTAAATGAATAAAAGTCTGTTTGTGGTTAGCGTGAGAGTCGGGCCAAAAGCCCGGCATGAGTGTCACTTAGGTTAGTATCCGTTAAGTTTCTTTTTGTTGCATGTGGGAGGGAAGACTTTGTTTATCTTGTTTGTTTGAATATGGTTGTTTGGTGTGAATACAGATATGGCTTTAGTATAGGAAATTTTTACAGGTTAGTGCATTAGTGGAGGTATTTTTGGTATATGGGAAAATAAATTCATTTGTTGCGCCATTTGTGCCTATCGTGTATCACACAGTTGCTGTAAGGAGTTCCCTTTTGGGCGTTTTTGGAGTTTGCACATTGAGTGTGGTATAAGATACCCGATACCACCTATGCTTCGACGACTTGTTCTTTTCCTGCATTCTCCATTCTCACCTCTCACACACGCAAGAATTCTTTCTTCCGTTATTCTTTTTCTCACTGCTTTCTACCCCTCTACCATATCTACTCGAGTTATATGCTAGGGTACCATTAGGTTGAACTAGGAGAAGCAGGTTAGACCTTCAACCAGACAAGTTAGACCTGGCCGATCTCTATAGTGTGATAACAATTAAGAAACCCAAAGTGTCACTTGTTACTTGTCTCAGCACATTTATGTATGTTCCTTCAGCTTGATCCTACACGGCTATCCTCATTCTGACCTGGCAGCTAACGGCGCACTAGCATGTAACTCGAGTAGATACGGTACTTCACTGCCGGAGCAACTTACAATGGCGACTGCACACACTGGAAAAGGAAAATCTGTGGCTGCGCAAGAGCTGCAGACAGCTTTTGCGGACATATTGAGCCGCGAGAATACCCTAAAGGAAAAGTTTCAGGCAAAGTTCAATTCAATTGTGGGAGCCAAAAACAAATGGAGAGGCTTGAAGAGACTCTCTGCTCTCACAATTGTCACAAGCGAAAAGATGGGTGCACTCATAGAAGTGCAAACTGAGATCATAGACCAAGTGACCGATGTGGAGTTAGAATCTTGGGGAGTGACACGGGAAGTAGCGGAAGTAGCAATGAGGAAAAAGGAGCTTGAAGTGTTGGGAGGTATCTACAAAAGCTCTGTACGGAAATGAAGAATCAACATGCAGACTATCAAGAAGTATTGAGGGCCAGGGTGGGTAGAAGAATTTGGAGAGTTTTATCCTCCTTGGCCATCAGTTGAGTTTGCAAGGCAGTACGCAAAGGCTGCTAGTGAGTTATCATTTGATAGAGATATGTAATCTCGTCCCCAGACTCCTTTATCTACCTGCACTAAGAAGTATATAATTACACTATGGAGGTATGGAACTTATCAAGGACATCTTACCTTGAATCCACGTGGAAATAAAGGAGCGGCTGGACACCCCACGGACAACAAAAGACAAATGGGTAATAGTGGAAGACATGCAATGGTTGCTCCAACAAAGAAGCCTTCCAGAAGTAATCCCAGTCAAAGAACAAAGATACCATCTCGCATACGTGACTATGATAGATAGTATAGCTAACTCAGTGGGACAAAAGGTGTTAATCAAAATGTTGGAAACCAAAGAACCAGGAATCCGAGATGACATGGTAGATGAATACTTGGAGAAAGAAATAAAGGCACTGCATCGGTTGGACGAAGAGAGAGGAGTGTCACTGGACTACATAGCACCATATTCTGTTCCTCAGTCTATTCCTAACTGGTTGCAACGGAGGCCATGGACGGCTCCGGATCCTAAGAAAAAAGATGAGTCAATGAGTTCCAAAGAACAGATGACTCCGCCCCCGCCCCCAGACCATTCGGAAATGCGAGTGGTATATCTGACACCTCCAGTGGAGAAAAAGGTTGTTTCGGCTCGAAAGGAATTTGCGAAACAAGGGGTAAAAAGGCAACAGCCAGTCAAGAAGGTAATGACTATTGAGATTCAGTCTCATCTCAAAGGGCACAAGCAAATATACACCACGAGTTACCCTGATCCTACCCCAGCCTATAAGACCTACCGGATAGAACCAACGCATAACGGCGATTGTGATCCAGAGGTGCTCGAGCTCCTGTATCATAAATTCCACAAGCTGGATAAGGTAACGGACGCCGAGACAGCAGAGGATATTCGGGTTGTTGAATAAGTACGAGATCTCTTGAATTCGGAAGACCAGCCTGAGGGTCCTAGAGAAGAAGCAGAATGGATATCGGATGCTCGGGTAGCCCGAAGGATCAAGATGCTGCTTAGCGCTCTCCGATTGAAGGTGATAATGATAAAAAAGGTCAGGAAGTCCATTTTCCTTAGCCAGAACACCAACACCCCTGCCGGTGGATGAAAATGAAAACACTTGGATGAGTAAGAGTTGACGAGGCCATCAACTTTCATTAGGTCGTTAACTTTCATTAGGTAATTCGGATGTGTGGGAACTGGGAAGTACTTGTTTTCTTTCATTATTGGGTTTTTGGGTAAGATTATGGGTTTGGGTTTTTCGGTGGTATGGGATGTGTAAGTTGGTTTCTTTGTTTTATTTTTATCTTCCCTTTCGTTTTTGATTTGTTTCTTTTGCTTTACATTTTTATTTACATTTTTATTTATTTCGGTGGAGATATGGCTGGGACGTCGGGCTGGGCTGTCAGAAGTAGAAATAAGTAAGAGTCGTACCAGGCACGTGAACCGAGTGTGGGGAACTAAGGAAAAAAGTTTCGGTTTTTGGGCTTTCAGTTAGTTGTCGGATATGGGATTTTGCATGGGCTATTGGAATACAATATGGACATTAGGAGTGATGTAAGAGTAAAAGTTAATCGCGCAATGTCGTGTTTGTTTTTTGAGTGATTGATGGTCCTTTTGATGTATTATGGGTGATAGTTTGGCTGGTTGGTAAGTAGGGTGTTGGGATGGAAAGGTTAATTGAGAAATTTGCTAGCATGGGTGGTACCTGTAATGCAGTGATCAGAATGCGATACCTACAAAAGTATCAAGTCTGGCTCTACTACTGCTCATAGAGGAAAAGTACCTACGAACTGATATGTTACGAGTGCACAGTACACTGCAAAGTCCCTCCAACAGGCTTAGAGAACTCTTGCAGGAAAGAACATAAATAGCAAACATATATGCATGCTCCAGTAGCCGTCAGACTAACAGAAAGAAACATGAGTTGAACAAAGTAGGCTACTAGCCTCGGAAGCGCTACCTTTTTGTGTAGTAGGCTACATACTGAACAAAGGTTGCCGCGTTCTACCTCGATGCCAAGCGCGAGCATGGAGATACTATATATGGAAATGCAGCACGTGACCTGCTTCCCAAAGTCGGATTTGGTTTAGTTCATATTCTTTTGGTGTCAACTAACATGCCAACAAGAACTACTATGCAACAGAAACGCGTTCATAACAAGGAATTTCCAACTTGCGAAGTCAACATGCCCGTTTTGCCCAAAACCGTTCAAAACCCCTAGGCGGCTGTCAAAGCACTTGGAGAGAGAACATTCAGAACGTCGGCTCTTGGCACCATCTAGCTCCAAACGCAAATTCGATGAAACACGGGACCTGAAAGACAACCTGGCATGCGATCTAGATACCAATTCATTCATTATGGTGGACGTGGATGCAAATTGCAGTGACTTTACAATGGAGCTGGCTGCAATGCACTCTGCTTTTCCAAATATCGACTTTGCACTCTCGGAGAACACAGTCATGAATCATCATTTGGAGAATCGAGAATTCATACCCTACATGTCATTACCAGAAAGCCCGTTAGATGCAAATTCCAACGGGAAAAGCTCTTTGAATTTGACGGAGGCCTTTCCATCAGATCGAAAAGCTGGGGATGTTGTGGTTCACACCCCGTTTGACTATGCTAAAAATCCTAAATACAACTTTTTTCATCCTTTTGCACATGCCTTGGATTACAAACTGGCAAGATTTTTCCATGCAGCACATGTTGCAAAAGCTCGAATCGATGAGTTCTACAATGCTGGTTTCATTGAAACAGGAACTCCAGCGGGGAAGCGGAAGACCAGACAAACCCAAAGTCCGATGTGTGCCTTCTCGTTTAAATCCTCCTACGCGTTATATAAGAAACTGGACGAGATGTTGCCTGCGTCAGGCTGGGGAAATGGATCTGTGGATTTCCGACTTGCGAAGGATACAGAATTTTGGTATCGCAACATGTTCGATTGCATTCACTATTTGGTGCGACAGAAGTGCTATGAAAAGAATATTGTTTGGTCACCAGTTCAGGATTTTGTTGTGCACGGTAATAGGGTATATACGGAAATGAATACAGGCACATGATGGTGGGACATGCAGGTATTTCACTAATAATATTCCAACGTGACCTTGCTAATTCTCTGCCGATGACTTTGCCAGTCGGATCGACCGTGATTCCACTTCTATTCGGGTCCAATGGGACCTATCTTACGAATTACTTTGGTGACAAAAAGTTATGACCAGTTTATATGACTATTAGGAATATTGCATCCAAGTTTTGGCTGAAATCATCTATGCATGCAGGGCTACACATGGCATTTGTCCCAATGTCACCTAAACGTGTCGTGAAGGTATTGGGGTGGTCTGTGGCCAAGCAAGAGTTAGAGAGCCTAGACATGACCCATAGGATATTGGAGTACATATTGAGACCATTATCTGACGCAGGGAACAATGGAGTTGACATGATATGTAGTGACAAGGTGAAGAGTCACTGTTATTCACGGGTTGCAGGTTGGATAGCCGACCACTCTGAAAGTGCAAATATCCATGCAATCTATTTCAACCGATGTCCTCTATATGAATGTCCAGCTGATGCCCTTGGAGACCACCCCTTACCTGGCTTTGAACATCATAAACGAGACCCTATCTGGTATCAGAAACTTTAGGATGCGAAGGACACCACATCTTTCCAAACCTCGGGAGTGAAGCCAATTGCGAACTTCTTGTGGATGCTTTCTGAAGTGCCATGGGATATTGTATGTGCTGACCTCCTCCACACCATATTTTTGGGAATCATTGAACACCTTATGGAATAGGTTCAGGCATTCGTTACTGAACACAACTGACTTATGGTATTCCAGAACATTTAGAGATCGATACAACCTTACCCACAAGTCTTTGGCCTATGGAAGTCATATAGGCATCTGTTACAGGTTACTGCAAAGGAGATACCTTCAATTCTGAAAATTATTCTGGCGGTCTTTACAGCCACTTTGCGATGGAAAAATGATCTTCCACGTCCGAGTGGGGGACAAGAGGTGGAATTTAAAAAAGCAATTACGTGTGTGCGATATCTAACAGATTTTGGGCTTATAGCGCAGTATGCGAGTCACACTAAAAGTACAATCAACTACATGCTCAATTATTTGCAGAGGTTCCATGAGACAAAAGAGGTATTTATGCGTTTCCGGGCTCAAAAAGCCACTAGAGCAAAGGCTGAAGTAGAGGAGCAAGAATTGAAGAAGCAGGGCGAAGCACGACAACATGGGTCGGATGACTTGTCTATGGCATAACATGCACAAATGTACAACGAGGATCAGCTGGAACGCCGCTTCCTCATAAATCAGGTATTAGAGGAGGAGTCGGATTTCAACTTCCCCAAGATCTATTTGTTGTCACATTATGCTGACCAAATATTCCAGTATAGTAGTCTTCCACAATACTCTACTGGAAGCTGTGAGACATCACACACGTTATTCAAGAATGCGTATTGTTGGACCAATCACGTGGATGCCATCCCCCAAATCATCCAGGGATACATGTGGGAATATAGCTTTGCAATGAAGGAATTGAATATAGAAGCATGGGCAAACTTAGAACCTTCGATTAAAGAGAGATTGAAGAGTGTTCTGAGTCGGAAAAGGAATTCAGGGACAATTTTGAAGGTACATAGTGAAGAGGTATATATGCAGTTGCAGGGAAAACGATCGAATGTGACAAAAATCAATCGCGTGGTAGAAGAGTATCAAATTCCTAATCTGTATAAACATATGCATGTTTTTTTGCGTAATAACACATACAGCAAGAGCGCAGCTCCTGAATCTGACGTGGAGAACTTGATGAATGCCGGTGAGGTGGAGGCATTCAACAGTGTCGAGATACCAGTTCTGGAGCAGGATACCAGTGAACAGAATGCATATATACTTTATCACTTGAGGCATACAGGAAAGAGAGCATGGAGAGGACAAGAGGTATGGCATGATGTGGGGTGGATACGTTTAGCACACAATAAAATACAGGGCATGTTGGGTAGAATGGAGTCGTTTAGCGGTCGAGTACCAGAGCAGGTTAATGCAATGTTCATTTTGTGTGGACAAAATAGAGAGTTGTACAGGTTGGCACATATTTCTCTATTGCAAGTTATTCGCAATACGATGCCAAAAGGGCCAGAAGGAATGAGGTATATGCAATGGAGGGAGAATGGGACTGGAGATATTGTTGTGTAGCTCAGAAGTTTGGACGGTACGGCACATCTTATTCCGCGGGAGCCGGGGTATCGCTGGATTGTAAATAATCGGATAGATTGTCACACTTGGAACGAGTTGAATGATGGTGTCATAAGGTGACAACCAGCCCTGCCCGAGGAACTTGTATCAAGAAAGCATGACCCTGATAAACCTAGATAGGAATCAGGAAGACTTGAGGAAGTCTTGCACATATTACTTAAGTTAGAAATACTTAAGTACTTCTAACTAGCACAACGCAGTCACTGAACAACCGTAGTGTTGTTGGGTTGGAAGCAGACTCTAAGAAGATGTTCAGAGAGGTACCCTCTGTTATACGTGTGAGTTTGGTCAGGTTCTAACTACTGGTTGTTGAGTTACATCAAGTTGAAAATACTTAGCAGCAAAATTATTTGGTGGCTATTACCCTGAACTCGCATAAGGTTACCCTGAACTTACTACCCTCACCCTGAAGTTTAGTCAGCCCTCACCCTGAACTCAACTTCGGAACTTAATAACTCAACGAGCGTCGCTCGGTTTAAATTAAGAAAATTACTATTGCATCCGGCTCCCCGAATACCCCTAGAGAC
>Ga0307514_10006346_pt1 | contig 10326 bp, 4 predicted proteins | sample 16_EM_MG_FD_203088 | JGI IMG/M metagenome (GOLD analysis project Ga0307514, IMG submission 203088) | Populus trichocarpa ectomycorrhiza microbial communities from riparian zone in the Pacific Northwest, United States - 16_EM | ecosystem: Host-associated > Plants > Roots > Unclassified | place... | reverse complement strand
TTTTTGCTGCAAACGGATCGAACACAGGAACTCTACAAAGCAACTGATCATCTTCATTCTCATCAGGAGCCATATTTGGCTCTTCTTCACTTCCAATTTCAGGAACAAGAGGAAGAGGGTTCAAGACTTTCTCTCGATCATCTTTGAGCAGTTGTTGCACCAATAAAGACTTGTTGCTGTTATGCCTTGGGGTTCTTGCCTTTCTTGTGAACCCTTGATGCCATGCTGGTGGAGAATAATCCTGATCAGTGTTTAATGAACTGCTGATCCTATATGATGATGCGGTCTCCAGCCTGACTCTTTGGTGTCTACTTGCTAACTGATTCGCTGAGTGGACCGATGCATCACAGGCTTGGCACAGGAAAGCATCATCTGCTACACAAAACCAGCGTGCCCTCTTGCGTAAACAGCTATCGCAAGCTCTTGCCGTCTTGCCTCCCATGGCGTTTGCCGCTTTCCTTCCACTGATCATGCCAAAGATTTGGTTGTGAGACAAATACTGAAGTATTAACTGTGCTTGGCCTAAGTACTGAAGAGGAGCTAGCTGAGCATAATATTTATGAAATAAAGCAAGAATGCAAAATGACTATTGCGAAGAGTATTAGGGTGTCCCTTGAAGTATTTGTCTTGGGACCAATTGATATACAATTATTGAATGGAGAGAGCAGTGGAGCTTTTATTCTTTGGCAAAAGCAAGCAAGCTAGCTAGCTAGCTTGCCCCGTGCCCTATTGGTGGTTTGTTATGTGGAATATACAAGGCTTTGATCGTCCTTTTCGGGACCCATAACATAGTCTTATCTCAGTGTTGATTGGCTAACATTTTCATGCCCATCCTCTTTAATGAATTCTTATTGGTTGCCTGTCTAACGGAGGGATTCCTAGAGGACCACTGACAGGATTTATTTTCAAGGGTCCCCTTTCCCTCTGGAAACAATTTAAGAAACAGTAGCATTTGTGAACTTTGTCTGTACATTTCAATTATTCCTGTTACAAATTTAAAGCCCTTTGCTGCGGTCCCCTATGGTTGCTTTCCACTCTTCCTCCGGTGGCTGCCTTCAGCTCTCTCCACTATCTCAGCTACAGTAATTAACCTCCTCCAGTCGACTTGGAAGCTTTTCTTGGCCGCAATTCTGCTGTACAGTAAATGTGACCATAAATATTATGAGACCTGACGCAGCAATTCTGGTGTCCAGTATATGTGACCATAATTCCAAGAATACCCAAGTCACCGCATCCATAGCCTGCCAGAGTCCAAGGATCACTTCAAGAATGTTTCAATGCAAAAAAATCTCAACAATAAATAATATATATTTTTTAAAATAAAAATTATCTCCACTCAATAAAAAAAAAACTCTAATTATAAAATAAAGATTATCTAAGATTCTACTTCTCATATATATATAAATTTAAAAAAATCTTAAATATTATTGAAAAATATTTTATTTATAATTTTGTTTAAGATTCCATTCATTTTAAGTAAGTTCTGACCGATCAATATATAAATTAATGAGTCAATAATATAATAAATTAAAAAAATCTCTTACACATGGTCAGAAAGTATCCCTTACCCTTAAATAAATAAAAGCAATTTTGTGAACAAATGCCTAGCAGCCTAGCATGGCCTCAACTAGCTGGTGAATTTTCAATTTTGTTTTCAGATTTGAGCCCATTTAGGGTACGAAAGAATAATACCTTTATTAAGCTCCACTTAATAGTAAAAGACTAGTCAACTTTATATGATTCTGTCACAGAGTCACATCAAAAATTATTTTTTAATATAAAAAATATAAATATTATTAATGTGTTTTTTATGTTAATTTTTTTTAATATGAACATAAAAATTGATGCATTTGTATCATAAACACATCATGAATTATATAATAAATAAATGCTAGAATAAAATATTTACTCCAATCAAAAACTAAATTGATAGGTGAAAAATAAATATAGATTGAGATATATAATATAGTATTGTTTGGAACTATTCATTTTTTTTATTTCAGTATATGTTAATAATTGTTTCGAAAATTAATAATTTAAATTCTATCAAAATAAAATAATTTTTTTATTATAATCCTTCTTTCTTTTATTAATCTATATTTATGAACAAAAAAATATACTTTTTTAGCAATGCACTTAATTTAATAAAAACTGAAGGTGATTACAATAAATATCTACTAAACTCTAAAGGATTTAAAATAATGATAAAAAGACTTTTTAATTAAAACTTCTTCATTCTAATGTGATTCTTTTTTTGTTTTTGCAATTTATGGTAGTGTTAATATTTTGAAGTAAAAGATTATGAGAGTCATAAAAGAAAAAATTAATAAAAAAAACTTTAATGGTTTTATTATTATGCCACGAATGTATCAAAAAATATAAGAATAATATATTGGGACTTTTTTATTATTTTTATATAATCACACAATAATAATAATAAAAATAATAAAAATCTCATAGAAAAGCCAAAAATAAAATTTAACAAAAAAAACATAAATAAAAATCACAAAGGGTTGTAAAAAATGCTCAATATTGTTTTTTAAGAAAAACTATAATTTTATTCTTGTTCTTAAAATGATACATTTAAGTTATTTATTTTCATTATATTTATGTTGTTTAAGGATTAAAGCAACTATAATACCTAAGAGAGGGGTTAATTAGATGTATCACTAATATTGACAAATAATGCAAATTACTTCAAATAAATATAATAACCAAAATATAATTAAAGTATTTAAAGTACAGAGATAAGAGAAGAGAATTTACAAACTCGTTTTTAATATGGTTCGACAAGCCTACATCTAGACCCGAAGTATTAAACCATACTTGCGTATTGTATTCATTTACTAGTCCAAGTTCAAGAGTACAATACCAATTTGATGAATTCACATCAAGATTTTTACACCACATGATAAATCCACGCCAAGATTTTTCACCACCTGAAGATATTTTCTCTTTAAGATTTTTTCGAACTTGATGAATCCAACCAAGATTTTTCCTACTTGAAGATATGCCCTCTTCAAGATTTTTCTCACTTGAAGATATACCCTCTTCAAGACTATTCCTTCTTGGAATTACCTCACGAATACCAAAAGTTTTTAGCTAATTCTCAAAAGTTTACAAGAGTGATTCACAACTAACTCCCTTAATAGATGAATAATACAATTGAAAAATCTAATATCTCTATATCTCACAAGATAATATTTATAGGATTTGAAGGTGTTTAAGTGTAGTGAGAATGAGATTGAATACTCTTGTGCTAGATTGTGAAAGTTTAATGGCACAAATTAAAGTATAATAAAAAATTGATTATTTTAAAGTGTATTTACTTTAAGAATTGCTTGTATATCATATATGTTCGGAATCCCTCTTTATTTTTTCAATTATATAAGTTATATATATGTTTCCAAGAAAAACTAATCGTTTATAGCTATTATAATCTCATTGACGACTTAAATAGTCGACCGGTTCAAATTGGTCAAGCCAATCAATCGATCGATTCTTATAGAATTCTCAGGTGTTCATCACAGATGAATAAGAGGTCAGTCGGATCATTTGGTCATACCAAATGGTTGACTGGTTCATGCAGAATTCCAGTTTTGACAAATTAACCTAGGTGAATTTTCAAAATCGTTTATCTTTGATTTTATCAGATGATATATCAATTATTTAATGTATGTAGAATGAAGTGTGTGAGTTCATTTTAATTGTCCTATCTAGTAGGATATAAAGATTTACATTGAGAACTTAAAATAAATACTTAATCTAAGTTTTCACTTTGCTTCCTTCTTAAACTGCTTGATGGATTTCTTCATGAAATCCATTGTACTTGTTGATATGTTCTTTAAATAAACATGTTTAAAATTTATTCTTAACAAGACATATTATTAGTTCTTTTTTTTATTTTTATTGTTATCATTAAAATATATAAAAATATGAATATTTGACCTAAAGTTCAACAATTTCTATGTAGCGTGTTTAATAATGTTATTGAAAAACACTATGATGTCATAAAACTAAATATAAATTGAATAATATTTAATAAAATTATACTTTTAATATATTTTGTCATTTATTTGATTAAAATTTAATTTGTTTTAAAAAGGAAAAAACCAAAAGCATAATGGGTTGACTTGGCCTATATGGCCTAGTGCGTCTGGCCCAAAGGGAAAAAGGCCAAGTATGGGGCCTGTAAAGAGAGGCCCGTGTGTCTAGTCTTTTTAGGTTTTTTTTTTTTTTTTTGCATAAAGAGGAAACAATTTATTATCCATTCTTTTTTTTTCAAACACAAATAAAGGTAACAGACGACACATCATCTATTTATTGAGTTTCCAACCACTAGAGAAGTGGTTGAAATATTAAGCAGGGTTTTTTGGACCTAAAAAATTATTTTTAAACTTATTTTCACATAAAAATCTAATAAGCATCTATTTCATGTCAACAAACCAATCTAAATACTTTAAACACCCCAAAATCAGTTAAAAGACAAAATCAAATTGGGAAAAAAATTCATCTCTCAACCCCGATTTATTTTTTCAGACAAAATAAAGAGTAAAAAAACACCTATTAACATAAAGAATAATCTTTTTTATGGGCAGAAGATCGTCAACTAACAACTTTCTAACTAACAACTTTCTATCTCTTTCATTATGTTTAGATGATTTTTTCTCTTATTTCTCAATTTCATGAATAGAAAAATGAAAAAAAAACCTTTTAAATCAAAATAAAATTTATAATTTTTTTAAAATTAACAACGTATTTTCTCTGTATTATATACTATGATCCCCTCTCTAGAGATCTGCTTGCTACGAACCCTCTCCTCTTCATCAATGCAACCACAAATCAAGCTAATAGATACAACACCCTCATCTTTTGTTTTAATTTCTAGTGGGAAAAAAAAAACCATATCACTTTAACAATTAACAAAAAAAAATCTAGGAAAAGGAAGCAAACGCCCTTGATGCTAAATTCGCCGCCTATGGACAAGCGGCCGTGACGGTGCCATCTGGCATCATCTTCTGTCGTATCAGAGAGGAAGCAAGCATGGCCAAGTATTTTTATTATTAATGTTTATAGTCAAGTTTGGATTGAATTTAACTATTGGATTACTAAAAACTAAAAAGCTGACAAATCAAATAGGTCTGTCTCATCGAGATAAAAGCATGGCAAGTTATTTACCAACCAATCTGAGTTAGGTCTAAAATTTGTAATCTTCCAATTAACCAATGAGGTCGGGCTGGACTTTACAATCATGAATCCATCCTAGCCTTGCCCCAATGTATTGCGCACCTCAAATCGCCTGTCCCATGAATCCATCCAAGGCAATGCATGGAAGGGTCGACCCAAAGTAGAAAACAATATTGTCCTCCACCTCCATGATTGGCACCTCAAATCCAAGCCATGCCTGCATGTAGGAGAGGGTCCCAACGGAGAAAACATTGTCAATGAAAACCTCTCTATTTCTGCTGTATTCTGAAACCTACTTCTGCCATTCAGCAATGTTTCAAGAGTGGTTTTTTCTTCGACCTGTACTCCCTCGTAGTTTGCCTCTTTCTAAATAATTGCTGCTCTCAGTTTTCATAATAAAAAACAAAAACACGACAAAACTAGCACAATCTAGGAGTTGCAACCTTGCAGATGAGTTTAATTAAGACAACATCAAGGGTTTCACTAAAGAGAAAATTAACACGATTCATGACTGCTATCCAATCAGCACGCCAATTGGCCTCTTAATAGATATGATGAGAATTTGCCAGGGATGATACAGAAACTTCTGGATCGAACTAACAAATTGCAGATCGCATCTATCCAAATGCGAACGCTTGAGAATTATATATATCAACAGCCATCTTCGAATCAACTTCCACAATAATCTTTCAGTATTCTTTACCCTATACTAACTATAATAGCATCAAAATGCTAAATGAAGAGCTATAAATAAAATAAAATATTATTTTAGCTCTTCAATGCTTATTTTATATGCTTTAGGAGAAGTGCTAAACAAAATGTTATTCCCACATGTATTGCAAAAATACTAAAACACTATTCATTGTATTTTTTTCCATTAATTTTTTTTCTTCTGATTTTTTTTAAATATACGTTTTTTTAATTTACTTTTTATAAGATTATTCTAGTCTCATAACTCGAGAGTTTACCTAAGTTGACTTGGCTTATTTTATTATTATTTTTTTTAATTTTATTCTTTAATATTAGATTGATTGAACCGAATCATATCAAGTTGTTAAAATAGTTGTGTATCAAATATATTGAAATACAATTGGCTCTTCTAAATAGCTTTTTATTATTGGAGTGCACATAAGCAAAAAAGCTATATTTATATACTATTCAAATAGCTATATTATCAATTTCGCTCTTCTAAATAGCATCTTACATTGGAGATGCTCTAACACCTCTTTCATATTTAAACTATTTTTTTTCTTGTAAATAATGCTATTGAAATAATTTTTTTACAAAATGTTTTTATACAGACATAAATGATTGTTACTTTTGACATAAATCACCAATCATTTATCATTTATAAAATCCATACTTTAGCTCTAATCAATTAACATTTTAATATGTAAGATTTATTATGAAAATTTTGTTTTAAAATTATATGATATATTAAAAGAGATGGGCATTTAACTATAGTCTTTACATCATGTAGCAAGACCCAAGACACTATGGATTGCACTATTACTCTATATTGCAATCTTCATTGTTCCTAAGACATGAAAAGGTTCAATTTAGGTGTTTATGTTTTGATTCTAAAACTTTATTTTTCACATGTTTTTAGTTCTTCAAAGTTGAGAGAAAATAGAGAAAGTGACTGAAAAATAGATAGGAGAGAGAAAACTTGGGATCGGCCATAGAAAAGGATGATCTTATCATCAATGGATTCTCTTGCAGAGGAGATTTGATGCGATCCAAGCAACACTAAAGGATCCATTTGAGGTTTCAGTTGGTCTAATAATAAGGCTTAGGGCTAAGAAGTTCAAAAAAGCTTTCAATGGACTTCTTCGAGATACATGAACTAAGATAGACTTCAAAAGGGTAGTAAATAATGAAAATCAAGCCTTGATTAATCTAAATCATGTTCAAGAAGGGCTTGTTGGTGGAACCAAGACTGAGTTTTTCTATCAATTTCTTTTGCTTGAGAGTAAATTAAAAAAATCATAAAGTTTAGGGTGAAAAATCAAGGAATTGTTCAAGGATATTTTTTTTTTCACTTAAGTTCAGGGAAGTATTTTAAAATTTGGCCTTGATTAAATTCTAACCACCTCTCCCACGTACACACCCCCAGACAGGTGCCACCATAAAAGCAAAAAGCCACCAACATGCGATCCTTGAACCACAGACATCCAGTGATGGAGCAAGCAAACGCCACCTTAGAAAACAAACGCAAGCATCATTTTCATAAAACAACAACAACAATATCATCTTAGAAAGAAGCAAAAATCAGTCTCTAAAATGGAAAAAAACCCAACCCTAAAATCTCATATCTTAAATCAAAACTCCCTCACACTATCAATTAAACAAATTCCAATCAATTCAGCGCAACAAAAAAAAAACCATAATTTCAGTAATTTTGAACTTAACCGCTAGTGGACCTTCTCTACACATGATTTCTTTGATTATAAAAGTATTAATTTGTTTTATTAGGTTTAAATAGATAATTTATTATATTAATTTGATGTTTTTCTTTTTAATTTTGCAGATAGAGTTGTGTTAGTTTCCTATAATATATTAGGTGTTGAAAATGCATCAAAGCATCTGGATTTGTAGTTTAAATTTCCATCGAAATTCTTGGAATGGGAACGACAAAAGGCATTTCTATATAAAGAGATATGTCATTATAATGCAGCGATACTATGTTTTCCGATAGGTCAAGTTTCACTCTTTTTTTCGTTGAATTTTGTTATTTTACTCGTATACAATGAAAGTGTGGCACAATAAAGGAAATACTATAGTTGGGATTATAATTTCTTTACTATGAGAATACATTTTTATGTTTTTGTAAGTTTGGGTTTTATCCATCATGTTTCTTGTATAACGTAGACTACCGACTTGCTTGTAGTTGAGAAATTGTTCTTGCTCTTTTTCTTTTTTTGTATTCTATATCAAACATTTAGCAACTCATATTCTCAATACAGATTCACCCTAGTGCACGAAGAACATTTAGAGTTCCAGAGTTTTGGCCTTCAAAATAATGTTGCTTAATTTTATGTTTTAAAGACACGCTAAGGGTTGGTTGATATGACTGGTTTGTTTTTCTTATTTACTTTTTTCTTTTTGTTTCTGATTGCGACAACAATATATGTTATATCCAACAATAAATGTATAACTTGGATGAAGCCCTATTTTTTTTTTGTTTTACATGTCTTTTATAGCTTTGATTTTTATTTTAGAGGAGCAAACACAATCTAGACCAAGTTTTATATTGGCTAATGCTGGTAAAAGTTGTGGCATTATGATAATTTGGCTCTTTTTAACATTGAAAGCTCCTCTTTATGTTTGAATTTTCATAGATTGTAAGGTCTATGATGGTGCTATTACATCAGTTTTAACCTCTATTCAAGCGTCATGTAAAACATTGCGATTTCCAAAACTTTTGGAAATAACATAATGAAATTCATGAAAAGGAATGATAGATATTTTGATGATTTCATTAATATCATTTATGACTTTATCATCTTTCTTTCCTAATTTTTTATTCTGCTTTGCATCCATTGGTTTTATAAATTATGACCTCAAAAGAAATTTTTGTTTGCGAAGCATATTCATCATTTGCAAGCTTCTTGGCATGGTTAAACATTTATTGGTTTCATTAGCTTCCATTTTCCTGAGTTACTCAAATGAATGAAAGTCAATCAGAATCTGGCTTATGTATGCAAGAATCAAAGTAAGTTCAAATGCATTATGTTGTATAGTGTAATGCATTCATGCAGATTATTGTTTAAAGTCGGATAATTAGATAACTTATGGTTTGTAATAACATAACCTTTGAAGCAAATATTAAAAGCCGAAAACAACATTTGATCTTCAAGTAATCTTCGCATAAAACCTTAAACCAACTCTAGATCTGTCTAACAAGATCATTGGGACTCCTAGGAAATTTTAAATACCATTTTAACTAGATCTGTTTAACAAAATGAAATCCAAATAAGACTTAAAACTAACACTCAAGACAATGTTTTTCTAATGATCATAAAGAACATGAACCCATTTTATCCAGAAAACATAACATACATTGTCAAACCCAAACAATACATTTTAGGCCTCTAAACCAACTTAATTAGCCCCAATAAACCACATTATCATAAACAAACAGATTTGAATAAAAAAACACTAACAAATAACCTTAAATCATCAAGAACATGTATAAGACTTCAACTTCCAAAACTGTAGCCCTATTATCAGCCAACAAAAACATCAAAACTCAATCCAAAACTAACTCTTTAAATACTTAAGACCCAAACTAAAATCAGGAACCAAGAATATGCATTAACAACCTATATAAAAGCCATCAAACACTTACATTTGACATATTCCAAAACTATTATGCTTCATCAAAACCAAACACATAAATACCTTTTAAACATCCCAACAACATTAACAACAACTTCAAAACATGATTAAGCAATCAAGACAACATTTTCATTCATCAATCCACATAAATGCTAAAACCCAAAATAATGCCAAAAGGTTTCAAAAACATCATTAAACATTGAAAAGGCATGAAAGGGTAAGCCACATGGACTCCACCCTTAATTTTTCAGATGGTTATACCTTCTCTAAGCTTATTAGTTATAGGCTGCTATTTCCCATCTCCTTTTCTTCTTTCCCTTTCACTTTCTACTCTTTCTAACCTTCACAATAGGGTCTATTAATAGAGTGTTTCCCTCATGATTTTCCATGTTCTTTTTTTTTTCCTCTCAAATTTTCTAAGGGGTATTTATAGGGTTTTTTCTAGGGTTTTTGATGGATTCTAACATAGAGTGATCAAAGCTTAGCCCTTTGATCAAAATAAGAGAGCTCAAGACAAATGCTAATAGCTGGAACCTTTTTTCTTCAATGGTTTTTTAGTGCTGGTGGTTTTGTCTAGGTGGTTTTCTCTTTCTTGGAGACAAAGACATGCATTTCTCACCTTCTGATCTTGGATGAAAGATTTATGGCCCTTGATAAGAACCCTCTCAGAGTTTTTAAGTGTGAACACACAAAAATGTTAGGTGGTTTTGCACAAATAGGGATCTTAGTCAAGGTTAACTGAATTGGTCACTTTTGAGGCTTTATCAAAGAAACTATAATGTAAACGTCATTGGAGAC
>Ga0307514_10006345_pt1 | contig 10329 bp, 14 predicted proteins | sample 16_EM_MG_FD_203088 | JGI IMG/M metagenome (GOLD analysis project Ga0307514, IMG submission 203088) | Populus trichocarpa ectomycorrhiza microbial communities from riparian zone in the Pacific Northwest, United States - 16_EM | ecosystem: Host-associated > Plants > Roots > Unclassified | place... | reverse complement strand
GTCCTTCCCACTTGGAAACCAGAAGGAATATCAGTGGACTGCCTTGACGACCACCCATCTTGGGTAAGCTGCCCACGGGGAAATGATTTTCCGCTACCCCTAGAAATAGACACCTTATCGCGCCAAGTGTGGATGCGTATGTCCGTCTGAGGTAGAGGGAAAAGGCTCGGAACCAGAAGCGATTCACTTGGAGGGTGATCAAAGACTAGTGGAACGAACCCGGCCGCCGAGGTACCCAAGACTCCCTACTTTGGGGGGATTCCTGAGGGTCTCGCACATCGTTTTGCGGCATAAGAATTATACCACAAGAAAGCTGCGACATTGCAGTTTATTCTCAAAAATTCTCGACATCCAAATATCACGACCGCCGCGGCACTTCGAGAGTTTTGTTTTCTCTTGCAGGACTCCTCGGATTTCTTCCCACTGCGCTCGATTACCCCCTTCTGCATTCCGACCAACCCCGTTGGTCATTATCATTCCGTGTCATCGATTTTTTCGAGCTCGAGGTCAAGGCAAACAAAACATTTGTATCGAGAGCTCTTAAGGACTTATCTGAGCCGGAATGGAATGAATCTGGGTGAAATACGTCTTCGTCACCGTCGCTGTCATCAGACCTAAACTTTTTGTCATCAAAAACTCCTCCGCCGGGTTGGTCGGAATGTACAGTAAGTAGATCATCGATCACCGAGACGAACACTTTATGTGGGGCGTCGTGAGCTAAGAACCCACCCACGGGACACAAACGTTTGTCCGTTCGGAGTGCGTAAGTGGCCTAATTTTTGCGGGAATCCGTATTCCAACTGCTACCTGAGAAGTTGTCACGGGGAAGTCAGGTGCTCGAGTTAAACGCGAAGAGGAACAGTGGGTGATGACTTACCAGGAGATAAGAACTGATATATATTCGGGTGACACGGGTGTCTAGCTCACCACATTCCAAACATCGGTTTAGGGGGTGAGGAAACTTGACCCGGTCGAAGCCCATGCGCTTTATGTTGAGCTCTAGGGTCAATTTACCCCCGGCGTTGGACGTCTGTTCAGCGAGGCGGCCCAGTGCCACATCCAATGGGCTCCATGTCTCTGTTTCGTCATCCGGTTCGTCCAAAGGGCCTTCGCCTTCGTCGTCCCAGTCTGGTTCCGAGTCGGTGATGTTCGTGAATGTTAAAGATATCTTTCCAAGTTTTTGGGAGGTTATCGATGATACGAGGTTGGTAAGCGATCAGGATTCTTTTGTTGCTTCGAAGGAGCGAGTGGACCTCCTCGAGTTTGTGACAGGAAGCTAACGAGACGTCCGTGAGGAGTCGATCTAGAGATGTGTGAAACTTGGGACAGACTGGATGAGTCGCACGTATACTCCCCAACACGCCTCGATAGTTCTTCTCAAAGCGAAGGGTAACCAGGGTCTCTCGACGACTCGTCAACAGCAATCGGTATGCGTCAGGCTCATAAAAGGCGCATTCTTGGATGCTGATGGTGGTGAAGTGCAAACGGAAGGGCCACAAGGGCCCTGAGAATAGGATCTCTTGAGTGAAAGTTGGCCAACGGTAATGTCCCGCAGAAGCTCGGGGTGACTTTTGGGACATCCGGGATGGTATCGAGCGCGGTGGTATGCGGGTAGTGGGACGCGATTTCCAAGTCTCGGACGTTTGGAAGGAGGGAAAGAAAATCGAAGAGGACCGTTGGGTCTAGGGCGCGATATCGCAGGCTCAACGCGCGCAATGACTTCCCGAAGTGGCTGAAGTGAAGCTCTGGGGACGCGTCGTTGAAAAGTGTGATGTTCGACAGAAGAAGGAAGAGAGACCTGACATTAGAAACGAGGCCAAGCTTGAGAGGGGGAAATCCGAGCATTGCGGGTTGATCCACGACAGGAGATGGACATCCTTTAAAGTCGGTGTGCGTGTGTAAAGCGGGACCGTCGACGTCGTGAGGAACGTTCTTGAGCCGGCGCTGGAGGTTGGATGATTTCAGATGGACGGATTCGAAAAGGTAGGCTCGACTCCAGCTAGTCCCTCGTGGTGTTCTTCTCGTGTATACAGGGAATCCGCTCGCTATCCCACGCGATTCGTCTCCCTCCTAGGACCGTTGATTCGGACGGCGCCTTGGGTAGCGCAGATGCATTGTCCACTTCTTGGCTGATCCAACTGTTGGTAGGCGTCGCACATCAGACACGTGGATCTGAGACCATCCTTTCCTCGCACTTTCACTCTCTCACTCACCCCCGCGATACTCGATGAGCGACGAGGGGAATCCGAAGCCGGTCAATGTCGACCCTCGATGGTGCGTTCTTGTGATATGGAGTTGGTTGTGTGCGCGAATAAACTGACCAGAGATAGCATCCAAGAGGCTCTGCGGATGTTCCTCCAGCCCATCAAGAACGAAGACCCCGAACTCGATTTTTATACCATGTACAAACGGGAGGCGACGGAGCACGATACCGAATACATGGAGAAGCACAATGAAGATCTTAACACCACCTTGATTTTCGTGCGTTTCTGCAACGACCTTGTTACCGTGCAGCGTTGACCTCGTTCATAGGCCGGTCTATTCTCGGCGGTCAGCTCCGCCTTTGTCATCGACATCCAATCCAAACTCGAGCCAGACTCCGGCGAACGATCGGAAGCATACCTCCGAGCGATCCTCCTCAGCCTCAACCCTTCCATCTTCCCAGGCGAGAATCCCACCGCTCCTCCAACCTGGACCGGTCCACCTCAAGAGATCACTACAACCTTGGATCTGCTATATACAAGTTTATTCCTGTCACTGTTTGCCGCATTCGTCGCGATGCTGGGCAAACAGTGGTTGAACAGATATCGCAGGCACGCCGGTGGATCCATAATCGAGCGCTGTGGTGACCGCCAGCGCAAATTCGACGGCCTGGAGAAGTGGTCGTTCCGGTTTTTCATCGAGAGTCTCCCCGTCATGCTCCAGGTCGCCCTTTTTCTCCTCGCCTGCGGCCTGTCACGATATATATGGTCGGTCAACAAGTCCGTCGCGCGCCTCGTCATCTCCTTCACCATTCTTGGCTTCCTCTTCTACATCGGTATCATAGCCGCTGGGACATCTTCTTACGAGTGTCCGTTCCAAACCCCAGCATCTATGGCCCTCCGGTACATCAGAGGCAGCGAGAAAACCTGGAGATTGTTGGCAAAAGCGTCTCCGGTCAACATCATCTCGCTCGCTCGGAGGAACGCACCCAGGTTCCTGGCAAGGCTGTCTCCACCCAGCATCGCCTCGCTCGTCTATGCCATTTGGATGGTTGCCTACCAGGGACTTGTTTCCGCACTTCACCGTGCCCACAACGCCATGCAACACCCATTGTCCTGGGAGTTTTCGCCATCTCACATCCTCTCTGGCATTCACCACACCGCCACAACTGTTGGGCACCAAACCATCATCATACTTCTCCGGGTCGATCAAGCGTTCGGGAACGCAAAGCACAGAGTGGTGCAAGGAATTCGAAGGTTCGGGCGTGCAGGGCTGCTACCAACTTCCACCAGAGATGTGCAACTTCAACCACTTGTGCCCCACAATAGCGTGGGACTGCGATTACGTGTACGAAACCTGGAAGGGATTCGGACACAGAACGCGGCCAACGCTCGTTGTGTCAGTTGGATCCTCCGAAACATCACGGACCCTGAAGCCATCGACTCTGCCATCCGCCTTGCAGGAGACATCCGGTGGTTCGACGGTGACTCCAATTACGACCCACCATTCGACTTGATCGTTTCTGCCTTCGAGGCGTGCTTCGACTCGGCCAAACAGCCGTACCCTGGGATGAGGGACCGAGTGTACTTCTCGGCGCAGGTTATCCTCCGAATTAACCTGAGGGCAAGGGCTCAATCCCAAGAGCATGCCTCCAAGTATCTCATTCCTGCCGTTTCCCCACGCCCCTTCGAGGACACCGATCCCGACGTTCACCTTGTCATTCACATGCTGGAGCAAAACTTGAATGCCCCCCGACCCATCCTCTACTTCCGCTGGACGGAAGAAAGCACTTATGCTCACCTGCTGTGGCTATCAAACTTGTTTGCGGATTTGTACCATGTTGGCCCAAAGCCGATCCTGCGATTCCGCTCTGATGGAACCAGGACCCACCACCAAGCTATGATTGCCAATATCCTTCTCATGTGGTACATGTTCCTGGGTGGACATGTCGAGGAGGAAACCGTCTGGGCTGTTGACAAATCGTATGCAGTTGTCTCATTGTCCTTTATTTCAGCCTGCTTAGTATTCCGTATACCAGCGATTCATTGGAACCCATCCTCTCTCACTTGTCCACACAAGTGATGGATGCCATTACCCATGGAAATCGTGTCGGGTATCTCATTTACCTCTTCGATTTTTTGGCAGCATGGGAGAAAAGACCTGCGTGTTTGACTCGGATGGCTTACGAGTGGTGTTCCGCTATCTCTGAGGTGGCCGGGGGGCTCGAGCAGGGCAGCATGCGGATCAAACAAGGGCCCCGGGGGTTCACTGGGTTCGATCTTGATATGGAATCCGCCCTTTTTGATTCTGGCCGTAATCTGGTCCATTCGGATAACGATTCTCACGCTTCCGAACGTCCATCAGGCCTAAACCACAAAGTATGTGTGGATCTTCTCTTCATGACCCTCGAGATTGGATTCCGCCTAGCCGACGCTAGCCGTGATCGACCACACCTCCACTTAAATCACACATCTCATCACGATCAAATTTTCGAGGCTGTATTCTCGTGCGATGATGACGGAGTTATTGCGGATGCTGTGGGCGTGTGGATCGTAGGTGAAAAGACACCGGCTGGTTTGTGCGCGCGCTATTTCACCAAGCGCGTTGCGAGGGCCATACCCTTTTCCTCGAGGTTGCGGCAGGCAGCTATACGTGCCCTTGAACGCAACTGGCGCACCGAACTCGCCACGTCAATCTCAGACACTGTTTGCTTGTTAAACTGTCTCGATGTTGATGTGGATGATGTGCAAAACAGGTTTCAGTGGATTTGGCTGTTGGTGGAGATAATACGTTCTCTGACGGGATTCGAGAGTTTGTCCTCTCATTACTGGTGCTTACTGGGCGAGTTAACGTCGAAAGCAATTGCTCACGGGAGACTTGGACCGCGTGACGAGGAGGTGATGAAGTCACTCGAGGGGGTTGAAAACTGGGAGAAGCTGGAGGCCTGGATGGCTGTTGTGTGGGGTTTCCTGGTTTATGATTTCATGCCAGAGTTGGTGGAAGACATCGGACGGGTGACTCTCAAGCTGACCTCGCAACGGCCGTCAGCTCTCCAGAAGTTTGGAAATCTATGCAAAAGTGGTGTAATCTGGGAGTCAAAAGCGAGGACCACACTCCAACCGATACTTGACCGGGCACGAGCGGGACAATCACCCTTGGAGTCCCCACCACCACCGTAGGTTTCTACCATTCTCCCCAACACCCGCCCATTCTGATGCCGTCTTCCCCCCCCCAGCCAATTGATTCACGCCCAGCCACTTGTCTTCCTTCCTTTTGCGGGGGACGACACTTTCTAAGTGTTTATGCCCGCCATAGGCTGGTGTACAGAGTCGGAGTCCACACTAGCCTTTCGGAATGTACGGAGTAGTGAATTACGATCTCAAGCGAGATCGCGTATAGAGACCCGGATGCGTTTTACACAAGTTGCCTCAGTTCAATCAACCCCTGGGGTTATCTTATCGGGTTGCTTATATACAAGGAGCCAAATCTCAGGTACATGCTCAAATGTACAAATGGAAAACACGAGTGCGATGAGAAAACAAATTGTCACAAGATATATAATGTCCGTTGACCTACTGTCGTGTGGTGCGTAGACCACAAGGAGAGTTTAAAACTCCGCGCTGCCTCCTCCAGTCATTTGACGAACCAACTGCATTCCGCGGCCCTCACCCCGCATGCCAATTACGCTCTTGGGCCGAGCGTACCGGGTTTTTGGCGTTCCCAACTGTTTCACAGGGCTTACGCTTCGGCCACCCGTCATCTGTCGAACCAACGGATCACCCCCGCCCACCCCAGTGAACTGACGAGCGATGGTCGTCGTCCCTGTCGTCTGAGGTTCGACCCCTTTCAACTTGGTCGTCGTGTGACTCAACCAGAAGGACCCCGGACCGTCCAGCTCAGGCGAACGAATTGGTGAAGAAGGAGGTAACATAAGCTGGATAACAATTAGCCAACCACAAATCCGCTGCAGGAAACTCAAACGCACCCAACATTCACGACACCAGACTCCACCCTCTGGGTCACTTTTGGCGGCGCTATCCAGCTTCTTCCCGCACCCTGGTTCACCTGCATTCCGCCGTCCACCACGTCCTCGCCGGTTCTTGCCGCCACAGCTGAGACAAGTGGAATGCCATCTTGTTCCAGAGGGGCCAGGAACAACACCCCATTCCATCGGTGAAACCGCCTTCAGACAACCCGGGCAGGAAGTCGATCCACCGAACCTCGGGAATTTGGTCTGGTTGGCTGGTGCGGTCGTGGGGGGTTGTTCAAACCGTTTTGATATCGAGGTGGACGTCCCGTTGGAGAAGTTGGTTGCGGTCCTCGATGGGGGTATTGTCTTCGTCTCTTTCGGAGCGCAACGAACGTGACAGACCCCTCGGTCCGTCTTGATGAATGTTGTTTTACCTCCTTGAGCATCTTCGAATGTTCCGCGACATACGCTACATCGGAAACAATGGGTATGGTACAACTTGGGTGGCCTCTTCGGGTCGTCTTCTGGCACAGTGATGAACTTGGCTCCGTTCCTGTTTAACAGGGAAAGATTGCACCTTGAACATTTGACGTTAGAGGTTATGGCTGTTGGTATCGCAATGGTGGTTGAGGGTCGCTTGGGCTGGGGCGTGGGCGTGGGGGTAGTTCGCAAGGGGATGTTATCCTCGACCTCTTCAACCTTTACTGGCTTATCCTCCTCTGGCCCAGTCGGCGGGCTCAGTGGGAGTGAAGGAGGAGTTGAGGGTCCTGAAGTAGATGTACAATCCGAAAAATCCGACCCCAGCTCCGGAGTTGACAAACACATATCGGGTTCCCGGAACGAACTCACGGATGCGATCGTTCTCATTTCTGGAATCCGTATCGCGTTTTTGCTGGGGTCCGGAGTAGAGAGAAGTTCCGAGGAAAGTAATTCTTGATCGTGTTGGAGTTGGGGCGGTTGAAAGAGGCTAACGGAGGACATGGTACGTAAAGGCGCAGTCGAAGAACTAGAGGGGTCGGGGAATGAAAGGAATTTAGAATCCATGAGCATACTTGCGGGTGGCGAAATGATCCTATCTCGGTTCATTTCCCGGGGCGTGCTACTCGATAAAGTGGTGTCCCGACTGACGACAGGGATACGTGATGGTGGAGCATGTGGTAAGGGGGAGGGAGGCTGGGGGGAAGCTGTTGGAGAAGGGGAGGAGCGAGCGGAGCCCAGGAACCGTTGTTTCATCTCCTCAATGGCTTCTTCAGTCGTCATATTTGGCTTTGGTGACGAGTTGGAAGGACCAGAGAAGATGTTCGGGCTCGATTTCGCCGGTTCTCGATTCGTCGGACGTTCAGGTGTCTTGAAACTGTCATAAGTTATGCGGGTTGTAGGGCTTCCGTCCCCAACCAAAGGGGACTGGACGGGTGAAGTCAGGTCTGACATCGTCCTCGCCCGGGCTCGGTCCAACAGGGGGCTGCTGTCCCGCATAGGTGACACGAATCGTGCGCTGTGGGGGCTCTTCGAAGGTGTGTGCGTGGGGGAGGATAGGGGGGAGGGGGGAGGTCGGGTACTTGAAGGTTTGGTGGGAGTTTCAAACATTGGACTGCTTTCCCGACTTCGGGACAAGATTCCAAGCTTCTGTTCGAGCTCCTCCAGTGCTGGGGATCCCTGGCGACTCCTGTTCCCGGTCCTGATTCCACCAAGGTTAGATTTCTTATCCTCGCGATCCACTCGTGGGCTTTCATAGCGGTTCGGGCTGTCCCTGTTTAGGCAAGTGTCGAAGCAATCTGCGCAAGAGGGTTTTCCTAAAAGGTCGACCATAGGTTGGCTGCTGGTGTCCTTCTGGCAACCCTCGCATCGAAAACACCGTTTGTGCCAGAGGCGCCCAGAGTTTTCAACATAACCACCCTCACTCTTTAGGACGAGCACGGGTTTGGAACATGCAACGCAATCGCCTTTGGATCCACCATTGACGGTAAAGCATGGGCGACAAAGGAAGCGGGGTTCTGTGCCTGGCCCAGCCAGTGGATCAGGATATATGGTAGCATCGGGTTCGAAAGGTGTGAGACACATAGAACATGCGAATGAGGTGAGGGTCTCTTTGGGTTGTAAGATCGAACCGTAAGCTTTAGCGAGCACCGAACCATTGGGAGAAGCAATGATGTCGGTGGCGTCCTCAAGGGAATACTGATTCTTGAGAGGCGAAGAGGGACGAGACGTTGTCGATTTCTCGATGTGCGTCGAGACACGTGAACTGAGGCTTACAGTGCCCAGAGTTGACTGTGGTCGTGGGAATCGCTTGGTGGATGTGGATCTAGTCAAGGGGCTGGATGTAGAACCATTCGTATCTCGCCCTTGAGCGGGCGCAGGAGGAAATGTAGTGGAAAGAGGTCGCCGAACGGGTGATTTATCCCGATTGGTGGGGTTAGAAACATATGTCTGGGACCATCTGTCTGTGGTTTCAGAGATGGATCCCTGCTCGTTCCATTTCACAGTTGGTGCTGAACCAAGGAAAACGACGAATCAGCCTGTTGAGTGATCCATCACTCGACCTGAGGTGAAGTGCCTACCAACTGCAGTGCCGCCGCACTGGCACTTTAGCCCAGAAACAATTTCCCCGCAACGTCTGCAGAAGCCCATTACACAAAAGGTGGCGCTATATGTTGGAAGGTGAGAGGGAAACACGGAATGGAAAGGAAAGGAAAGAAAACAGAGACGGAGGAATAAGTTCAAACACAAGTTCAACAAAGTCACGTGGTCTTCCGTTCTTCTGCCATAACTGCCATCCATCATCGCGGCTGCACTTGCGAACGAACATATCTTTCTCTCTCAGCAACATGCTTGTCTCCTCGAGGGCGGCTTTCATTGGTATTCTACTTGCGACTGCTCTTCTCCTGTCTCTGTCGTCCACTACCTCGCAATTCGGGCACGCGCTTACCTTGATCTCACCCCCGACGACACAAGGATCGAGCTCGTCCTTCAAACAAAACTTGATGTCTACACTCAGCGTCGCCTCTCGGATCTATGTTATAAGTCTACCAAAGGATGTCCATCGGCGGGCAGACATGGAACGGCTCCGGTACACCTTCGGACTGGACTTCACATACGTGAACGGGACCGAAGCCGACGGAGTTGCGGTGCAAAGAACAATGAGTCGTGTTGCATCATTCCGTGCTTTGAAGGATGCTCGCGAAGCCAACCTTTCGCTTCCAACTGCTTTTAAATGGCCGCAGGACGTTAATGCGCTTGTCGAATCCGAGTCTCCCCTAGACAGGCAAGGATCTGATCTCTGGCTCTCTGACGACATGAAACTCCCCGACTCTCCCTTTGACGAACCTCTGACATGCGCTACTGATAATTCTACCTTGGAGCCTTATTCCCCTCAAATGCCGCCCTATCGCTTACTCACCAAGGAACGGCTCGCCTGCTGGCATTCCCACTGGCGTGTGGTACGATTGATAGCAGATAGTCAAGACGATGTGTCCCTTGTTCTCGAAGATGACGTGGATATGGAGCTAGACATTCGGCAGCGTTTGCTTGGGGTTTGGAACTCCTTGCCCAGCACATGGGATATCGTGTTTTTAGGTAATACTGTCAGAACTTAACTGCCTAAGAGCGTAATGCTAATAGCTACGCAGGACACTGTTGGTCTCAAGAGTCAAAGAAACCCGCCATTGCCGCCTACAATTCATTGGTTTCAGGCGTGACAGTATCTGTCACAACTCTCCATCCATCGACCTCACCAAAATGTACACATGCATACGCTCTATCCAGAAGAGGGGCCCGACGGTTGGCAGTTTACCTACGGCATCCTCCTTTTGCATACTCCAGAGCGATTGATCAGGCGATATCGTGGTTAGTAGAAAGTGGGAAGCTCAGGAGCTTTTCGATTGTCCCCAGCATCGTGGTCCAGAGGAAAGTAGATGATAGCAATATATCTGGCGGAAGAGGCAGTAGCTGGAGAGATAATCTAACAAGAGGTGTATTTGTGTAGAAAGTCGTGTAGCTTCCACTAAATAAGATACCGGTCAAGTCGCTTAGATGATTCTAGGGCGCCTAAGTTCTGCTCCTTGCGATCAGCCATAACGTTCACATTATCCTAAATCTCGACACGTTTCCGACGGAAAGATGGATCTCGGAGCCGCATTTCTCGCAAAGCTTGAGCCGTT
>Ga0307514_10006343_pt1 | contig 10329 bp, 16 predicted proteins | sample 16_EM_MG_FD_203088 | JGI IMG/M metagenome (GOLD analysis project Ga0307514, IMG submission 203088) | Populus trichocarpa ectomycorrhiza microbial communities from riparian zone in the Pacific Northwest, United States - 16_EM | ecosystem: Host-associated > Plants > Roots > Unclassified | place... | reverse complement strand
GGGCAACAAAGAAATCATCTGCAATGTGTAAGTCTATACAACATTCTATTCTATGCGATTGACGACTGACCATTCCTCTTAGCAAGGTTCTACACTATTATTATTATACCCGAGTCGACCGTCAACTCAGGGATTAATATTAGTAGGATGGGGTATTTACGGGAGTGGAGGAAGCAGCATGAGCTGGCGGTGATGACTGGGCCGACAACAGGTCTTGGAGGGGATGGAGCTTGGAAGGATGGATATGGAGGAGGTTAAGGAGGCGTATGAGGTCGTGAAAAGGATTGATGTGCTGGGTGTTAGTGTTGGTGCATCTTCTTTTTTCTCCTAGTGGTCTGTGGTTCTCTGCTGACTCAATTTTACTTTTTAAAGAGGGCACGGAAATCTGAATAATGGCGGGAAACGCGTATAATGAGAGGGTGTCTCGTGTGGAGAATCAAATATTGCGTGACTATGGGATAGTAGGACTGCAAGGAATGCTAATGAGATGTTCCTCGTTTTCTCCAAATTTAATGTGTTGTTCGTACAGCCAAAGGTATGGAAGTTGTAAATTCCTTTCAAAGCTCTCTTTTAATCTGTTGCCGACAGATCCGTGGAGCTATTCAAGAGTATCAAACACAAGTAATAGACTCGGTAAAGGAGGACATAAAGCATCTGCATGAGAAGGTGAGCAGCTTGACCATTCGTAACCTATCTAGAACTCAAAACGACTTGCCTCTAGTTCAAAACGCAATACTGATTTTCAGAGGCCTACCACATGCACAAATGCGGGGCCTACCATCAATTGCAGGGGCGATTATCTGGGTTCGCCAAATCGAGCGACAAACATACATGAAACACATTTAAGACGTTCTCGGTCGCGGTTGGGAACACTATGCCAAAGGACAGAAACTCCAGTCAAAAGAAGCCTCAAGACGTGACAACTTGCTTACCGTGATAGATGGTGAAGGTGGAGCGCAGCCCGCAGTGGTCACTCCAGGGTCTATCGGCCTCAACGAGACCAGGCTGGAGGACTTCGATCTCATCAGGCTTCAAGCCCAACATTGCGACCTTGTCTAACCTTCCTGCCTTCAATCCGCCCGCCAACACCCCACGTAGGCCCTGTACTCCCGTGTAGCGCGACCCAGGCATCGAGCAGCTCGTGTTTGTCGACGAGCCTATGATCCTCAGGGAGGATTGCGTTGAAGTCACCTGCGATGATCCCACCCCTGCATCTGGGCTCGAGGTCCTACGTACCTTGACGGCTTTGTCCACTTCATACACCGCCTTAAAGACTCTTACACCCAGCGCAAGCTACATAGAAGTAACATTGAGACGACACGGACGAACAAAAGGTCATGTTGCGTACCTCAAACCGCACTCTGGCCTCATTGATGCACAAAAATATCCGCGATTCGATTTTGCTCATCTTCATGGTCTAGGAATTTCCCGAAGTTCGACTCATCACTGACTTTTCCCAGCTGCCGCAATTCTTCCTCGAAGGTACTAAACAGCTGTATAGTCATCACTTTCGTTAGCACTATGAAATACGTACGCTTTGAAATGATTCATCCACGGATTTTCTTCCTTATTTTTCGGCTTCCAACCACGCAATTCTTCATCCACCGCCTCTAACTGACCTCCAGTTGATGCTATCTGCCGTGCGACTGCATCCTTGATGTCTTTCACAGCCTGGAATAATAGTCAGTCAGAATGCGATGTGGAAAGCGATAACGAACATTTTTGATCTCGATGATCGCCCTCACAAGACCTAGAGCGACCTTGGCGGGATTGATGTCGATGATATTTGCCGCTCTTGTGATGAGCGTCTGGAGGGCCCTTCCTGTAAGTTGAGATTCTCCTTTATAGACGATTCGGCATTCGTCTTTGCTGACTGTGAGTTGCCCTCCTTCCCGGCAGAGTTGCTGGTGTGTCCTTGACGAAGATTATCGGGTGTAAGCCTCCTATAGCCATGAGGTGTAAGGGTATTCGGCGAAGTAGCCAATGCGTGTGGTCCAGACGATGCTGGCGGTGTGCAATAATCTGGGTATTGCGATGAGTCCATCATCACTGGGGAGCAATCTGCATACCGTCCGGGGCGGTCACAGTTGAGGAGTCTACGATGGGGTGACAATTGAGTATATACAAGGAGAAGATACGGTACTTAGTACCCAAAGATGTCGCCGCCTGGATTCTCCTTTGAAAAAGTCAGAGGGAGAGACAACATCGATTGGCTAGGGGACATAGTCATGAATTTGCTCAAGATTTTCCGCCCCAAGCTCTTGGAAGAGTGTCCTTGAACCCCTTTTGAGGAGACAGGTGAAATGGAACAGTGGGAATTGTTGAAAAGCCTGCCGATAAGCTACGACGCTGAAGAGAATGTTCTTGTCTTTACGCCTTTGTGATGAGTTGTGCCATGTTGATGACAGTAAGAGACAACAGGCGTTGAGTTATCGTGCTGTGCGCATGTGCATGCATCTTAATGTGGCTCACCGCGTTGTCAAGATAACTGTAAGATGAAGTTATGTGAGCAAATAACATTCACGCTGGCGCCTCACTGGTGAGTTTTTTGTTTTGAAATCAGCTCAAGTTAGACTTTGCGTCGCTTGAGCTTTGGACTAGACTTTGCGTCAACCCTATTAGTGTTTCATTAACAACTGTGCAGACATTGCCACTCGCTGTTCAGAATAGCGAGCATCTGTATTCCACTAATTATATTTGAAATATTGTGATAATACCAATGTATATAACATGTTAACCTGATTCCCTGGTATTATGCTCTCTGCACCATGCGGGTGGTGCAGCTCTACATATATCTAGATGGTAGATGTGATAAGTGCCGTCGTTATCGACGTGTACATCTACGCCGATTGTTGTAAGCAGTTCTCTGTCCGGTTCACGACAGAGCGTCGCAGTCAAATTCAATGGTGAATTAAGATTTTAGCTTTGTTACTTTATGCGTACACCAAAAATTCCGAGCGCATAGTTTCGCTTCCTCTGAACTAGGCGCAAAGGGATTACAGCCACAAGACAATGTCATCCCAGAAACTGAACAAGATCTTTCTATATGGGCAGATTGAAAAGTGTCATCTACGATGCGAGTCCAGAAACATGGTCCAAATCAAGTGCATGGACCTCATGGCCCATTGTCTAGTCTCCGTCTACCCTTAGTCTCGTTTTCGTTTTCCGGTTCGATACCTTCGATCCCTTGTGTTCATCAAGCACGGGCTCCATTTCGAGGAAAGTCTTGTCAAAATTCTGCGTATTGGATGCATTAGGTGAGTCAATATGCGGGGTATGGGGTGCTGCCATGCGGTACTATTAAGCGTCATGTTATTGGAAAGAGGATGGGGCGCGTTGAAGGGGTCAGCCGCATCGACTGGAATAAAAATTAAATTAAAATACAGACCAAATTTAAGGTGGAAATCTTACAGCGTAGACAGAAGGACGTAAGGCATGAGTGAAGTCTTCGTATCTGGACCGATAGCTCTATCATCCAGGAAATGCAGTTCGTTCTGCAACACACGAACGGACATCGGACTGTAAACGCATGATCAGCTCTTATGCTGCAACCAAAAGAGAAGAATGCAGAGCAAAGGACACTCACGCACTCACGATGCCAGTCAACATCTCATACGACATCATCCCCGGTCACTGCGAACCCCAACCCAGCGAGTGTCCTTGAGCCCAAAGAAACCACCATAGCCTGAAATGGACCATAATCGAATTCTATTATAGTTGAGAAAGACGTTAACGAAGGGGAAATGGAAGAGATATGAGAGGTTCCTATCCAGCACCCGGTCACTGCGAACCCCAACCCAGCGAGTGTCCTTGAGCCCAAACAAACCACCGTAGCCTGAAATGGACCATAACCTGATTCTATTACAGTTGAGAAAGACGTTAAAGAAGGGGAAATGGAAGCGATATGAGAAGTTCTTACCTGGTCGCCAAAACAAAAGACAAAGAAGTTCGTGGTGACATTGTGACGCCTCTTCTATGACTCAACGACCGGAGTCTCCTCTCAGCAGAATCGCTCCGGCGCCATTTAATTATTGTGTCGATTGCCACTGTGACAATTGCAAACGTGTGTTCAGCTGTACATTCTGCCCCTCTTGTGGATGTCAAGCATGTTCCGGGAGTTTAAAGGATCCCGCTTACAGACCCGAACGCGACGACTCACCATCTGCTCTTGGCAAGCGTAAACAGAAATCCCTTATGATCTCTCCTGTAAAAAGGGTCAAGGCAGATTCTGTCAAAACTGCAATAAAGAACCTTGTCCAGAAAGCCGCCATCTCAGCCGCCAGTGCTTCCTCTGAATCGCCTGTGCCCCGCAACATTGGTCGATTTTGCCTCATATCACTCGGACACTCGTCAGAAGACTGCCTTGAAACCTGCCACATTGTTCCTCGTGCCCTTGATGAAGATGAGGTACTTTTCTTTCTCATTAAATGCGGTGAGCATTAACCAATAACCAACTCTCCAGCTCCAAAAGCTCGAGTTTGCTTGGGGTCTTCCTTACTATGGTCTTTATCTTCATTCTCGATACAATTTGATCACATGTCGGTGAACTTCTTTCCACCTTCGACTATGGCTCAATCTCCACGCAGTGACCTCTGGACTTCATGCCTCTTTTGATAAAGGTCTGTGGGCACTCGTCCCTATGGATCATCAATATCTCAATAAACTCGACGAGTTCTTTGATAAAGAGGGAAAGTGGCGAAACAAACCTTGCGATAATGACCGAATGAAGGTATGTGTGGTTTCGCATGGGCGACACTTTTTGGGTATTGATATTACCTACACTAGGGCATCTATAATGGCGCCAGGTGTTTTCAGTACACCCTCCTTGCTCTTCCTCACGATGACGGCATGAGGAAGCCCCTGATTCGATCCTGGACAACGGCAACTTCTACGAGTGAATTAAAGTCTCAGTCACACTTCTTCCCTTACGCCACACTGCCAATTATTCACTCCCATATTCAGCCGCATTTTGTTGTTTATAACCTTGGAACAAAACTTCTTGGCCATGATTGGCTTCACCACTTGTTCGAAAACCGATATAAACCCCTCATGAGCCAACACCCTACCTTTATTACGTGTGTCAGACTGTCCATGGACATATATGCTGAATGGACTCGGGGGCAGCCGCCCAGTGGTTTCAGGGAGACGTATCGCTCTGGCGATCAGATGGAAACAGGTGTTGATAGCAGCATCAACTTCGAGGACACGTATAGTCTTAACGTGGTGAAAAGGAGCACTCGAGGCGGTCAAAGTGCAGGGGAAAGCGGTGGCGCTGGTGGAATGGATACAGCCAACGATGATGTTGAAATATATCCCAATGATTCCCTTACGCTTGTTTTCGAGGCCGCTGCTGAGCAAGAGGACGCAAATGAGCCAACTGATGATGAGCACACCGACGATGAAAGTGATGAGAGCTTCTATGCAAGACTTAGTACTTGGGTTACAAGTGTTCAACCCGGTCCTCCACCTTCTCCAACCGCTATCCCTGCTCATTCTCTTCCCGGATTGAAGACACCAAAGTTAAACAAGTCCGACAGCGATAGCGACGGATCTGTAACTTTTGTGGATAGCCAAACCGGCCTGGAATTCTCAGCTGAGTTAGGAGAGAAAATTGGCATATTGTCTCCATTTTCTTTTATAACCCCCAGTCCCATTTAACTTCTATCTATTTTTGCCCTACTATTTGATCACGTCGAATGAGAGGATGTGATGGCCCAACGTGGGTAGGACATAAAAGCAGACTACCTTATGGTACACCGGTCGCGATCTTTTTACATAAGACATAAGTAAGTGCAAACCAATCATGAGGCTAGTAAGGCTTGCCCTCGATGGTTATGAAACGTAACATGGCCGTGTAGGCGTCACCCGCCTTTTTGTTACTTAGTCCTGTCCGTCTGGATTTACCGGGTATGAGGCCCGATCGGGCAAACTGTCACGCCCCCCAGAAATGGAAAGGTTGACTGGTCGCCGTTCCAGGCTACCAAAATTAATACTGAACCGCGAGTTGTTCACATTGATCACCAGTTCCTTGCTGATGTGAAGTTCAAGATGACAAATTCACAGTTATCATTCGAGGTCGAGACTTGTCCGAATCTTCAACTTTGCGGCTCGATGAAGGAGGTGGAAGTGGATGGGTGTCTCGCCCAACTTGAACGGGAATAGTGACCGGGATCTCGTGCTGCACCCGGAGTTGCAGATTTCCGTAGAGTGGCCGCCACATCTGAAGCCGTCTTGTACAGTTCTTTCCAACCATAAGAAGCCTGAAGGAGTGAATTCCAAATCCCCATCTCTTGAGAAATGATCGGTTGTAGAATATCCAGAGAGAGCCCAGCAGATCTCATACACCACGGAATCATATTCCTTTGTTGGAGCGCGCCGGACAACACTGAGAGACGATTTCCTTGGGGCAAATCGAACCAGTAGGAATTGAAACAGTCCGTAAATGGGTTCTATGTAAGGTTGAAAAGTCAGGACATAAGATGCAGCTGCAATGACTACCCACCTTGACGTCTGACTTCTAAAGCATCTCCAACGGATATTCTGAGGGCAAATCAAACCAGTAGGAATCATACCAGTCTGCAAACCGGATATATAGAAAAGTTGAAAAGTCAGGACATAAGGAAAAATGGTGCCGCTGCAACGACTACCCACCTTGAGGTCCACCTTGAGGTCTCCGACTTCTCGAACGTCTCCAACGGATATTCTCTAAGAAAATCAAACCAGTAGGAATGGTAGCAGTCCGTAAATGGGTTCTATACATGCATCTATCTATATGGGTTGCCTGGTTGGGCGCCCAACCCAAGTAGGTCTCATCGTGATGCGATGACCAGCCGGGTGCATACGCCTGAATGAGCCAACCAAGCGCGATTGGTTATGAGACACGAGGACATTATCATCAATTGCGATTCGCGATTCGACCCAACTCCATCCGGACCTTGAAAAGGGGCAGGCTGAGAGGGATACGACACCAGCGTCCTGGGCGACCGAGGAAACGAAGGTCTCTTCTTCCACGGGCGAGCCAAATAAGAGCTCGGGAACACAAGAGCGACGGAAGGCAACAATCAGATGTGTGAAGGTACTTCGACGAGCACCTCCGACACATGTTATCGAGAAGAGAATGGACCTGGAGATGACATTGTAAAGGGGGGGTGGTAATGACGTCAATTTCGATCAGCTACATACTTTTGAAGCTTTCGTATATGACAATTCAATTCATAGCCGACACTCGCAATCACATTTTCATAACGATTGAACCAAGAAACTCGACCTTCTTCAACCATATACCAGAGTTAGAGTTGACGTTCCAGGATCTTGAAGGTGATTCATCACGTTCAGAGGGCTCGAGTGACGCCACACAGACTTGCTTAAATGTGTGGTTAAAAGGTGGCAAAGCGGAGAATAGTCGTGTTTCGAAGTTTAAGGTGTACACTGAAAATATTGTGGCACAAAGACTGAAATTTGGATCAGAAAGGGAAGCAGAGATTGAGAGGACTCACCCCGGTGGTGGAGACCAAGCCTTATACCATTCCATCAGCCGGTCGACGAGTTCCTCAATATTTTCTCTCCCTAATATTATTTCAGGCACTGTTGGAACGCAGAGAGAACGAACATTGTAACGACTCACTGTATACTCGTTGATTTCCTCTTCTACAAGAAAGGAATTCTTTCTGACATCTTCTGTACTGAGGGATGAAGAGCATACAAACGATTTCGGAGCAGATTATCATTGAGGTCTCCGAAGGCGCTGAACATGACTTGTTTGTATACTGCGTCGTGGCTACGAAGATGAATAGGCCGTCTGCCTGGTGCGAGATTGTTGACATCAGGCATGCTGGGAAGTGTGCAAACTTTGCCTGCGAGTTGCGATGTCGGAATTGATACCGATGATGCCACCCACGTTGAAGAGGGTGAAGTCGAACGCGTGGGTGCATGCGCTGATGGTCATTTTTGGTTTTGACGGCAGGGAGACACTTCTGCCGCGATGTCTGGCAGAAGAAGTCGCAGCGAACAGCTGGTTGCGTCTCCTAATCTGTTGCCATTGACATTCGTGGCAAGACTCTGGATTCAGCTTGGGATCAAAGTGGCTGATGGGGCCTCGGTCCGTGGGCAAGATCTCAGGCAGGTTCAAATCCAACGCAACCTTGGTGTGGGGGGAAGGTGGATTCTGTAGGATGTATGGCTCGCTTTGGGCTCCTTTTGCGGTGGGTATGGAGGGGGAAGAGGTGGGTAGAGCGTGAAGCACGCCTCGCGGTCATTGGTGAGCTGGAAGGGCTGGGTGTAGTCCACGCTGGAGGGTATGAGATCGAGAGCAAACTAAAAAGAAAGCCAACTCACGACCTGTCATAAAATGTGCTCAAAAAATCGCTCGTGGAATTCTGTAGAACCGCCAAGGGACACCCTTCGATCTCGATATCACTGATGCATCCAAAGTTCTCGTAAATGCGCCATACTTGATTGACGACGACGACGACACCTGATGGATGTGGTATAATGGACAAGCAGAACTTAACGGACTCTGACATTTGACGAGGTTCGGATCAACAAACGAACACGTGCCCATGAGCCTACCCCTCAACTGCTTCGTGCTGGGCGATGATGCAGACAATGTTTTCACCGTCAAGCTTCCAAAGACCGACAATGTCAGTATACTCAAGAAGGTGATCAAGGAGGAAAAAGCTCGCCTGCTCGCTCGCGTTGACGCGTCAGATCTCGAACTCTTCCAGGTGAGATGACTCCACAGATCCGTAAACATATTGAAAGCTGAGCGCGCTTGAACTCTGAAAGGTGTCTCTCACTGTTGACAGAATTACGACGGACCTGAAAGTCGAAGATGTTGAAACCAATACAAAACTGCACTCTGTAAAAAAGATCGCTTCAGTTTTCCGCGATGGTCTGGAGGATGAACACGTCCACATTTTGGTACGGAGACCCACTGGTGCGCGTCTTAAAGTCTTTTCTGACTTGTGTTGACCTTGAGCAGATATCCAGGCACCAGTCTCAAGCTCCGTCATGCCACTCCTGTCGCTCCGCTGCCACCTCCTCGGCGACAAACGAAACACATTCTTCACAGTCAAAATTTCGAAAGACGAGGACGTCAGCATTCTTAAGAAGATGATCAAGGAGGACAAGTCCATCAAACTCGCTAAATTCGATGCCAGCGACCTCATTCTCTATAACGTATCTCTCCCAATTGCCAACTTTGATACCCAGTTTGATACACTCCAACTCGAGTCGCACTCAATATTATCCGATACAAACAAGTTATCCTCAAATTTCCCTGATACTTCGGATGACCTTGTACACATCATAGTAAATTTGCCTGGTATGTCCACCTCTATTCCTCCCCTAAACAACACCTGAGAATAAATGCAGAGGATATTTCGCCTTCGTTGCGCCGTGCCCTCTACTCGATTGATGAGGAGAATCAGTTCATCTGTACGCATCTATGTATATCCCCACTTTTAAGGATCTGACCACACATCCTCTCTTTTAGTTCAACGGGAAGACGTGGCTACTGCAGCCAGCAAACGCGATCCGCCTTCTACTGGCGCGAAGAATTCTACCCTTCGCAAAACCCAAAAAGTGAACGAGGTCGACGCCATATACAATGGCCGTCCTGTCAACCTAACTGCACCTCCGATCGAAATTTATCATCCTGTTTTCGCGAAATTTCGACATGAAATATCTCTACCGATCGACAAGTCCTCTTTCACTACTGAGGAGCTTAGCATGGCTATGGAGCTCGTCACTACTTCACTGGCCTTCTACAAGGACGAAGATGCTCGAATAAAAGAGATAACAACGGCAATGAATGTTCTTGTGGGTGAACAGGCTCTCCGGAGAACTGAAATCATGCGGGACAATGGCAAGCACTACACACCGGACGGCTCCGTATTTGTTCAATGCGAGAACTTTGCAAGACACGACGAAGCTGCCTCCGCGTTCACCGAAGTCAAAAACGGTATTGGGGAGGGAGGATCGGATCCCATCCAACAGGCACAGTGTGATTATGTTCTTTTCTATTCTGCAGAAGATGTACGTTGCTCTTCCTCTCAGATTTTCAGAGGCTGATGTCTTGTAGCGTCAGACCATTCGAGACGCATGTTGTTGTCCTGCATTTTTGATTGGGATTGCTGGTCCGTTCTTGATTATCTCTGGCGCCGTCTTCGCGGATTGGTTCATTTCGCAACATCTTACGGAATATTATTTCCTTGGAGGAATGCCGCACCTTAATAATTGAATTTACGAAATTGCCAGGGTTTTGAAGACCCTGAAGCTTTGCCTCAATGAACTCCCTGCTCTTACACACCCTTCACCTAGTGGCAGAAA
>Ga0307514_10006342_pt1 | contig 10332 bp, 13 predicted proteins | sample 16_EM_MG_FD_203088 | JGI IMG/M metagenome (GOLD analysis project Ga0307514, IMG submission 203088) | Populus trichocarpa ectomycorrhiza microbial communities from riparian zone in the Pacific Northwest, United States - 16_EM | ecosystem: Host-associated > Plants > Roots > Unclassified | place... | reverse complement strand
ACGACGATGTGGGTCAACTTGGGTTCATCCAGCCCGGCGACACGACCCCCATTGGAGGTTATCAGAGTCGCCACCTTCTTAAGCCTATGCATTTGTTTCAGTGAGTCGTCTCGGCGTTCCCCTGAAGATGAGATGTGCTTACTCTTCAGTTATTGCATCTTCGTTCTTCAAGTTTGGCTTGACCTGCATTCCATTCGCGCGAGCGTTGGCGGGTGAGTCGATATAGAAGCATCTAATGAAGCGGTCTCGTTTCAAGACGGGGAGAAGAGAGAAGGGGTCGTGATCGACGTACAAATGTTTGAATATCATGTCTTGGTCATATTGCATTGCGTTGTCGTCCTCTCCCATCTTCACTTCTTCCTTAGCCTCCGGTTCTACCCGGGCCTAAGTGCAGAGTTGAACGTTTGTGAAGATCGGGGGGTACGCGAAACCTACCGTAGCATCCTGATTCTGAGGAGTTTCTACAACATTGAATTCACCGGAGCTGTGGATTCCAATCATGGTACTGCTCTCGGCCTTCACCTGGTTCTTCACTTGGGTCTCCTTGGGTATCGTGAACCATTCGTCGTTGTCGTCGTCTTCCACCTTCTCGTGTTCTTCCAAATCGTGATTATCCGAATCATTGTCCTCCTCGGTCTCCGAGTCATTGACCCTTCCAGGTATCTTCAGATCGCGGTATTCGACCTCGAACCATTCCGAATGTTCAGATTCCGGCTCCGATTCGGAAACTCTCGACATCTCCAGAATTTTAGCTACTTCGTCCCCATCCTTTACGCTGGTTGAGATCGTGGACGCGCGCAGAGCAGATTCGTCTTCGCTGTCACTCAGATCGTACTCTTCGTCTTCCATTCGCGCCGGAGAGGCATGGAAAAAGTACTTCTTCCTGAGTGGAATTAGTTCGCCTTGCCGTACGCAGTCGTGGATCCACTGTGGTCGTATGATATCGAATTCGGTCTTCTCGATGATTCGTTTGATGTCGAGTGCTGTTAACACTCAGACTCCTTTTTTTTGACTCAGTAGGAGAGGACCTACGGGTGGTAGTGCCGCTATACACCACGAACAAGGATTCCTGATTCGTTGCCAACTGAGCTGTCATGCCGCCATGCGCTTTCACGCTGGGAAAGGTGTCCGTGAAAGAGCCCATGGTGAAAATCTGGAAACCTTACAGCTTCATGAGCTCCCGCTTTTCTTCAACTGCGGTGCGCGATTTCGGGTCAGGAGAAACCACTAATTCAAAGTGTCAGTGATCGGATATGTCGTAACACACTTGGGACGTACAAAATCTCATTCCATCGAATATGTCTGATTCGACCGGTACGTCCTTGAGGTTTATAGAAGAGAATTCGGGCATTAACAGTGGCTAAGGCTGTCATCAATCAATCGTGTACGTTCGTCAGGGTAAAAAGAGTACCTTTTTTGACTTTTTAGTTTTTCGTTTTTTCACTTGCCTAGGGGAATATGTCAGAGGTGAAGCTTGAAGTACCGGCACGCGAATGCCACATACTTGGGGGACTCGTTAGACATTTTGCGCTTACGATCCGAACGTACGCTGTCAAGGACCGCTGGTTGTTGTGAGAAGGAAGCCGATGGAAAGGATTGGCAGACGTACCAGAGGCAGTCAGGCAGTCAGTGATATTGAGATCATCGCGAATAGCGAGCGCCCTAGGGAACCGCATTGTCAAACCAACATGGAAGGTAGCTAAACCGTGATGAGTTACGGCATCCCTGTTGACCTGACGTCAGAAACTTACTTGAAGGCGTTATCTCCGCTGCTTTAACTCTCAAGATGAACGAGCTTCATGAGTTGTGTCAGTAAATCGTCGCCACGAACCAGAGTAAGACGTAATCTCACTCCTCAGGCTCCAGGTATACATCCGGCTTGTCATCGTTTGTCTTAGCGACAGTCTGTAGGAACGGAGGTGGATTCTTCGGGTCGAACTCCTTCCAGGGCTTGGATCTGATCCACACGAAGTCAGCAAAGGAAAGGCCGGAACCAATCCAGACGAAAGTGCTGTATCTAGGAGGTAGTGAGAATTTCGACCTAAAGTTGGTTGGTGGTAAGCATTTACTTGGGTCCGTCCTGATCGACGGGGTGCTGATCATCCAATACTCCGACTAGAAGCGTGGACACTCCCCCACCACGTTTTCCACTGCCAAATTCGCCACCTGTAATGTATGTTCGGATGCGTAAGCATCGAAGTTCGATCAACATCCTCACCGAGCACAATGACATCCACAGTCTCCCCCATGTTGTCCTATATATGATCAACTCTTGCTCCAATCCGCCAAGAGGGAAGAATGCCGACCATATATTCCGGTTTCACCTTTGAAGAGAAAATCAGTTATGGGCCTCGAAGGCGAAGCATATTTACGGACCTTAATCCAGTCCTTGTTTCTCCCGTTCAGGACATACTCACCATCGGGGTGCTTTAAAATCAAACCTTCACCCCTGGCCTCCATAACGACTTCCATACGTTCTCGGACGTCGTTGGCAGTCTTACCCTGATACTCGGTCACAAACTCGATACGTCCCTGTCTTTCGGAAAAGCAGGTACGGAGGTTGCGCTTGCGAAAATTGCATGACTTGTGGAGGAGAGATTGACCATTGAGGTACAACAAATCGAAGACTTTGACTGGGTCTCAGGTCAATGTTGGGTCGTCAGAGGGCGCAGAAATACGAACAGCATGGACGAGGATTATAATCCTTCTTCGACTTATCTGCCTATACACTCAGCGCTAGATTTGTATGCAAGGAGGTGATATACCTAAAGCCGCGGTCTTCAATGTACCAAATGGTAGGTTCCTGCCAGAGATTGGATCCCACACCAGCATTTCCCCATCAAGGATTATCCTATCTGCGTGTTAGAGGGAGAGGGTTTGGTGTAAAATGACATACTCGTCAATTCTCGGATCGAACGCGGAAGCAATGAAGGGTGTCAAGCTTCCTGTACCCGCATGACCTCCGTAGAGGTACGTGTAGTCTTTGCCTTTCCTGCAACCCAGTTAGCTACCAGTGGGACACCAGGCAATTTGCACACACCGCGAGCAATAGAAGAATTCATCGCCGCGCTTATGCAGCTGCATGCGCTCCCCATCGAGCTTCTCTTCAATGAAGAAGGTTTTCCCCTGCATCTCTTTAACACTATCTTCGAGTTTCGTAGGTCGCCTGCAAAGCATGGGAGCGAACGCTCGGAATAGGTGCACCCTTTTATCCTTCGAATTGTAAGGGAGATGTCAGAACGTGGGTTGGGGCGCCCTACTTCATTTCCGAGCCTTCTGTTTGGATCCCACAAACCCCATGCAACTTTCTTCAAGTCGGAACACGTGTTGTACAGGTCCTGTGCATCCGGGTGAAATACGGCAAACACAGTGGTGTCTTTAACGGATATATTCATGTCTTTTTGAATAAACGTCAGTGTCTAAGACCACCGAAGTAACATGAGGTGCCCACCTTTGAGAATGATACGGACGATCCATCGCTGTTCGTCAGGGGTCGCACGGTTGTAGATCTTCTGGAGAGTCTTGGATTGTTTTTCTTGCTTTCCCATGTTTTCGGTTATCTCGTCAAGGTATCGATTTAAATCATCGATGGTAAGAGTTCCTCGGATGACGGATGAGCGTTTGCTGATGACTTCGTGGAGAATTGATGAGAAATCTCCCGAGGAAGACCTCTGTGGAAGATCTGAGTTGAGGGGGTTTCGAAGGGTGGTCTCCGCACCTCTTTTTCCGTAGGTCGTTTCCATTGGAGCAGACGTAATGCGTCAGGGTCTTTCAATCCCAGTGGGATGACTCTGATGTACGCTTTGGCAAGGTTCTTCTCCTTGAGACCATACATGGAGCGCTCTCTATCTCTCTAGAAGAGACTTCAATCGATCAGACACACGAGGTAGGCAAAAAGTAACTCACATACGGCAAGATGAGCCTCAGGACAGGGTATAGATCGTATCCTTTCTCTTTTCGCCAGTGCTGCAAGATCGATCAGTTCCAGCGCGCAGCAGAACGTGATTTAAAGAGCTATACGTTGAACCAACTATTCAAGAGTCTATGCCTTTTCTCTGGCTTCCGCTCTCCCTGGAGTTTGTCGAACAAGGATGACAAGACTGAGAATGGTGCAGTTTCCTTATTTGGTGGAGGAGGAGGAAAGTTGACATCGACTTCTTTAGATGCCGCTCTAATTGGCGTAGAGTATGAGGGTTGAGATTCAGCGGAGGACATGGTGGCTGCAGACAAGATCCATATCCCGAATACGCGAAATGATTTGGGTGAACGCGACCGATGCACGTGACAAGTGCTCATAAAGTCACCTGATCTCTGGTTGCTTCTTGGTCCAGTCCTTGGCTTGAACTTCGCCTTTGGTTTCTCAACAGCCTTCACCCTCTCACTTCAACACAGACTACGAATCCGCAGGCGGCTCCACTAGTTGCTCTCGCCAGACTATGGCTACTCAAGAACCCTTCAATTATCTGCAACGGCGGAAGATTCACGACCCTAGCATGATTGGTCTCTGGAAGATCGGTCGGACGATTGGCAAGGGCAGCTCTGGTTCGTTCACGGAGTCCATGAAAGGCACCTTTTACTAAACGTCGCAAAGGGAGGGTCAGAATTGCTAGGCACACGAAGACCAAGCAATATGCCGCGGTTAAAATTGTCTCGAAAAACGCTCTCGTTAACTCCCGCATGTCTTTGAGCAGTCTCGCAGAGGACCACGAGCGGATTCTCCAAGGCATTGAACGGGAGATCGTTATCATGAAACTCATCGAGCATCCAAACATCATGCGGCTTTACGACGTCTGGGAGACCTCTACCGAGCTCTATCTGATTCTGGAGTATGTGGAAGGCGGAGAGCTCTTCGACTACATTTGCGAAAACGGGCGGCTCTCGACTTCCGAATCCCTGGGCTACTTTCAGCAAATTATCTCTGCTGTTGACTACTGTCACCACTTCAACATCGCCCACCGAGATCTCAAACCAGAAAACTTACTTCTTGACGGCAATAAGAACATCAAGGTCGCTGACTTTGGCATGGCCGCCTGGCAAAAGAGTAACAGTAATGGTCTGCTCAGGACTGCCTGTGGTAGCCCCCACTATGCCGCTCCGGAGGTTATCGCTGGGACACCATACAACGGCTCAGCATCGGATATCTGGTCTTGTGGAATCATCCTTTTCGCTCTACTTGCTGGGAGGCTCCCGTTCGACGACGACGACCTCGCGACGCTACTCGAGAAGGTCAAGATAGCCAAATTCGAGTTCCCCTCACATATTGACAGGCAGGCAAAACACCTTATCTCCAGAATGCTCGAGAAGGATGTACGAAACCGAATTACCATGGCCGAAATTCTTCTCCATCCCTTCTTCACCTCTCGTCCGCCGAAACCCACCCTCGTTCGCGTTCCTGACCTTGCGGAGATCGCTAAGCCCATTGCCCGCGCATCTGATATCGACCCTGATCTGTTTGACAATCTACGCACTCTCTGGAATGGCACTCCTGACCAACAACTGATTCGAAGACTTGTAAATTCTGAACAAACTTGGGAGAAGGCCGTGTATCATCTCCTAGTACAATACCGCGCTCGGCGGCTGGAAAACTACGACGAAGAGGAAGAACTAGTCATCGGTGCCCCAATTGTGCGCTACAAGCGAAATTCGATCCGTTCAGCCTCTCCTCTCCGGGACCCAGAAGTCCCTCGCCCGTCGCCTCCTACTCCTTCTCGGGTTTCGAAGTCTCGCGTCAAGGCACCTGTCCCAGAGATCATGTTGCATTCGGCATCTCCTAGTAAACGCTCGTCCTATGCTTCCCCCATCGCCAATCATGGCCCGACACCCACGGTTTCTCCGGTGTTGCCTGGTTCGCCGATCTGGGAGACGTTCAACCTTCCGCCATTGAATGTCCCCGAGATGCAGGATGCTCGGATACAACAGTTCTTTCAACAGGTTGTCGACCACCTCAACGTCATGAACTTGAGGGCTAACGGCCTTGCTTCCCCGACCGCGTCCCCAGATACCAGCTGGCCGCCTACCCCACTCGCTTACAGCGACGCCACGGGATCTTCCGCAACACCGAGTTCGTTCATCGTAACGCCTGTCAGCGTAGAGTTTGACCAGCGTTTCCCCCACGCCGTAAAGCCCCCAAGCCCCCGTGTCTATCAGGATCGGTTCTTGTCTCCATTGGCGACACCAACAACTGGGACAATGCACGTTTTCCGTGAAGATACCGAACCGCTTGTCCTGCGTCGTCATTCCACGAAGACAAGGAACAAGCAACCGGCCGACAAAGAAAATCGAACTTACGAACCTCTCGTGAAAAAGTCATCCTTGAAGAAGTCTCATGACAGGAAGACTAAATCCGACCGGCGGGTTCGAGTCCTAGAACCAACGGAGAACAGACTCAGAAAGCAAGCCAGCACTTTTGACGTCGGCTCTCCTGTGTTCTCGGATGCAGAGACAGGTCTTGACGACGGGCTTCCCGCAGGAACTATTCCTAGGAGAGGGTTCTTTGGGCTCTTTGGACTCAAACCAACTATCCTCTCGTTGTTCTCGGTCCATGATGCGTTTGCGACCCAGAGGGAATGTCGGAGGCTTCTCGAGAAGATGGGAGTCCGGGTCTCCGTTCCGCACTCTGCAGACTTGGGCTTACTGAAATGCCGGTTGGAGGAGATTAGGGACCCTGCTGGGGTAATGGGGGTGGTAAAGCCTGTGAGGTTCAGGGTAGAGATTCGGAAGGCGAGCGATGCGCAAGGTCTGAGCGTCGGTACTGATAACTATGGTCTGGTGTTGGCATTCGTTCAGGAGAAAGGAGCGGCGTCAAGCTTCAAGGCGGTTTTTACTAGATTGAAGAGGGACTGGGAGTTGGATGTGCCGTCGGGTTGGGTCCCCGAGGGAAGGCATAATCGGGAGGGTGACGAACTTGGCATTCACACCTTCGAGACCGGGTTAACCTATGAGTAGCGGGCGACCCTGGGATTTGTAACAAACTATGGCCGAACCAGAGTCTTGAATTTACAGTATTAAATGAAGGTATAAAACGGTGTACTCGTTTCCAACCTGCCTACGGGGCCGGAGCGTGCCGCATGTTCCGTCCCACACCGGCCCGATCGTCGCTAAATTGAGAGCTTGATCACATGACCAAGGTTTTTCCCCCTCCCGTGTCTCCGTCACCGTCAAGTCACCAATGTCCGACACCGCGCAGTCAAAATGGGTCCCCGCAAAGTCCTGGCAGCATTTTGTGGGCGGAGCGTGAGTCATACGGTGTCGGGACTAACTATCCGTGCATTGATGTCCTTCGTCGCGCTTTTCTCGCCAGAATTGGTGGCATGGCTGGAGCCATCGTTACTAGCCCGTTCGACGTGGTAAAGACGAGGCTTCAGTCTAGTTTGTTCAGGGAGACCCACTTCGCTGTCAATGTCGTCGCAAATGGGGTGAATGGTGGGGTTCTAACTATGCCGCAGGGTCGTTCGGGTTTGTTGCGGCATTTCCTGGAGACCACCCATATCATTAGGTGTGTGGAACGGATGAGTCTTGCGGCAAAATATGGGGACTGACAGTGTATCTGAAGGGATATCTACCGGGATGAATCTCCTCGCGCCTTGTTCAAGGGTCTCGGGGCCACGCTCGTGGGGGTCATCCCTGCCCGGTCGATAAACTTCTTCACCTACGGCAACGGGAAGCAAATTATCGCTCAACGGTTCAACGACGGCGTAGAGAACTCATACGTTCATTTGAGCGCCGCAGCACTCGCTGGCATCGTGACTGGAAGCGTTACAAACCCCATTTGGGTAGTGAAAACCAGATTGCAGCTAACTGCGGAAAACCCAAAGGTCATGCAATCAACGTCCAACAAGTCGCTCGTTTCTAGTCTGGGTATGATCAAGCAAATTGCCAGGGAGGAGGGAATTCGCGGTTTTTACAAGGGGCTCAGCGCAAGTTACCTCGGTGTTACCGAGGGTACAATCCAATGGGTCCTCTATGAGAAGCTGAAGCGGCTTAACACCGAGTCGCAAGGGAAGGGAGGTTTCCTTGAGTGGGCAGGGATGCTTGGGAGCGCAGGAACTGCCAAGTGTGTGGCCAGCTTGATAACATATCCCCATGAGGTATATTCCAGTCGGTGTGATGTTGTGTATGCCGGTGTTGATCATGCTCCCCCATCAGGTCCTTCGGACGCGACTTCGACAACCGACGATCAACGGTGTCAAAAAATATACCGGGCTTGTCCAAACACTCCGACTTGTAATCGCTGAGGAGGGCGCAAGATCACTGTACGGTGGACTCAGCGCACACTTGATGAGGGTTGTGCCGAACGCCGCTGTGATGTTCTGGGTCTATGAAGGTATCCTAAGATGGGGAAAAGATTCTTCATAGCTGGGCTCGTCGTTCAACTCCTTGGGGTCCTCATTTTCGTCGTCATATTCCTCATTGCCGCTTTCGAAAAGTACTTTCCATGCCAGCACCCATGCTTAGACTTTTTGCGCATGTCGCCCTGGCTCACATTATTGCTTTCGCTCACCGCTCACTGTATCATACACCAGCCACCATAGTCAGTAAACCCCCGGTCTACGATATATAATGCATAATAGGTCTAATCCAGTTCATCTTCGTTGCAACGTGTGGGATTCGACGCTGGGCTATGATGCTAATGTACACTGAAAGTAAACGACTCAACGGCCCTCGGCAAGCACCGACCTATTTTTTCTCTCAAACTCCTCGCACTTTTTAGCCAAGAGCCCATCTTTCAAACCCAAGTCTCCCGCCAACTTCCTCACTACGTAAACCGTGTAGTCAGTCCTTGTATACGAAAAGAGGTGAAATGACGCACGATTGCTATACGTTCGCGTGCCGATCGCCCGGATCAGCTCACGGGTTAGGTCGTTGAATAAGTTCGAATCCTCAAAGTCCCAGTAGTGCACGAGCTTGTACATCTCTTCGAGAACGTTCAATCTTTCACTCTCGTCCGTCGGCAGATCGTACGATCCCTTGTAAATCCAATCTGTGCGAACAGTCATAATTTTTCAGTGTTACCTCAATTTCAAGGAGCGTTGTCACGAACCTAATACGGCTTGAAGGGGTTCTCGACCATAATCAACAGGAATTTCGACTTTCTCCTCCAAGACCCTCGACTCCCTCCAACCCAGTGCGAAGCAAGCCTTGAAATATTTGCTTTGGGCGACAAGAAACACCCGGTGGGCAGAAAACTCTGTACCGTCCTCGGCGATGAAGGTGACGTCCGTCAACTGATCCTCTTTCCGCATCGAATCAAAGCTGCTCCTTACTCGTGCCCACTGTGCTTCTTGTGAATCCTCGCGCATGAGATCGTCGGGGACGGAGACGGGAATTATTTCCCTGACCCCTGCAGCACGCAAGAGTCCACTGTAGCTCTCTAGGAACCGCCTCACACGTCGTGGGTTGGTAGGGTCCTTCTCGTCGAAGAGGAGTTCAGAAATGGAGTTCCATTCCCATTCCCAGGCTGGGTTATCGACATTGAGGAACAACTTTTCCTGGTTGTAATCCAACAACTCCTGGGCCTCATGGACAGCGAGCCACGAGTACGTCGCCTTTAGATCTTCAATCAGCTCGGGGTTGCATCGAAGATTGGGATCGAGTGCGATATCGGTGGAAAGGATGCGGAGGTGTCTGATCTAAAATGGGGTGAGGTGAATAGCAGAATGGATAAAAATGTCACGTACAACTTCTGAGACCTCTGGCTCCCAGACCGACTTGTTGATCAGCAGGAGACTGGGTGATGGTTCATCGAGACACACTGCGCGCTGGGTCCACGCCACGCGGGCATACACGGGGTCCAGTATCTCGCAGGGCGATACGATATCCGGGAGAGAGTGGTAGCGATCCGTTGGAATGGATCCGTAACGAGTAGAACCAGTCCTGCGGGGAATGAAACGTATGTTTCTCAACGCGTTCTGAGAATCACGGTTACCCAACAGACTGTTTGGCATCTCGGTTTTGTAGGCACGGAAGACAGTTAGGGCTCTGGGCAGGATACCCGCTTTATGGATGTCCCGTTTGATGGCCAACGCACAAGCTTCGAAGGATGGCGGGGTGACGGTCCTGATTAGACCCCAATTGCATAGCTCTGGTTCAAACTCCCTGAGGTCGGGGTGTAGGAATGCCTTGTTTTGGGGCGTGAAGGCGGCAACGAAGGTCGCGTTAGAACTGAGATAGAGCTCGTTGGAAGGAGACATCCTCCCGTTGGCATTGGGAACGAAGATCGGCGGTTGTGGACGTGAACCGAGCACTTCCTTCAGCAACGACTTGTAAGCCGGTGTTATGGTTGTCATGACAGCTGGGAACGATAAGTGGTCCGTGTAGAAAGTCGGCAAGGTG
>Ga0307514_10006340_pt1 | contig 10334 bp, 19 predicted proteins | sample 16_EM_MG_FD_203088 | JGI IMG/M metagenome (GOLD analysis project Ga0307514, IMG submission 203088) | Populus trichocarpa ectomycorrhiza microbial communities from riparian zone in the Pacific Northwest, United States - 16_EM | ecosystem: Host-associated > Plants > Roots > Unclassified | place... | reverse complement strand
CAACCGCACAAAGCACCTCAAGTACTGGCTCCGCAGCCTCAAATCCGCCCTTCCAAACCCCTACACCAGCACCGACCTCTCCCGACTCTCACTTGCATTCTTCTCCCTCTCTGCACTAGATCTCCTCGGCGAGCTACATACCTCCACGACACCACAGGAACGGAAAGACTGGATTGATTGGATCTACTTGTGCCAGCTCCCTACGGGCGGGTTTAGAGGGAGCCCAGCGACGGTGGGGGCAGGGGAGACTTGGGATGTGGCGAATTTGCCGGCGTGTTATTTTGCACTGGTGGGGTTGAGTGTGTTGGGAGATGATTTGGGGAGGGTGGATTGGTCTGGGTTGGGGAAGTTTCTGGTTACGGTGCAGAGGGGGGATGGGGGGTTTGGAGAGTGGGTATTGCAGGGCGGCGTGCAGGGAGAGGGGGAGGCTAGGATTATGGGTGGGGAGGATATGAGATTTATGTATTGCGCTATGGCGGTACGGTGGATTATGCATGGGGGGTTGATTGGGGAAAAGGATAGCCCAGGGAGGCATTTAGAGGGGGTGGGAGATATAGATGTAGATGGGTGTGTCAGGTTTATTAAAGCTTCTACGGTAGGTAAGCACAGCAGTAAATCACCCCCAAACCCAATCCTAACCCGTGAATGCTAATCACGGTGGAATGGGCGGGTAGACCTACGACTCCGGCTTCGCCGCATTCCCATTTATAGAAGCCCACGCCGGCCACGCATACTGTGCTCTCAGTGCTCTTTCCCTCCTCGGCCGGCTCCATGATGGAGTCCCCCCCGCCCGCACCCCAGCCATACTACGCTGGCTCGTATCGATGCAGGTCCCCTACGTCCCCGAACCTGATCCCGGTATCGGCCAGTACTCGGGTAGCCAAGAACCGAACACAAACCCCAAATCCCCTTCTGCTCTCCCTGGCTTAGCCACCGTCCCTGGGCAGGAAGGCTACATCAACGGAAAACTCACTGGGGGCTTCTGCGGTCGGATAAACAAACGTGGCGATACATGCTATAGTTTCTGGGTTGGGGGGGCACTGGATGTATTAGGGCACGCGGAACTCATGGATATGGAAGCCAACCGGAGGTTTTTGCTGGGCCAGACGCAGCATTTGATTGGAGGGTTTGGGAAGCTGCCGGGAGTGGAGTATAGGCCGGGTGAGTTTGATGAACTCCCCTCCCTCTCCCCCCGCCCTCCTCAATAGTGGTTTTTTGTGACAGTGGTGACGATGGGAGTTGGGAGCTAACTGGTGCTAGATATTTTACACTCGTACCTGGGCCTCGCGGCGCTGAGTATTATGGGTGAGCCGGGGCTGAAGAAGATTGATTCTGCACTGTGTATTAGTGTTGATGCGAAAGAGAGGATTATGAGGATGCCGTGGTTAAAGGAGGGGGCAGGGGGGGTGGAAGGGAGGTAGGATGTAATGGAGTTGGGGTTTGCTGGAACCCTTTTTACTGGATATATGACATGTGCGATTTATATTGCATTTGGCGAAAAAAATTACGAGGCAGGCATGTTTATTATTTGAATATTACTAACGCCTTACTACTGCCCGAGCATGTATTTACATTTAGCACCGGGAAACAAAAAATCAGGAGGAATGCAGGCCGCCCCCGCCCCTCCCCCCATTTATTTATACACACAAATCCCTCTACTACCAGTGATAAATAAATGGGGGGAGAAAGAAGGGGGTCTGTTAATTCAATTGCACCCTCTGGCCCTCTACCTTCGGCAGCATAGCTCTGGTAAGAAAAACATACATGCAAATTTCATCAATGGTATAGCAAATAACGAAACAAAAAAACAGTTCAAGGTAATCAAACCACCCCAGCCTAGCCCCCTCCCCCAACCCAACCCAATTTAGCAGCGTCGTAGCTAGTTTACTGCTTATATCTACATCTACCACCTCCTCCTCTCCAGCACCTGAATCCCCCCAACCGAGTACCTACTCTCAGAAACCTCCTTCATCCCTCCCTCCGCCGGCTTGCCTGTGCGTTTACGCATCCTAAAGTACAAGAAGGCAAAGAATACGATTACGCAGCCTCCGAGGAAGATCTGTGTCAAGGAGACGGTGGTGTTTGGGTTGGTGAGGTTGTGGAAGGAGTCGCGGAGGTTGGAGAGGTCGGTTTTGCCGTTTGGAGTGTGGTCGGGGGAGGAAGATTCGGGGACGGGGATGATGTCCTTTGTTGGGGCTGTGAGGGGGGTGGGGGTGGTTAGCCATTGCTAGTACTAATAGGGATGTCAGGGTAAGAGGTGTTTAGTTGGTAGGGGTACTAAGCAAAGGCTAGGAGAGATGTATGTGAATGTATGTACATGTATGTGTGTGATTGTGATAAGGAGATGCATATATATGGGACGGGGGACAAGAATCAGATATTGCTACATGTTTTGGCAGGGGTCACAGGCAAAGCATAATATATCACTGCACACATACGCACGAGAATTCGAAACCAAACGCCCAGTGCGTACGGGTCATGGATAGATCACGCTTCGGCGCTGCCTACATGTAGATATCAAATAAACTCCGGCAAATATATGGAGAGGTATATATGTGCTCCCATCCCAGATGAACGATTCTCTTTTGTTCTGCTTACAGACGAACAAGGCAAGGGGGTATGTATAGTGCATGGAGGAGGCAAGTAAACATCTCCAAGAACCGAACTTATAGCTCCTCCTTGGCAGTTCCCTTACCATCAGTCTTAGCCTCGGGCTTCTTCTCCTCCTCACCGCTCTTGACGATCTTGATTGAGACCTTGGGGCGGTCATTCCCGCCGGTCTCGGCATTCTCGATGGCGTGGACAACATCCATTCCGGAGATGACCTCACCGAAGACGACGTGGCGGCCATCCAGCCAACTACAGACAAACCTTGTTAGTATCTTAATTGTGATATGTGCATAATATGAGCGAACGTACGAGGTGATAACAGTAGTAATGAAGAACTGAGATCCATTAGTGTCAGGCCCGGCGTTAGCCATGGAGAGGAGGCCAGGGCGGGTGTGCTTTAGTTTGAAGTTCTCATCAGCGAACTTGTTACCGTAGACTATGGAATTGTCAGTTACCCCAGCTCGTAATGAGGTGGATGGTAGACATACTAGACTTGCCACCAGTCCCATCACCCTTGGTGAAGTCACCACCCTGGATCATGAATTTTGGGATAACACGGTGGAACTCAGAGCCCTGATATCCGAATCCTTTCTCACCAGTAGCAAGGGCACTACAGACAATCATCAGCACCGGTGCCTCGCATATAAAGCTTCCCAGGATCAAGCTTTGTGGGCAAAAATCAAGGCAAAATCATACCGGAAGTTCTCAGCAGTCTAAACAAAGAAAATTAGTATTCGCCAGCGCACACTCAAAGCTTCCACATACCTTAGGAACCGTCTTCCCATACAGCCCCATCACAATCCTTCCCAAAGGCTTACCTCCTTTCTCAATGTCAAAGTAAACCTGAAAGGATTCAATTGTTAACAATACCCAACTCTAACTTCCTCACATTCAGCCTCCGCTGACATGTACATTTACAAACCTGGTGTGTAATCTTGGGCCCCTTAGCTTCTGCTGCAACTATTGTCACCGCGAAAATCGCACAAAGGAAAAGAGCAATGATTCCTATCCCTCTTACAGATGAAGCCATCTTTAATTCGTAAATCACTCTGTTCGTAATGGTAATTTTGGGGTTGGGTTGAAGTGAGAGGAAGAGGTTGGAAGGTGTAAGTTAAATAGGTGGCCCAAACGTGGAGGCAGGGGTGTGATGACAAAGCAATGGATGAACCATGTATTACGCACTAGCCCTACATGCTGATAGCGGCTATATGAACATCGAATTAGACCTACATCACATAAATTGAAAACTGTGCAAAGTCCATCATCATAGGAATTAACATTACTAATAACCTGCGCCTACACCAGAATCTTACAGTACCCTCAACCTCATCCACTCCTCACTATCCAACCCGTTAAACTGTATACCTCTTGCCACCCACCAATCCCTCGCCTCATCACCCTTTGTCGTCGCATCCTCAATTGCCTCCCAAATATCCGAGATCGCATACTCAATCCTCAACCCACTCTTTGCCCACCACTCCAAACTCTCTGGCTTATTCTTCTTCGTAATAATAGCCAAAATATCATTCCCATACGTCAACTGCAATCCACTATTCCTGAACCACTCTAAAAACTCAATCTTACCCCTTGTAGACGCAATACATAATGCATCCCTGTGCATGATATTCGTATTCTCCCCACTGTGTTTCCACCATTCGAGAACCGAGATGTGCCCGCCAATTGTCGCCCAATCCATCACGTCTCCGATTCGTAACTGTAATCCTGAATCCTTCCACCATTGTAGAACGTGGATATGCCCCTTCCACGAGGCTTGGATAAGTGCACCTTCGTCATATTTCCGGTATAGCGGGGGTAGGGGGAGACTATTCGGCGTCGGGATCGGAGGGAAATGTGCCGGGGGTGGGTCTGGGGAAGTATTCGCCAACCACCAATCCAACACTGTCGTCTGGCCATATCGGCTTGCCAACCAAGGTATCTCATACCTAATTGCCACCTCATTTGGGGGTGTATGATCCTTCTGAAACACCTCCAGGAAGTTCCGGTAACTGTTCTTGAAGAAGAAGTCCAGAAGCTCGACATAACCCCATTGCACCATAACCTCCGCACCTGATTCTGTGAATTTCATAGGTTCATCTTCGGTGTAGCTGCCACTGTACATCACCTCTTTCACCTCGCCCAGATTTCCAGTAAGAATTACTACGTCCAGTTCCGATGCATGCTCCCAATCCCATGGTCGTTTTAGCGATGTCCGTATACGCAAGGCGTTAGCTATTAGCCAGTCTCCTAAGTGTTCGAATATCTCGGACCATAACTCTGGCGGTATCCTGTCCACGGCACGTATTCGGCCCCAGGGTTTACTGCAAGTGTCCGCCACAGCCCCATTTCTCTCACCATCTCCAGCTGTAACACGTTCTGCATGTTCGATATCCCTATGACACTCTTTCAGGGGTTCACTCGAGCCTTTCATGTCGGCATCCTCCGTCTCAGAAACAGTCTCCCTACGACCAGTTATTTGCAATGACGTAACACTTGATCTTATCTTCCTCTCTTCAGCCTCCTCCATCTCCATCCCCCGATACTGTGCGAGGTCATATTTCACCAGCCGTCGTGCAAGCTCGCTTGCTGACCCTTGGGTGGATAGATTTCTCAACGACAGAAAAAGGATGAGATCGCACTGTGTGAGGCGTCCATATGCTGCAAGTAAAGCTTCCTATCAGAATTGCCACAAGTAAGCATGGTGGTTGGGCAGGGAGATTGGCGGTTGTGCGTACCTGTAGCTCCAGGGCCTTCATCGGCATCCTGAAGCATGCTGATAACGGATCCGAGATATTCATTTGTGTCATGTTCGAAGATGTAAAATCAGCTATGGTCTGTGTCGTGGTCAAGTGCACAGTGGCTGCTAAGCTTCTACTCTACTGCCGCAGTCTTCCACAGGCATTCCACCAACGATGACAGGTGCTTATCGCGATTATACCCGCGTCAATTGTTTTACAGCTCAGAACTCGAGGAGGGTCACTGATAAGCACAAAGCTGGACTGCGCCAAGAGCAATAGATGTTTATTTTGATACTTGGATAGATCACGTCCTCCCATCAGACGAGCAATTTCCCTTAGCCGACTACCGAAGAAACGACAAGAAAATCCCATGACACCACCCTTCCTATTTGACCCTCTAACATTCGAAAAACTTTTTGTCGTGAAGCATGATTATATTACAAGTTGGAAGCTAGGATGCGTGTTAGCAATTGAATCGGGGGTCGCACGGGCGACACTCACCAGTGCGGAAGTTCTCGCCGGCGTAGATGGCATTGGCACCAAGCTCCTCCTCAATGCGGAGAATCTGGTTCAACTTGGCCAGCCTCTCGGAACGAGCAGGAGCACCAGTCTTGATTTGGCCGGCTCTCAAACCAACTACCAAGTCAGCAATAGTAACATCTTCAGTCTCCCCAGAACGATGGGAGACCATGACACCCCAGCTAGCAGCGAAACTGTTTCTAGGTCAGTATTCTGCCTGTGGTGGTAGTGTGGTGAGTGCTTACGAGTCCTTAGCGGCCTGGATAGATTCAGTCAAGGTCCCGATCTGGTTAACCTTCAACAAAAGAGCGTTGCAAGACTTCTCCTCGATGGCCCTCTTAATGCGGATGGGGTTTGTGACAGTTAGGTCATCACTGGGCCGATATTCAGCTTACTACCAACGCGGCGGAAATTGAAGATCACATACCCGACAACCTGAAAGTCAGAGTTCTTGTGGAAGTAACTCCAGGCTTCCCAGTCATCCTCAGCGAAGGGGTCCTCGATAGAGACAATTGGGTACTTCTGGGCCAACTCCTTGTACAAGTCCGCAAGCTGTTGGTAGGTCAACCACTTGCTCTTGTCAGAGTCAGGGTTCTTGAAGTCTATACAACGGAGTCAGTTTGAATTCAGTTGGAGATGGCGAAAGGGTGTTTACCAAGGTCGTATTTCTTCTCCTCCTCTTGATAGAACTCGGAAGAGGCGACATCCATGGCAATCTTGATTTTGCCGGTATATCCCGCAGCCTCAATGGCATCGGTGATGAGGTCAAGAGCCTCTTGAGGAGTTTGGATATCAGGAGCGACCTGGACAGGTCAATGTATTATTCGCCAATGAGGTAAAAGAGAGACATACACCACCCTCATCACCGACATTTCCGGCAGACTGACCATATCTCTTCTTGGCCAAGCCCTTCAGGATCTGGTAGACCTCAGCACCTTGCCTCATAGCCTCGGAGAATGTTGGGGCAGCGGAGGGAACGATCATGAACTCCTGGAAAGCCAAGCGCCCACCAGCATGGGAACCTTCGCGGCAGTTAGTATGACAGCTTGTCTAGCTCAGGGAATAGCGGGACCCACCTCCGTTAACGACATTCATGAAGGGGACAGGGAGAACATAGGGCTTCTTGCTACCGCAAAGGTCGGCAATGTGGGCATAGAGGGGAACACCCTGCGATGACTGTCAGTCCTCAATACTTCTGGCAGGGGTATCTGGTCTCTCCCGATCCGTGATCACCCAGAATATGAGGCCATGAATCCCCGACGTGCACACACCTTCTTTGCAGCTCCAGCCTTAGCAACAGCCAAAGAAACACCCAAGATGGCGTTAGCACCAAGTTTTCCCTTGTTGGGAGTTCCGTCAAGCTCATTCAAGAAGGCATCGACAGCGGCCTGGTCAGTGACTTCGAAGTTCTTCTCAATGAGAGCAGGGGCAATGATGTTGTTGACATTGGCAACAGCCTTGGTAACACCTGAATGGGAATTCAGTGAGTGCTATACGTGGCCAGTTGATTGGGAATATACTGACCCTTTCCTCCCCACTTGGTCTTATCACCGTCACGGAGCTCAATAGCCTCGTGCTGACCTGCAAACGACAGATGGTTAGCAAATGGATGCATATAACTTGATGCATAAATTCCACACACCTGTGGAAGCTCCAGATGGAACAATGGCCCTGTGCAAGCCGGTCTCGTTGACGAGGTCGACCTCGACAGTTGGGTTACCTCGAGAGTCGTAGACATAGCGGGCGTGAACCTGGGTGATTCCCATGGTGAATTATGTACTGGTGAGGAAGATTCATATTAGCAATTGAACTCGAGGGCTGTTTTCACTTAAGCCTATGCAGCACAGCAAGCGGGGTTGGGGGTAACGCGGGGCAGAGCTGGGGCAACCCTACTAACTGCTGATGAAAAGAGGGTAGGATACTGGATTGTCAAGTAAGCTTCAGAGGGAGGAATTGGTGGTGGGATATCTTATATACTAGACAAAGTGTGTATTCGAGTGGGGGGATGCTTGAATCAAATTGGCAGAGAATTTTGTTGAGGGGTGGGATAGTGGGGGAGGGAGGGGAAAGAGAATGCGAAGCTTACAAGTGCTATGCAATTCTTATCCGTTTTCACAAGTTTTGGTTGTTTCTGGGGATGATGCTCACCCTGCTACTTGATACAGAACGCACTAGTTCGAAATTGAAATTGAAACGTAAAAACTTGGGTTCGAATTGGGTACGAGGCTACGGTGACTAGGTAACAGATCCCAGGGTTGCTGCAAGGCCAATCAGTCCACAATACCCTCAGACTACCACAATGCATGGCCTGATGGCCTGCGTAAAAGCCATGGTGTGTGGCGTTGATTCACTCGGCGATTTGGCCCTGTCTGTCAACGGAAGAAACGTCGCCGTCTTTTGGTGTTATGTAGATGATTTCTCCATTGCTTTTATTTTTCGCTGAACCAGACTAGCTATCGAAGCTGGTCGGTTGGTCATGTGATTATGATGTCATTTAGCTTACTCAGTAAGATTGAAACGCCAGCATCGATCACGTGCATATGTACCACAGAGCTGTGGCTCACGTGACAGCCAAGACTCATATGCTGGATTTGTTTTTTTTGAGTGTATCATATATTATATACACCTTTCCCACGAGGGTAGCCCCCGTACTTTATGGAATTTTTTTCTTTTTTTTGAGTCTATACACCTTTCCCCCGAAGGGAGCCTTACCCGAAGCTTAGACTATGAGGCGAGTACTTGATGGATTTTTTTTTTTTGGAGAGTCTATGCGCCTTTCCCGAAGGGAGAGTACCTGATGGATATGTACCGGTATGCTGTATCGTTGTACCTGTGCTATGTGCATCGTTCACGTGCTCACGCCGGCACTCTGCCATGCCTTGGCAGCAACCACCTTCAAACTAAACAAAGGTCGTGACCCAGAAATAACATAGACATTTCCACAAACGAACCAGCCAGTCTAGGACCTTGCCAAAGGCAGAGCATTCCTGTCCCTCTGGCTTCCCTATTCACGCCCCCATCTACGGACGCCCGCATTAGAGTACCCACCCTCACGCAAACCTCAGCTTAGGACGCAAACGCACTTCTCGAAGAGCAAACAGCATGGCCCGCGGGGACCACAACATGCACCGGCACGCATCACCTGCGGGTGTGAAAATCCCGCTGAATGACGATGATGCTGAGAAGGCGAAGAGGATCAAGAAGCGAAGCATGCTGCAGGAGGTTCAGATCCGCCGCCAATCTTTCAAACAAGCAGGTACCCCTAGGAAAGGCCTGGACGGAGAAAGTTCGGTGGAGGGTACACCTAAAACCCCACGGAACGTTGGATCATTGCGTGAGAGTTTAAATCCAATAACTCCCTTGAGGAGAGCGCCATTGGTGGTGAATTTTGAGGAGTGGATGAAGATGGCGAACGATAATGTCTGTACCCTCGTCTGAGTTTATATGCCATATACATTGTCTAATCATGGAGCTTCGGGTGTTGCAGAAAATCAATGCGCAAAATAGTTGGAATTTTGCCCTCATTGATTACTTCCATGATATGAGCTTGCTCAAGGAAGGTGAAGGCATCAATTTCCAGAAAGCAAGTTGCACCCTTGATGGGTGTGTCAAGATTTATACCAGCAGAGTTGATTCTGTGGCAACCGAGACAGGGAAGCTGTTAAGTGGCCTGGCAGACAGTGGCGGAGCGAAGAAGAAAGGGACAGAGAATGATGAAGACGATGAAGTTGGAGAAGAAGATGAAGAAGAAGGGGAAGGCAAGAAGAAGAAGAAGAGGGTTTTTATTCATAAACACTCCTATCTGAAATTTTGAGAAGCTTACGACTCCGTAGACACAACGCTCTTCCGAAGCCACCCTAGCAAAAGATTTCTCCTCCCTTCAACTCAAGAAGCTCGAGCTAGAATTTTCTGTCGACCCTCTCTTCAAGAAAGCCTCGGCAGACTTTGATGAAGGTGGAGCCAAGGGTCTCTTACTCAACCATCTCTCTATCGACAATAAGGGCCGAATTGTCTTCGACAGCAGTGACGACGTAGAGGGCGCCATTGAAGGAGAGGTAGATGACCATAACGACCCACAGTCAGAGGAGATCGATATCAACCGATTACGACAGCAATTCTTCCCGGATCTTAACGAACTAGATGAGCTCGACGTATGCCCATCACTAAAAACGTACGACCTAGGAGATCCCAGTGGGTCATTGGATATTCCATTCCTTAAGGCAGCATTAGAAGACAAAAACGAGCAAGGGGAAAGGGAGAATGACGCAAACTCTCCAGGGTACGATATGGGTGGATTTGATGACGATGACGATGACTTTGGGCTCCCTGGTGCAGATGGGACAATGGCATTTGGTGATGGTGGTGTAGTTTGGGCCGACAAAACTCTTGCAGACGCAGCAGAGCGGTTCTTGACTCCATCCAAACCAAGGTCAGTATATGGCGATGACGATGAAGGTAACAATGTCGACA
>Ga0307514_10006339_pt1 | contig 10335 bp, 10 predicted proteins | sample 16_EM_MG_FD_203088 | JGI IMG/M metagenome (GOLD analysis project Ga0307514, IMG submission 203088) | Populus trichocarpa ectomycorrhiza microbial communities from riparian zone in the Pacific Northwest, United States - 16_EM | ecosystem: Host-associated > Plants > Roots > Unclassified | place... | reverse complement strand
CTTACAGTGTTATAATTGCGTCATAACTTGATTAAGCAAGTATGAGCAATTCTCGGGTTTTTTGAGTCTTTATGAGTCATCTTGTATACCAGGCTGGAGCCTAGGTTTCATGTTGTTATCTCGACATCAGCTTACGCTCCCGATAACGTTTTTGTTTTTTCTTTATGACTCTTTGTATTGCTCATAATGACTGTGTCATTATGATTGCTGTTGGACGCATCAGGTATGAGTCTTGTACTTCCGCATTTGGACGTTCCAGTTCTTTATTAAAGAGGCTGTTTTCCACGCTCCATTATGCCTTTCTTCTTCTCTCATTCTTTACTTCACTTCAGTATAGTTAGTATCAATCAATACTTGCTATTTTGGTCAACTCTTTTCTCTCGAAATCTCGAACTCTTTGATCTCTCTCTATCTCGTGCTCCTGTCGCATTGTCTTTGTGCAATTAGCCAGAACCTCTAGATACGTACCTACTTAGATACTTTGTAGTATCCAGCTGGCCTGGGTACTCGCTGTCTAAATAGGCTACTATTTATATTTTTTTGACCTGCATTAAGCAAGTATAACTTTCTTCCCCTGAGACTTGATCACTCTTAGGTTTATATGGAACCGTCAACCTTCAGGACAACACAAGACTTTAGTGTCTCGACCTGCCTGTCGTACCTCCAGAACAGAGCTCTCAGTGGCCAGTTACTTGTATTCCGAATAATACAGATGTAAGGAATCTGTGTTTTCCCCAATTTCTTATCATATTATTTCTGCTTATCTCTTTACGTTTACGCCTTTCTTACTGCGTTATAATTGCGTCATGACTTGATTAAGCAAGTATGAGCAATTCTCGGGTTTTTTTGAGTCTTTATAAGTCATCTTGTATACCAGGCTGGAGCCTAGGTTTCATGTTGTTATCTTGACATCAGCTTATGCTCCTGATGACGTTTTTGTTATTTCTTTATGACTCTTTGTATTGCTCATAATGACTGTGTTATTATGGTTGCTGTTGGACTCATCAGGTATGAGTCTTGTACTTCCGTATTGGCACATTCCAGTTCTCTATTAAAGAGGCTGTTTTCTACGCTCCAATATGTTTTGCTTCTTCACTCAATTTGCTACCTATCAGTATACTTAGTAACAATCAATTCTCGCTATTCTAGTTACTTCTTTTCTCAAACTCAATCACTCTCGAACTCTCTCTATGTCGAGCTCCTGTCTCATTGCCTTTGTGCAATTCGCCAGAACCTCTAGATACGTCCCTACATAGATAGTTCGTAGTATCCAGCTGGCCTGGGTACTTGCTGTCTATATAGGCCACTATTTACAATAGTTCATGTCACATACTAGAATCCATATAATCTTGTATATCCAACCCATATTCTCTTGGATAGTGAAAAGCCTCTCCAGCCTTCTTAAAATCTACCAATCAAGTAAACTAATATACTTGTTCTTCAGTACTCCCACTGTTATATCTATACTTAATTTACTCTTGATTTCATCTTTGGTCTAGACTCTTCATTGCCTCTTTGTTAGACCTTATATATAAAATCAGCAAGAATCTTATCAGCTATGCCTGTAGAAAAAGATGCCATAGTTAGGGAGTACTAGAGCTCAAAAGTCTAATATTAGCAACATTGCTATTATAGAAATTGAGTTGAAGAAGAGTTGTTAGCTATGCCTGTAGAAAGAGATACTATAACTAGTGTCTACTGAAGATCAGAAAACTTATACCTAGTGACATTACTGATACAGACGATGAGTTGTAAGAGAGTTGTTAGCTATACTCTTGATAAGATACACTATAGCTAATAAGTACTTGAAGTGTAAATACCTAGGTCTAGTGAAATTGTGGACACAAGTACGAAGTAGTGAGAGAGTAGTCAGCTATACTTGTAAAAAACAATACTATAGCTGGCGAGTACTAGTGGTCAAAATACCTATGACTAGTACTACAATCAGTAACATACTGAATGAAATTGTTATTACATCTAGGGAGTTTTAGAAGACCCATCAGTTATACCTGTAGAAAAAGATGTTAGAGCTAGCAAGTACTAGAGGTCACCATAGCTATGTTTAGTGAAATTGCTAACCCAGCAAGCAAGTTCTAGAAGAGTTGTTAGCTATGCCTGTAGAAAGAGATACTATAGTTGGTAAGTACTAGATATCTCATTACCTAGACCTAACAAAATTGCTGATACAAGTAGTAAGTTCTAGGAAAGCTGTTAGCTATAACTCTAGAAAGAGATGCTATAGCTGGCAAGTACTAGCAGTCAAAATACCTATATCTACCAAAATTGCTAACTGAAGGTACAACTTCTAAGAGAGTTGTTAGCTCGGCCTATAGAAAGAGATACTACAGCCAGTGAGTTCTAATTTCTAGCTAAGTGCATGTGAAGTCACGTAACAATCTTATATAATATTGGTTGCTATCACTAACTCTTTTACTATCTATGTAACATATACTTCTAGTACAAGGTCCTCACTAATTAAATATATAATTCATTGGATAAAATAAAGCAATATTATCATACTCTTACTTCAGCTAGTGACAACTGTAATATACTTACATTTTGTATGTATGAATTTGAATATATCCATGAATTTGAATATATCTATGAATTTGAATTGATATGGACAGACTGATATTACTACATTAAGATATGTCTGAGTGTGGCCTAGCAGATGGAAATTGCCCCCTTCCCAGCACCACCCATTACTAACCCACAATATCTGGGTGTCAGACTAATGCAGGGGGCCAACTGAGGTGGCTGGGGAATTGCTACTGGGAATAGGTACCTGGGTGGACCCCAGGGCAGTAGCAAGTTCGCACGCGTACTCGCCACTTGTGACCTCTCTTTCTACCAGCATCGCTAACAACTCTCCCAGAACTCACCGCCTGTGGCAGCAATTTCGCCAGATGAAGGTATTTTGAACCGCAGTACTCGCCAGCTGTGGCATCTCTTTCAACAAGCATAGCCAACAACTCTCCCAGAACGCGCCGCCTGTGTCAGCAATTTCGCCAGGCATAGCTATTCTGACCTCCAGTACGCGCCAGCTGTGGTATCTCTTTGTACAAGCATAGCTAACCACTCTCCCAGAACTTGCCACCTGGGTCAGCAATTAGACCAGACATAGGTATTTTGACCTCCGGTACTCGCCAGCTGTAGCATCTCTTTCTACAGGCATAGCTAACAACTCTCCCAGAACTTGCCGCCTGGGTCAGCAATTTCGCCAGACATAGGTATTTTGACCACTAGTACTCGCCAGCTGCGGCATCTCTTTCTACAGGCATAGCTAACAGCTCTCCCTGAACTCGCCGCCTGTGTCAGCAATTTCGCCAGGTGTAGGTATTCAGACCTCCAGTACTCGCCAGCTGTGGCATCTCTTGCGACAGGCATCGCTAACAGCTCTCCCAGAACTCGCTGCCTGTATCAGCAATTTCGCCAGGTGTAGGTATTGTGACCTCCAGTACTCGCCAGCTGTGGCATCTCTTGCGACAGGCATCGCTAACAGCTCTCCCAGAACTCGCTGCCTGTATCAGCAATTTCGCCAGGTGTAGGTATTGTGACCTCCAGTACTCGCCAGCTGTGGGATCTCTTTTCAAGAGCATAGCTAACAACTCTCTCAGAACTCGCCGCCCGTGTCAGCAATTTCGCCAGACATAGGTATTTTGACCCCTAGTACTTGCCCGCTGTGGCATCTCTTTCCACAGGCATAGCTAACAACTATCCCAGAACTCACCGCCTGTAGCAGCAATTTCGCCAGACAAAGGTATTTTGACCCCCAGTACTCGCCGGCTGTGGCATTTCTCTCTACAGGCATAGCTAATAGCTCCCCCAGAACTCGCCGCCTGTATCAGCAATTTCGCCAGGTGTAGGTATTCAGACCTCCAGTACTCGCCCGCTGTGGCATCTCTTTCTACAAGCCTAGCTAACAACTGTCCCGGAACTCACCGGGTGTAGCAGCAATTCGCTAGGCATAGGTATTGTGATCGCCAGTACTCGCCAGCTGTTGCATCTCTTTCTACAGGCATCGGGATGGACAGGAGGATGCGGCATCTAGTACTATGTGTGTAGTCTAACTAGTCGTTGCCAAAATAAAATAAATATACAAATCAAGATAATTAGTACAAGGGATTATGAACAAACCGTGGGAGGCGTAGGGTGTGAAATAGCTATCCGGAGACAAGCTTCGAGATGTGACGCCAGTAGACAAGCTTCGAGATGTGACTCCGGGAGACATAGGATAGGATCATGCTCTGGGAGACGCAAGTACAATATAGGGTGCTGGGAGACAGGGGATAGCCCGTGTGGGTCCGGAGACAGGCTTTCGGGGAGAGGCGACGGGAGACAAGAGTCTGGACAGGGAACTCAGGGAGACAGGTGTCCGGACGGGGGCGTCCCCGACTGGCAGAACGCGTCACGGGCGTCCCGGGCGTCTGACGCTCTCGAGACAGAATATATTTTTTCCTGATGGAGTAGCAAATGATGGATATAGGAACAGCAGCGTACACGCACAGCTATGGAAAAACACACGAGTGCATAATTGATAGGATTCTAACAAGAGGAGGAGCGAGACTATGCAACATCATTAGAGAATGTCATCCGACCACGCCATACTGGGCCTCAGAAAACAAAGCACGAACAAGAGAAGACAGGTAGTGAGGATTGACTGGGATGTAGTGAACGCATATCTGGAAAGAGAGGGCAAAAATGAGCATGAGGAGAGAAGCAGCCTCCAGTGTGGAGGAAAGCAGAAGAGAGGAGAGAAGTTTGATTACGTGGGGGAGGCATATGAATAGTTAATGAAACTGAAGAAGGACGGCTCGGAACGGAATGTCATGATAACAGGACGTTCGAAATCTTGGTGGAAAAAAGAATAGAAGGATCTAAGGAAGAGAGCGAAACACTCGCGCATGGCAAGGAAAGAACTTCGAAGGGAAATAACGAAGGCGAAGAGGGAGATGTGGAAAGCGTGGGTGTCAAGTGGCAAAGAAGTATGGGAGGAGACAGGGTGTGCAAAAACCCGTTCGCAATGAAGGAGAGATGTGGCACTGTGATAGATGAGGGGGGGGAAAAACATGAGAGTAAAAAAGAGCTAATGGAGGCATTCACGAAATACAACTTGATAACAGAGGAAGCAGAGGAGCCGGAGGAAGTACAAAGACAGGTAAGGAAGAAACCGAGTACAGAAACAATGACACGAATACACAGGGCACTGAGGAAAACAAGGAACGATAGTGCCGCAGGGCCGGACGGCGTGAAATCTAGTACCGCCGATGTGAGCAAGACTTGGAATAGGTCAATAAAAATACCAGGCATATACTTACTTCACATCTTCCACAGCAGCGCCTCCATGAGCATTAATTTTTCTGTCCGGTCTAGGCCTCTTCCTGGGTATGGCCGCGTTGTCAATGCGTCGTACGTGTCGCCTAGTCTTGTATAGGGGAGGAATTCGTTACTTTCCCCGCCGTCATCCCCACCGACTATCCCCTGCCATACACGGACTGTGTCCATGATGGCAATGAAGATAGCCAGGATTGTGGGACCCAGCAGGTTGAACCAGTCGGTGGGGGAGGCCAAAGTGGTGTTGGGGACGTACTTGAAAATTAGAAATCCCTTCACAGGGATTTCTAACGCCGTGACGATCCCCTTCACCAAAAAAAGCACCCAGCCCCCCCCACCAGCTCTGCCCCAATTCCCTATCCCCAACACCAATGCTACAACTTTAAAGGCAACTCCGGCACGACGTACTGGAATTGGCTTCTGAACTGCCCCTGGATATTCTTCCGTCCACTCCAGGACGGCCGCGAACGCCAGAAAGATGGTGGACAATATGACGATGATTTTTGCCTGCGTCGTCTCCAAAAAGTGCTGAAGGCCAAAGGCCTGGGTTGGGACCTGTTGGCGGACCTTCTTCGCTGCCGCAGTCTGGTTGAATAAGTCACGAACTGCCTGGTCCAAGTTCTCTCTACGACCACACAAGCATACGTGAGCTCCTCGACCCTCGCCCAAACAAACTAACGGGAAGAGCTTATACTTTTCATCCTCGTATTCTTGACTACCAAGCGGGCACATTCTCATTCTAGCTTCTGATTCTAAGCAGAACTTGTACTGACGGTCCATGGTATGTCTGTGGGCCGCACTCCACGATGGGCGCTCTCGCTTGCGGAGAAGCGGGAGCCAGGTGTCGTTTGCGACAGGGAGTGGAGCCATGGAGCAGGAGGAGAGGGCTGGAGGGGCTATGGAGGAAAGTTCTAGATCTGGAGTCAGCGGAATTCGAAACCGTAGGAGGGCAAGTAGTTTTCACTTGCATTCGGAGGCACGATATCGTGAAGGAGGAGGAGAGGGCTGCAGGGGCCGAGAAGTACGAAAGTTCTAGATCTGGAGTCAGCGGAATTCGAAACCGTAGGAGGGCAAGTAGTTTTCACTTGGATTCGCAGGCACTTCGGGGGAGATAGGAGGAAGATTGGGTGACGAGAGGAGGGACGAACTACAATATGTGTGTACGCTGGTACCCAATAGTCACTCATTGTGGCATACCCGAATTAGGCAGGTTCTCGTTGATATTAGTAATCGGTGGCACGACACAGCCCGTCCCCAGACCAGTCTCGTGTCCATAGATCTCCTGACATCAACCAAATTTACATCTCAACGTTAGCCTGTGGGTTTGTCTCCGAGGTCTCAACCTACACACGTACAAGTCAAAATCGGAGCACTAGAGAGGGCAGCGCCCACATATATAGACGGTTTATTCATGTCTTTTAATGAACCGAGAACTCGAGCAAGGTATATAGTCCCTAGCTTTTACGCTCTCAGTAGAGACGGGGAAGGCACGGTGTGAAGTCGGCCCTCCCCTCTGGGTGGGAAGCAGTGTGAAGGGGTAACTCGTACCCTGAAGAGGGGAAAAGAAGGTACTGTTTGGCTCGTTCCTGAAAGTTAACCGACATCCTAGCTACTTGGATAACGGCCCAGCTAGACCAGCCCAGTTGTGCAAGTGCTATCTAGGATGTCACGTCGCCACTCGTGCACATACAGTCCTGGGGGTAAGGGTAGCTATCCTGTCTGCTATAGTCGCCGGGGGCCCTGAAAGGTTTAACAGGAAACAAGACTTCTCACATGGTCCGTAAGGTCAAAGGGAGACAAGAGGATTCGTCCCGGGTGAGCTGTCATGTGGGAACGGATGTTCTGGCTGCGAGGGGTGGCATTCTACCGAATGGCCGGCTGTGGCCGGAACTATCGACAACACAGACGAAAGACGTGCAAAAGTGGCAGCGAGATAGTCATGCAGGAGAACGGTGCAGCCACTGGGCGGGGTGGTGCATCCTAGTGTTGGGCAAAGAGGAAGATGGGGACAGACTGGGTGTCGAAGGGGAAAGAGGTGTGAGACATCGTGGGGGGGTGTGAGAACCCATTTGGGTTGAGAGAGCGGTGCGGGATTTTGCGACAAAGCAATGGTCAGACGTACGAGACGACAGACGAAAAACGCAGGGCGTTCACAGCAGATAACTTGATCACGGAGGCGACAGCGGGGAGGGGAGCTGTACCCTAGCTAGCGAGACGGAAACCAAGTGTCGACACAACGATAAAGATACGAGATGCACTGAAGAGGACGAGGAATGATAGCACGCCTGGACGAGATGGTGTGAGCCGGAAACTGTTACAGCTGCTTAAGGATACGAAATTACGAAAGGTGCTGGAGGATGCGGGGCAAGTAGTGGAGACGGAGAGAATGACCAGGATGCCAGAGAAGTCGCGGGGGATGAAGATGGTGATGATCCCGAAGCCGGGCAAGGATCACACCGCTGTCAAAGGATGGAGGCCGATAGTGCTAGCAAACACGTAGGCAAGTTAGTGGAGAAACCGGGGGCCCTAGTGCTACGGAGACACGCAGAACTGTGGAATGAAAGAGCGTTTGCCAGAAGACCGGGCAAGGGGGCAATAGATAGTGTGATGTGGATGCTCCAAATCGCAGAAAAACACCCTGAGGGAGAGATAGTGGGGAGGGATGCAAAATCCGCATTCAACACAGTACAGAGGGGCCCTGTTCGGCGAGTACTTCACTAGCATGGGTGGCTCGGAGCCTGGATCGATGACTCGTTATCACCACGGCGTTTTAACATGGAAGTCGATGCACACGACATCGGGAAGGTCAGAATGACAGGAGGTACTCCACAGAGGAGCCTATTATCGCTGGCTCTGTTTACGGTTTATATGTCCAGCGTGGTGTGGGATGCGGAACGGAGACTGCGTCAGCGACAGGGAGGGCAAGAGTAGCAAGCGGAATGTAGGGAGAGCAACTGGCCACTCTCTTTCATCCATGATGTGAATGGCGTAAGAGTGGAAGGGAAAAAGCGCTAGATGAAGCGTTAGAGGCAGCAGTGGCAGTGGCAGGTGTGCGCTGGGATTACGAGTAAAATTGGGTGGAATCAAGGGCAGACATTTGCGAGTGATTATGCAAGGCCAAAGGAGACATCAGAATTATAGGACCCAGAAAGCAAAGGCAGCTTGGGAAGTGGCAACAGCGCCAGGACAACGACGAACACGACGGAAATTTTCGGACAAACGGCAACAACTCTACAACCACGCACGACCAGAGCACAAAAACAACACCATTAGATAGCCTAGAGCGAGGGCGTTAAGGGCATACGAATTTAATCAGGATTCTCTGACATCTAGGCATCCGGGGTCGACGAAAAGAGAAACGGAAAAGTGGGAATCCTGCGGTTCTTCCGGCCCACACCGTATCGTGGGCAGGACACAACGCAAGAACGCACACGAACAAGGGCCTGCGCATCGAGCCAGTTAGCGATTTTGTAATTCCCACACCGGGGAATACGGGAGTACTACAGCGATCGAACCAATCAGGAGACGATTTCGGATCGAACCAACGACAACGCCCGTAGGGCCGAATGGAGAAGTCCAGGGGCATGACCACTAGGAGGAGGGCAGCAGAGGAAGGGAAGGAGAACGAAAAGAACGCAGGGAGGGTAATCGTGCTCAGCGACAAGCAGAGAATGACGGTGTATCCGGCGGGAAGGCTGTCTTTGGGGCAGGCGGTCCTGGTGATCCTGGAAGATGGAAAAATTTATCAGTACGAGACCTTCTGGGACACGGTCCCGCAGTTTGACAGAGCCAGGTGGGAGTTGATGGCACAGAGAGGCGCAGAGTGGGTCAGAGGGGAGCTAGTTCGTGATGAGAGTGGATGGAGCCCGGTGGAGAAAGTGTGCCCCCATACGGGATCCGAGGCAGCACGAACGACGATACGCAAGGCAATTGACGGCGGAAAGGCACTAGTCGTGGCCATCGAACCATGGCATGTACAGAGCGGAGGTACCATAAAAGTCAAGGACCACAAGGGTGTTTTTGGCAACGTATTGTGCAAATCTTGCGGGACTACGATGACACCCGGAACATTGCAGTGCTGCTACGGGTTGAAGGAGGGGCGACTTCAGATAGCAAGGGTGGACTCAGTCAAGTTCGGGAGAGGCACTTCTTTGATGGACCCGGACGGTGACTACATCCTGGCGAGAGACGATGACCCTTCTAGACAACTCAGGGAGGAATCAGCGGAGGCGGAGCGAGGAAGGAGCAGAGTAGGCGAGGAGGCAGAAAGAGGTCTAAGCAAGAGTGAATTTAGAACCTTATTGAAGGGGGCAGAGAGCGTAGGGGGCCCAGCAAGGAGGCCATGGGATGGTCTATCGCCATATACTGAAAGGTCTGGAGATTGGAAGGACCCAAGGGGCGAGCCGCCGGCGCTTTTGGCAAGGTTGCAGGGAGCATCAAGGGAGATGGCTGCTAGCGATTTCGGGGGTACCCCGCGGGTGCTTCGAGATCTGGGTGACGAGGACGAATTCGGATCGCCATTCAGCATCGAAGGCATGGACTTCAGTACGCCAAAAGCAAGACAGCAAGCTGAAGCGGGTGACACAAGCGAACACACAGCCAGAGCATCAAACCCAGAGGGAAATCAACGGATGGATAGGGGACGAGTTGATAGGGAGCAGGCATTGCAGCTGTTCACTTTGGTAGGGATACAAAGCGAACGACTGGAGAACATCGAAAAAGCACTTGCGAAGTGCGAGGAGGAGAACAGAGTCCGTGAGGAGAGATGGGCGATGGAGTTCAAAGCCAACGGCACTTCGACCGAGGAACTACGAGGGGTCGTCGAACGAGAAATACAAAGAATACTGGGAGAGACGCAAGTGTGGCCGGCGCATAGAGCAAGGGATGCGACGCTCGACATAAAAGTACAACTCCGGGAGGTGATGGAAGCAGTAGGTGGACTGGGGGTGAAAGTAGAGAAGATGGCGAAGGAGAAGAGTAAGGAGAAGAGTAAAAGGATAG
>Ga0307514_10006338_pt1 | contig 10336 bp, 8 predicted proteins | sample 16_EM_MG_FD_203088 | JGI IMG/M metagenome (GOLD analysis project Ga0307514, IMG submission 203088) | Populus trichocarpa ectomycorrhiza microbial communities from riparian zone in the Pacific Northwest, United States - 16_EM | ecosystem: Host-associated > Plants > Roots > Unclassified | place... | reverse complement strand
GCACTACTGCAAGAAGCTGTTCAGTTACGGGTTCAGCATATTTACACCCCCAGTCAGTCAATACAAGAACCGAATGGACTCGAGAAGAAATCCAAAGTCGGCATCCTCTTCTCAGGGGGACTAGACTGCACTGTCCTCGCCCGTCTAGCGCATGAGGTTCTCTCCCCTGATGAACCCATTGACCTTCTCAACGTCGCATTCGAAAACCCTCGTGTAGTCGAAGCTCACACTAACGGCCCCACTCCTCCGAGAAACAAGAAGAAGCTCAAGGGCGCCTCAGCCGAGCTAAATGGGGATACAACCCCCATTCTGGGCACACCGACTACTCCCCCAGCCCCCATCGATCCTTACTCTCTTTGCCCCGACCGCCAAACCTGCATCTCCTCCCTTCAGGACCTACAACTCTCCTGCCCCGCCCGCACGTTCAACCTAATCCTAATCAACATCCCCCTAACAGAGACTCTCCACCACAGGCAGTCTGTAATCGACCTTATCTACCCGCACAACACAGAAATGGACCTCTCTATTGCCTTGGCATTTTACTTTGCCTCCCGTGGTCGCGGGGTCCTGTATAACCCTAACCCTACCCAAGCCAAGCCACCAAAACCGTACACCACTCCTGCGAGAATCCTACTTTCAGGTTTAGGTGCAGATGAGTTATTTGCTGGCTATGCTCGCCACGAAACAGCCTTCTGCAGGGGGGGATATGACGCCCTACTTGCGGAGCTGGAGCTCGACGTTGGTAGGTTGGGAAAAAGGAATCTTGGGAGGGATGATAGAGTTATTAGCCAATGGGGGAAGGAGGGGAGGTATCCATTTTTGGATGAGAAAGTCGTGGCATGGGCGATGGAAAAGGGTGTATGGGAGAAATGCGATTTTGAGAAACGGAAGGATGGGGTTGGTAGGGATGTTGGAGGGGAAGGGGGGAAGAAGGTGCTACGGCTAGTGGCACAGATGTTGGGAATGCCGACTGTGGCGGGAGAGAAGAAGAGGGCGGTTCAGTTTGGTGCGAGGACGGCGAAGATGGAGATTAACCCTGGTAGAGGGAGGGTTAAGGGGACGAGGGTTTTGAGTTAGGTATGGAACCCTTTTCTCTTTTTCCCTTCCTCACTCATGCATACCCTTGGACTTTCTCTCCCCAGAGAGCAGCTCTGGGCCCCAATGATGACACGCAGATACTACTGAAGCTCTCCATGTACGTCATACACACAAGATTGTCAATTCAGTCTTGGGCCCGCAGTGGTAAATTCCTACTGTCTGTGAACAACGGTAATTTCTGTTGTTTGTGTGGCGTACGGATCCTTCCACCTCTTTTCTGCTCCAGAGCTTGCATAGGTGACGCATCGATTACCCTCTCTTCGGGGTCGTGGTGATTGTATGTTCATCTAGCAAGTATTGGAGCTGATAGGGGTGAAGTGGAGGGGAAGCAGTGATGGCGGAAAAGGCAAGTCTGAGGGGCACTGAATACGAATACGCGATTCACAATCTAGAAAGGATTGGATAAGTTATAGGTGATTTCATTGAGGGCTGGCTGACCATGGGTCTAAGTAGTTCTTTGCAATCATACCCAGATGCAGTTCTGTACTCTGCTAGACAGACATACAGCTCGTACCCGGACCATACAGCTGATAGTCCCAAGTGTGTCATGTCAGCTATATCCAGAGTGTGCCGTAGACCGATATGCCAGCGCTCAGATCAAATCAGTTACCCTGACACGAAACCTGAACTCAGGGTAACCTCACCAGATAGTCTAGCGGTACTGATTTAGCGTACCCCCAAAAATAAATAAATAAATAAAAACTTAATCTCGAACCAGAGCTCCCTAGCGGGTAGACCACAAAATTAATAGGAGGAGAGAGTAGTCTGGTTTCAGGAAGAGGGAGAGAGGGAAGGAAAGTTGCCCTCCGCTGATTAATCGAGCTTCGGGGATAGAATGTAGTCTGTACGGGGGGCCGTGCAGCCAGACTAGATAGAATGTATGTATCGGCTTGTCACTAGTTCTATTCATCAGTTAGGCCCTAGGCACTAAGAGGTTGGTGGTGGTGGTGGTGAGTTTAGGATTACTGTTGAGGGGAGGGGAGGAAAAGCACCTCTCAATTGCAGAATCTGATTAGGGCAGGGCATGATAACCATGATTAGCTATGCATATGATTAGAATGTTATATCAGATCTTAAAACCCGCCCGTGAGTCTGGGGTGCCAAGAGGGGAGTTAAGGGAGTTAGGGAGAGGGGGGTCCCAACTGATACGGAATGAGGTGTGCTAGAGGTTCATAATGGAGACCTGTTCTCGGTCCTAGTACCTACACTAAAATAATTACGCTTCGGGGAAAGATGGAGGCCCATCTTCTGGGGTTGTAGTGGGACAGATCTACAGTACCTAGAAGCATATTTGGATGCTTCAGTAATAACAGCCAGTTGAGGTAGTGGGCAGGAGACGCGCCCAGCTAAGTATGTAGTGATGGGGTATTCGGTAGTTAGTACTATATCATATAGTGGCTAGGATGCCTCTGGAGTTGGGCGAGCTGCCGCAGGAGAAGTCTCTTTGCTGGCGAGGACGGTGATGGTGTGGGATAAACCACCGTAGAGTGTGTTTTTTAAACCGATATTATCACAAAAGGGCACCCAGACACACACACACACACGCTAGTTGTTTTGAGTTCATGACCAGAGCTACATATCTGCCCAACTCAGCTGCGGAGTGGGAGGGTTTGAGAATATGTTAGCCATGTGCATGAGGGCATAGGAAGATTAACACTTTCTTTTACTTAATTAAGCTAGGGATTAGTTGGGTCGTGAGGATACGACTTGCGGTGAGATTCGCTGAGGGGGAGGGGGGGGTTCGAATACCGGGCTATGGTCAGTTCGAAGGAAAATAGTACTATAACTACGGTATTGGTGGTGATGTAAGATGATAGAAATCGGCCCTAAGTGAGTCGTATTTGGTGTTTGATGTTTGATGTTTGGTGTGCCAACCAGACTATGTACTCTACATATGTAGATGTTGATGGATAGAGGTTTGGGGTAGTTTGGTGTGTCAGGCCCGGGCCCTATGTACTCTACATATATAGGGGCTGCCAAAAAGTCTGGAGGGGGTGCCGTTACTGGGGTATGGTTAGACCTGCCGGGTGGACTTGGATATGGGCGTGCCTGGGTACTAGCCACTTTGCTGTACATGTCTAGAACTTCACCCTCTTGCCCCACGTCGGCGCAGATCTCCAGGCGCAAGGAGCCTAATAGCTGCGCCGGGCCACGTGGGCCTCAACGCCCATGGGCTTGTCTAGGTCTTGATTGAGGCCTCGCCCGCCCCGGCCCGGGCGTCCAGCAATATGTGCCGCGCCTGGAGTGCTTGCGGCTTTCAATGGAGCACCCTGGGCGAGGTAAAAGAATGCAAAGTAAGTACGATGGGCTAGACATTAATCTAGAGTTTGATATCAGCTTTGCAGTCTGGTAGTAGTGCAACCAGACTAGCATTTTGGGTTTGGGTGATCTCTTTTATCCTACTATTCTTCTCTACGAGAGGCCGGTGCCTGCCAGACTACTACTACTACTTTTTTTAATTTTATCGATAGCTGTGCACCTCGCAATATGAAGAGAGGGTTTGGAAACCTGATGTCTCAGCAAGCCCCGCCTGCTCGCTCTTCATTCCACGATTCAAGTGACAGATCTCAACTCAATGACCAAGGATAGACAGGAGACCACCGAGTTATATATCGCCTTTGCCCTCCACCCTTTCTGACTCGCCCCTCCTCTTCAACACCTCCGCCCCCCACTTCCTCACCGCCCTATCCAGTACCCCCCTCAACTCTGCGCAACCTCCCACTGCCACTGCAATCATCCCCTCCAACCTGCTCAGCTGCACCTTATTCTCCATGCTGCACAACGCAATCCTCTCGCCTCCTCCCACCGTCGCAATTGTCAAACATGGTAAATCTCCTTCCTCAGTCGCATTAAGATCGAGCATTGGATCCGCATCCCCCTCATCCGATGTACTTGAAGACCCAGCTGTGCAGGCGGTGACGTAGTCGTAAAGAGGTATTCCCGCATCGATGAGCGCGAGGGTAGTAGCATTGATACAGCTCGCCAGAACAGAACCATCTTGGGAGAGGATGTGTAGCGTAATCGCAATTTCTGAGCGCGGGAATAAGTGGGTTAATATCACCGACGCAAAGGTGTTCTGTAGAGCAGATTGCATTTCCGCCACTCGCCTATCCAAAACGTGTTAGTTCCTAGCTCAGTGGTAGACCTGGGATCAGTACTTATCCCCCTTCCCCCGCTTCTTCCTCTCTGTCCCACTAAACGCCGCGTAATTCACCTCAAATACCACCGCCGCCTCCCCTTCACCTCCTTTTCCGCCCCTGCCTCCTCCACCACCGCCGCCTCCACCACCACCGCCAGCCCCGGCACTACCTTTTTCTGCAGGGCCGATGACAGTGCATATTATTTTTGTGTTTCCCTGTTCTAGGTATGAGGAGCCATCAGCAGCAGATTGAGTTGACATTTGTACGGAGACGCGGCGGAGTTCGTTCCATCGTCGGCTGTGCTATGCCAGTTTAGTTAGCCTTTGCGATTTTGTGTGATGGAGTATACAGGTGGAGGAGTGCGTGAGGGGGAGGGTATATATACTCACCCATCGATGCGCAGGCCTTCGGGGGAAAGAAGTTCGTATCGAGACTGCAGAGGCAGGTGTTAGTTAGGAGTATAACAGGGGCAGTCAAAGGTGCATATGAGGCAGAGATTGGGATGATACGTTACCATGGCAGGACGAGTGTGCTGGAGACCGCGAACAAAGTGTGAGCTTCTTGATCTGAAATCTTGGCAGCTGAGCAGCTCGAACCCTAACGTCATGCACACATACCTACTAGTATGTATGTGTACATTCCTAAGAAATGAACAATTTTTTATAATTTGATGAAGAGATTAATATTTGTGCTCTATATAGGAGCTGAAGGGATTACAAGGGAAACAGATCCAGGAACACCATTGGCTGCTGTGCTGCTAAATACATATTTTGTGTGGTGTGGAGAAGTACCAAAATTACTTGACATAAGGGCCTTCTTAAGTAGGGCACATTATGAATTCTTTTATTGCAGGCCCAAAACCCTATCTATGCCTTTTTAACCTATAGCTATATTCAAGTGATAATAGGCTAATGTGAGAGAGAGAGAAATGGGAGACTTGTATTCCTCTATCGTGATGATCATGGTAGAGGTTCTCAACCCTCGATCCTCAGGCTTTTAGCCTTCGGGTCTTATCTAATCTAAGCTCTAAACCATAGCCTCACCGTAGTAGATCTCCTTGCCGTAATGGGTAGCGTTGCCACTATTCCTTCATAATGGTATAGATACCTATCAATCAACCACATCCGTCTAAGCACTCCTCCTCCCATAAGGCTCCAGTGGCATGACCAATGCGACTCCTGCCATCACCACAAACAAAGCTGCACAAATATATATTGGTGCACTGGTCCTTGTATCTGCATAAGTTGCCACGAGGGCGGATATTATTCCCATCACTCGGTTGAACCCGACGGCCACACCATTTCCTGTGGCACGGTGTGCAGATGGTAAAACTGTGAAGATGCGTTCAGCTTATGCAGAAGCGCCTAAGAGATAGAACTTACCTTCTGGGGTATATGCGTAGAGAGTCCCGTAATAAACATTCAACCAGAAGTACCTGCCCTGAATTAGCTGGCAATCAGATACAGATCAAAACACTACTTACACCATGCATGTGAACGCTAGATTCTGAACTTCACTTCTCACCTGGGTATACGCAAAGAGAAATGCCACTATTGCGATTAGCATGATCTCGGAAGTGAAACTGGAACATACTTGTTGCCAACGCCCCGATTACCATCGTTCCTCTCCTACCACAGTACTTCACCTCACACAGGAACGCGGCCACCATCGGCCCAAATATCCCAATGGTGTTAGAAATGGCATAGTCCTGATAAGTCTTATTAACACTCCCATCTCCAAATGTAGCCCCTCTAGATGCTAGATATTCCGGGAGAAAAACCTGGAAAAGGTCAGAATTATTACTATCTGTAAGATGGGGAAACCGTACGTTATAAAGTGGATAAGCCAATCCAATAAGCGCCCAGCTAAGCCAAAGCAATCCAGTACTTATTCCCATCTGTCTATCAAAGAATAAACCCCTAAAATGCCCTCTCAACTCTCTCAAGCCTTTCCAAAACTCACTGCTAGAGCCTTCTCTCCTCCTGCCTGCTCTCTCACGCTCCTCTCTGACCACTTGTACCTCACCACAGCTTTTCAAGATTGTGATGGTCAAACTACAGGAGCGTCCATATTTCTTCGCGAGGCTCGTCAACATTGTAACAACTTCTTCATCTTTCCCTTTGATTAAAAGGTACTTCGGGGTTTCTTTCAGTCTGACAACAGTAATCCTCGCAAGGCTCATCACGAAAACCAACCCTCCCAATGTCCACCAGACGTACCTCCAACCCATATTATTTTCCCGTACACATCCCACACTTTCTTGGCAGGAAAAGTTACCTAGTAGTGGCCATGCCACAATCCCAGCAACAGTTTGGCCTACACCCCACCAGGTGGCAAGTAGAGTGAGGAGCCATTGCTTTGATGATGGAAGAAATTCCAAGAAAACACTGAAAACTAGGTCAGTGACCTACGAACTGTGAGGGCAACCGCAATTGTCTCCTACGTGGTATCCAAAATTAAATTCCCTCCTCCACCTAGCCCAGAGTCAGTTTTAATAGCTTCCTGGGATACTTCTTACTTCTCTTACCAAATGCACTCATAGCAACAAGGAACCCCAATACTGAATATGACTCTGCCCATCCAGCGATCTGGACACCGTCAGCATGCTCCCTTCCTAGTGTGTGTCTGTGGTATCCATACAATTGCAAAGATGCTGCAAATTAATAAGCTCGTATTGAAGGCCCAACGCCGTCCGATCATATCCGCCATCAAGCCCCAGAATAAAGCACCAAGTAACAAGCCAATATATAAAGCTATGGTAAGCGCACTGAGGAAGCATCCAAGTCAGCATTTGTCATAATTGGTATCACAGCATGCTACTGTACCGGGGGAAACTTGGGTTCATCTCTTTGGCAACCTGAGGCTGAATAAGAGATTGTAAGAGAATGAGAAGCTGCGTGATTGTTAGATTTTTATCTCCAAAGGGATCATATCGTTGAATTCATACTGAATCAACCGCATACCCGAAACCATCTATATTCGAGTTAGAGTCCGATGGCTACGGAATTTGAGGGTAAAGAGGTGCCGACTTAATATGAATAACTTCCAGTGATATGGGGTAAATCCAATATCATCAATCGCCTGCCAAAATGTGTTAAGTCTTTTGCAATATCACCAGCTCAATGGCCACTCCAAAGAACCACAATTGCAAGGACGTACATTGTTCACAAACTTCATCTTTTGACTTAATATGGGGTCGACATGTTCATAAGAAAATACCTGATCCATTCATGAGCCTTTCAGGGTCCCAGTTAAGTACGCTTGTCTGAATACCTCACTCCTCCCCAGCGCCTCCTGTAAGTCCTGTAAGGATGCTGAGTAGCCACTATCAGCACCTCGTAGTTTGCTAGGAATCTCTAAACCATGCTCGTTCACGGCCACGTTGTTGTCCGTGACATCTCCGTCCTCGAGGTAAGCATTGCTCATGATTGCTTGCGACATTGATGCTTCAAGAGTCGAGAGGGAAACAGAATGCTCTGCTGTACCTCCATGTTGTCACATACCTATATAGTCTTCAGTACAAAGTTTTAACATCTATTTCGTCGCAGCGAACCAGATGGCATCATTCTAGCCTTTCCGTTAACAGTAGCCATGTTTTCGTGCGACTCCCTTCCAGCGGGTATTGACGTCACTTCAGAGATGCACGCATCCGTGAAAATATGCGCTGTGTGGTTTATGGTCCTCTCATACATATGCATCCAGCCATGCCAAGTAAAGTTGTGTGGCTATGAACCGATTATTTTGTTGATCTATGTACCGCTAACAACGTTACCGAGTTGAAGGTAACCAGCACCAAGGATGCCAAATCGGGAAGTCGAGTCAGTCTTGGCAGGCGCGGCAGCTTCCACTGACTGCTGCCTGGAGCTTGACGGCCGATACCGTGACTCTATGGTACTCTATGTACACCCCGCTAAGCATGCAGATTAAAAGACTCGTAGTCCAAAGCCGAAATCAACAAAACCCCATTAGCACGGCCCGTAAACAAGAGCTCCTGAACCTGAAGAGGCTAACCAGACCCGAACAAAAAACGAAGAAAGACAAACGCCATTTTCCCAGCCAGAAAGAGGAGTCCTGGCTCATACTTCGAGAAAGCAGTACCTTTCCCTCATGCTGAGCTTAACGGAAGAAAGAAAACAAAAATTACACCGCCGCAAGCTCACACAATCCCCCGATTAATATCGATCTTCACCAACTTCCACCTCGAGATACCGGTCTGTTTCTGATACAGTGGGCAATCCCACTCCTTTCCAACCTGAGGTAGCGCTGCAATGTGACCCTTTTCGACATAGAGATACTGGCAAATTGCGGTGGTCATAAATGTTTGGGTTGTATGTAAATTGTATTGTTGGTACCGAATAACCCAGTGTAGGCGTTGTGGGCATGCTCGTGTTAGGTGTACTGTTCATGGTGTGAACACTGCCAGCATCCAAGTGGCTATCACCTGATCGAGCATATCGGAAGTTCTTTTTGTCTAAGGTAAGGTGACCATTTTAGAAAGTGAAAACGCCTTATTTGTGAGGAGAGTACATACACATTATCATTACAGGAGCCATTCCCACGAAAGCGACATGGTCCTTAACCGACTCAAGCTTGCGTGGTGGATCAGAGTGACACCAGGCTGCATCGAAAACTGTGGTACCATTGACTGAAAGGTTAAACTGGCGATGGGAACCCTTTTTCTGATGGTTTGCATCTGAGAGATACTCCCATTTAACACAGCTATCACAAGGTATGATGTTAGGTATTGGACTGGTTGGTAGCTATAGAAGAACTCACTCAGCTGGAAACTAAAGCCCCACAAATTCACATTAGCAGCTTCTCGAGAATGCCAAGACCGAATCCGAAATGAGACGTACATATACATCTCCACCAACGACCTGTGGGAAATCTGTCTCAGCAATGACAACCCCTTTGACCTTTGCGGTAGCCCACGGCATTTCGATGGTTGAGTAAGTCAAGAGGTGAGGGGCCGAGGGAATTGTAAAGGTAGCCTCGTTCTGTAAATGGCGTGGTAAGCTTTTAAGTTCCGAAAATCTTTCGAGCTTTGGAGTAGTGGCTTTGGAATAGTGGCTTTGAAGGCGATATACAGAAAACGGTAGTCTGGTTTGGCACCAGTGAGGTGAAAGTGAGCTATAGTCAGCCGAGACGAATCACTTGAAGCAGCTACTTAGAATCTGGAAGCTAAAAGGGAAATTTGAGAACAGGCGGAATGTTAAATACTTAAAAAAGGTTTCATTGCTGATGAGAAAAAGCAGAAGGCTCAGACCCCCTAACGAAGCTTACCCTAGTCAATCATGAAGAACCCAGCCCATGTCGAAAAAGGGCCCAACGATCCTTTCCCTTAGCAAGGCTTTGCACAGGGATAAAAGCTCACGAATATTCCCGCCCAAGAGTAGGTAGGTACAGGTTGACGGGGTCTTATGGAAAGATCCTGATGCTTGGCAACCGAAGGTTCATTCAACACCGTGAGATACCAGTATTGAGGTGGTGACAGGATTTGTTGTTAATAACCCCCAGTTTCTACCTGAGACAGAGCATCTCCCAGGTAAGCTCACCAAATTAACCCGACATATATTATCAGGAGGCATAGCATCCAACACGCGTGCGTTATAGCTATAGCCTCAAAACAGCTACCGTTTTGGCGGAAGGGGTTTCATTATTTTCTGCACGCAAACTCACGTATTCATCTGCACCTCCCGAGCCCGCGGAACAAGAGCTCCTCCCCTTTAACTATTTGGCCACTTTGAGCGTTGAACCGCGTTGAACAATGCGTGGGCGTATCGTGAAGACTTGGCATGGTGGATAAACCAAAACGGCTGGCACAATTAGTTAACCCGACATCATTGGGTCGTGCAACCAAAAGACTCGGCTTTAGAATTCGATCACTTGAAGCTGTATCAGTCCACAGCATACTGGCCAACACAAAGCATAGCCTTGGAGAAGAGTGCCCGAATATCAATCGTTTTGAAAACGGGGGGGACCATAGTCGAATATCTTGTTATTGAAGGATATCCTCTGGACGGGGACCCGGATTTTAAAGAAGGGAACGTCAATGCTTGGTTTATGCCATTATCGGTCCAGCACTCAGTAGTTTTATA
>Ga0307514_10006337_pt1 | contig 10336 bp, 9 predicted proteins | sample 16_EM_MG_FD_203088 | JGI IMG/M metagenome (GOLD analysis project Ga0307514, IMG submission 203088) | Populus trichocarpa ectomycorrhiza microbial communities from riparian zone in the Pacific Northwest, United States - 16_EM | ecosystem: Host-associated > Plants > Roots > Unclassified | place... | reverse complement strand
GACGTCGTCCAATCAAGAGATGGTATTCGACCTTGCCACCTGGCTTGCGAAGGCGACCTTGGACGCTATGGGACTTGGTATCAGTAACAGTCAAGATGTGGTTTTTTTGGGGTCGCTGATTGCATTTTGCAGCGGCTTTTGATTATCATTTTGGAACACTTGATAATGCGGAAGACGAATTGGGGAATGCATATGCGGGTCTCTGGTTGGTATTTATGACCCTCGCTATCTGTAGAACTTATCTATATATATTCTATAGCCTGGGTGCTTTCGGGTCACTTACAGAACGCGACATCTTGAAGCAATCCATCGTCCCTTACATCCCAAAGCAGATCCTTCACTACATCACAAAAAATTCTCCGAACCCTAGGCTAGAACAACTCAGAAGGACAGGCGCAATTGCTACAAGAGTTGCAAAGCGTCTCATCGACGAAAAATTGAAAGCTTTAGAATCTGGGAAAGGTAGCCGCGACGTGATGACTTTGCTGGGTATAATTTGTGGTATACACATCGAGCAAACGAGTGTCTGACATTCAACAGTTCAGGCAAATGCATCCGAGGACGAGAGGAACAGGATGTCAGAGGAAGAAATGATTGCTCAGATGCGGTATGTGCAGTGATGTAGTGGTGACAAGTCTCATCGCGCGTCGACAGAACACTTCTCCTCGCTGGCTACGAAACCACAGCCACTAGTCTCTCTTGGCTATTGCTTGAGATCGCCCGCCACACGGATGTCCAGACCCGACTCCGCGATGAAATCCACGAGAAGGAGCGTGAAATTTGGGCTCGGGGAGATGTGGAGTTCACGGCGAACGATTTCGATAGCATGCCTTATCTGACAGCCGTTATCAAAGTTAATTTTGATTCCTGCACGCTTTCTGGGAAAATCCTGAATTTTTGAACAGGAAGGTCTTCGCTACCACCCCGCTGCTATCAGTAGTTTCAAGGAGGCCACGATGGATGTCGTTCTGCCCCTTCACAAGCCCATCACGACACTTTCTGGGAATATCATAACCCAGCTAGCTATGCCCAAAGGAACACGAGTTATCACTTCGATCAATGGTTATAACAGGTCTGCATGTCCCGTCGATTTTCCACCCTCATTGCTGAGGACATTGTAGGCATAAAGACATATTTGGATCTGACGCCCATGTTTATAACCCAGATCGTTGGCTTACCCCTGGCAGGATCACTAAAGCTGCGTCGGTTGGTACATACGCAAATCTGTAGGTTTGCTACCATCAATTTATTATCCACTACTTATGCAATGATCTGTGATTAGGATATCTTTCGCGGGTGGCGTACGGTAAAAACTTTCCTGCTTCAGTATCCAATTCTACTCTGATATGTTCATCACGAACTAGATCTTGCATTGGTTGGCGATTCGCTGTACTGGAACTTCAGACGTTCATTGTAGAATTAATCAGTCATTTCGAATTTTCCATGACACCTGAAGCTTACATGGTGCGGAGGGAGGCGTGTCTCGTCATGGCACCAACCATTGAAGGACAGGTGGACAAGGGGAATCAGCTTCCTTTAATGGTCAGATTGTCCGCTCGCGAGACTTGACTGTATCCTTTGTCGCTTCCGATCCTCCGCGCATTACAAATTTGTTTCCATGATCATAAAAGCTATCAATAGTGTACAAAGAAACGCATAGATAACTATGAATACAACATCGAAGATAGAAGGGAAAGATCTCCGTAAACGAAAAAATAAGTGATTACCCATGTCAGATAGAAACGGTACAGCTTTGAGATTCGACCCATTGATCATATAACAGCTTTCTCAAGTGGTCTTGACCCATCATTGAAGCGAATTGAACCACCCGCCAAACATCCTGGAAATTACTCGCGAGACCGAGGCTGATCCTTACAACTCCAATTTCCCTTCCAAGCATCTCTGAAATATCCTTCAAGGTGACCCCAGCAAAGAGTTGCTTCATTTGTTCTTCAATTCCGAGCAACGCCGCTGATGCCCCAGGATTGCACATGCACCCGGTGCGCAGTGAAATATTTCTGGTAGAGGCTGCATGCTCGATAAACGAGTTTGGAAGAATGTCTCCCGTAGGCTATTGAAACAGTAACGGGGTTAGAATGTGTGCATAGTAAATCGAGGAGTTCAACTTACTCCAAGGAATAACAGAGAAATCAAGGAGCCTGCGTCAATTTGTTCACCCACCGAATGGATCCTCTTGGTGGGAATCTTTGATAAAATCTTTACCACTGGTTGTCCAGTAGAATCATGTCGAAGTTGTGAAAGAGACGATGCGAGGTAGAAAAGCAGCGATGAAAGCCGTAACGGGAGGAACGGGAGATATGCCGAGATAAAATGTAAACCATCGGTTATAGCAGGTAATTGTAGATAGTTGATTGTCCCATCCTGAAATCGACGGTCGTCAATTAAAGAACGAAAGGAGAAACGAAGACAAAGTATATCTTACCTCAAACTGTTCATGAAGATGTCGGGAGCGAGTAACAATTGTCCCAGGAGCTTGGACAAACTCTACTGTGCCACCTGCGAACCATGGCCTTCGAAGCTGCGCTAGGAAAGATTTCTTTACAACCAAGGCACCAACTCCAGTGGGATATCCAAACATCTTGTAAAAAGATATAACCATGGCATCAATGGGATAATCCGACAAATTAATGATTGACGCCGGTGCGAGAGCTGCGGCGTCCACTACGGTATGATAACCGAGTGAGGCTGCATGTGTGGCAATGGCCAGAGGATTCTTGCTATTGGAGACGTTGGACTGACCCGTCATTACGAATAGACTGGGCGCCAACTCTTTAGATCGAGGTCGGTGCTTCAACAAGATATTCTGAAAATGGACCAAATGAGTCAACCAAGTGATACAGGTCGAGGAAAAGAAATACCTTGGCTAAAGTCGTGTCAAAGCCTCCACAAGGCGTTGAAGGAATGTAGATAGTTTCGGCGCCTCCATGTGCTGCAAACTCTCGAAGTCCATGGACCTGAGTTCCAGGTGTCGGTCCAATGAGAACGAAAAGTGATTGAACTACGTACACTATTATGTGAATCGGCACCGATAAGCAATTGACCACCTCCCGTAAAAGGATAAGCCTCGCCCACTAATTTCAAGGCGGTGCTGGCATTCGGTGTAAATATCACGGTATAGTCAGACGGTGCCTTGAAATGAGAGAGGACTGCTTGACGAGCTTCGTCGGAGCATTTCAACGACAACTTGGAGCTAATACACAGCGTCAGCAAAGTCTTGACAAAAGCGCATACACTCACGTATTGCTAACTGAATGCGTGTTGCCTAAGATATGCTGGCTCAAAAACTCGGTGTGGACTCGAATCAAACTTTCCGGGTATAGAGATCCACCCATGTAATCGACATAAGTTTCGTTTCGGCGTTCAAGTCTTGCAAAGTCTGTTCTGCGGAGAGTGTCCAGGATCCAGGTCAAGCGATATTCTTCCAAGATCGTTTAATGCTACCCAGGTCAAGGAGTGAGTCTGATGTACATACCGGGGTATTCCCTCAGAAACATCTGGAACGCCATATCAGCGTCTGACTCCAGATAGACATGGTTGAGGATAGGAGAATAGACTACAGGTGGTCTATGTTCATGGCCAGGTTGAGCGATGTCGAGTGATGCTTGTCGATCTCTGTGCTCTGCTAGGACGGCTTTCTCATTCACAACTAGTTTGGAGGTCTCTCGCATAGGATCAAAGCTGTCTTCTGAGTAGTTAGAAGCACCTGCGCAACCAAGATAAGGACGAGATATAGTCCATGAGCGCTTTTTTGAAAAGAAGTGCCTTTTAGAGGTAGTCTGCTGGCTGGAAGATGAGTTACCCATTGGGGGGGGGAGAAAAGCAATGTGTGAGGGTTCCCTACACGAGGTGTGTGGTTTTTATCTCTGTGTGTGGGTGCTGCGTTCCTGGAAAATTTGAATTAACCAACACCAAGTCAGAGTGACCGAAAAAAGGGTATACGAAGAGAATCTAAGATGCTCAAGTGACACACTCGAACTAGAATTCAAAGACCCCACGGGCATTGCAGAAGGCGATCTTGAACGAAAACCATATGACCTCAGTACGTTATTTTCTCCAGAAAGAAATTTGACAGAACAGAATTCAACAAGACAAATTCAGAAAAACTAATTTACGGCTCGGTTCATACGTGCCGAATGCTTTAGATATAAAGAGACACCGGAGCCCCTTAATATATGAAACAATCCTCGAGAAGGAAGGCGGCTACATGCAGCCTCTGACGTGTGGGCTCCTGATGAGGTGCGATCTCCGAATGAATGGACAGTCATCCGCGCTTGCATCTTGTACCACGGTTAGTTTTCCCGGAGAAAGATAAGACCCATCAGATTGTAGAAGACACCTTGAAATACAAAATGGATTCAAGCGGTGTAAAACGCAGCGCATCATGACAAGTCGAACTGAATAACATGACCTTGACGATTAGCACCCAGATTTCTGTGCAGAACCCCAAGGAAGAGAGGTAGCGCCTCCCGAAGTTCGGCCGAATAGAGAGCGCACTATGGTCATTAGTTCGCGCCATTGGCCTCTAGAACGACACTAGGCCTGGCAGAAAGAAGTCGGGTTCCCGTGATTGAACAAGAAGACATATGAACTCTAGCCGATGCGATGCGCGTTGAAAACAAACAGAACAACGGTGTACTGTGTACATAGCCGAGATTCTCCCAGAGCCATATTGGTAGTAAGCCTTTGTTGTCACCAAGAGGGAAAGCCATTACGATTCCATTTACTCTGTACATAACGCTTCCGAAGGTTCGGCTTTTAAGAAATGAAAGGTTTTGGTCGGGCAGAGACTGCGGCCAATGTTCAATCATCGAAAATTACGTAATGTGATTTCAGATCAGATTTAATTTTGAGTTTTGATTATCTATATTTGGGTGAGAATTCTTTCGCTAACTCTCCATCCGCAAATCCCGATTTTCAGAGAAATGACAAGGTATTTGGTATTTAGCGCTTTGTATCATAGGTCCCCGGAGTATAAAGTGGCATGCACCACGTATACTACACCAGGATTTGCAAAGGCATCTCTCCAGAATTTTGCAGTTGATTTTTGGCTCCATATTCCGAGAGCAACATTCATTCTGCCTAACACTTTCAATTGCATTGCAATCCTCACAATGCAATTGAAGAATGACGCCAAGATCAAATACCCCGAGTGAAAAATGGTAACTATGACCCGATACAATGAATTTTACAATTTGAATATCGAACGTCAACGTTCAACCCATAGCATCCATATTTGGGAAAGATAATTTCACCTGCCCAGTTTTTTCTTTCGAGTTACCTGCGGGTTTACATTTCGAATAGATGTTTAATTTAGTTGGTCAATTCGGGAGATTATCAATCCTTGGATCTGGTGTGTCGAGAAAGGACTGACACTGGGCGCAGCCCTTTTATGTTCATCCCTCAAACCCTAATGTACGGCCATGACGTTTACATGATTGCAAACAAAGAAAGAAATGTTTACTAGACAATCCTCTAGATTTTAACGTTCGATATGTATCATATGATAGACGGCAGGTTAATTGCCAGGATAATGTACCTGATGCTTCTGAAGAAGTCTACTCATCCCGAAATACCGAATGTTTAGTCTGAAACTTTGAAACTTATTGTCACATAGTATAAATTACAATCAGTTCTTATACATTACCCCACTAGCGTTAAAGCGGAGTCCCACATTGGGATCAAGAATTTGAAACTGGAAAATGAATCTCTCCAAGTTCAGTGACAGTGGCAGTGGGTTTTAAAAGTTGTGACCAAGTTTCTTGATTTTCTCATGCCATTGACGGGGAATTCGAAGTGCTTATCTGGACAGCATTCGTCGAGTTCAATCTTCCCATTCACAGCCCACTAGATCGAGCTCTGTGGTACTCGCGACTTGAGGGAAAGAGAGTTGAAGGGAGCCGCTGGGCTCTTTCAGCTTTACTACATCATGCATGACTGCACTCATCTTCGGCTGACAGCCAAGGGGTTTGGGTTAGATGGGGTTCTACTGTAGACACAAGAGGTCTTGATATCGGAAAAGAGGATCCGAATTTCCCTGATTCGGGCAGTAAAAGCCCGGAAGTCAAGTAACAGTCGTAATGAAGTTTTGTCACGGTCATATTCGATTTGTCAATAAATTTCTCATATCCGGTGCAGCGTCCTTCCGAGTCGGCATCACACACAAATAGATCAGTGCTATCTATCCGAGATCAAATTCCAATAAGAGAACATAAGATAGGCCTGGATGAAGAGCCCAATGTCGATGCATCATAAAAGTGATGGCAATTAGTATTACTATTGCTGAATTTGGCAATTTGGCGCCGGCGAAATTAAATAAATGCCGATATTGGTGATCCGCAGTATGAATCTCTCTACTAGAGTCTAGTAGGCCGATGCAAATTGCTTACTTGTAAATTTCAGGGTCAACTGGTCAATTAACATACTGGTGGTACCAATAGTATGTTACTCTGTTAAAGCAACGAAGCTTTAATCAAAACGTTATAATGCATTGTGGTCATACGCCGGCTTGCACCCATATAACTTAATTTTGCACCAGTAGCGCCTGAGTGAGATTGTCAATATGTCAATGCTTCCATCTCCACGGTATTGGTTCATTAAGATCGGATGTTGGGATTCAAATAATAGCTTCATACCCACTTCAAATCTGGTACAATCTCAGACCTGAAGGCTCCTGATGTCGGTTTTGAGTTGTTGTAAACCTGGAACTAGGGCGGGGCTGAACATTCAAGCGGGCAAGGTCGAGATGTACCTCGGCGGCTGAAAGCCTGCGCAATAACGCCATGTTCAACGTTGTGCTGATCAGCAGCAGTGCAGCGCGGAGTAGGCGCTTCGTTGACAATGGTTCTGGTCGGACCGGCCCGGAGCCTTTCTCATCACCAACGCTGTAGGTGAAATACCTTCTTTCCATAATGTGTGGCTAATTTTTGCAGAAATTTAATCCATTCTGGATCGAAATCATCCAGTTAACCTCAGTCTGCTCCCATTGGACACCGAGGAAGACAATTCAAGTCGTCTAAGCTGTATGTGCGCGGCAGGAACGCGTTTTCGCCATCTGACAAGAGCAGCTAGGTGTCATATCCCTGTGATCCCGGCGTCTCCACAGGAGCAGATACAATATATCATCCTCAGTCTCGTGCGAGCCACGTTTATGGCCGATCAAGAATCCTTCAAACCAATGGAGGTCAAGGGCCTCAAGAAAATCCCTCCATATTGGTATCCGTATACGACGATGACAAAGCAGCGTTGGATTGGAAGAGAACTATTGGAAGTCGTTTCGACAGAGTTTCGAGATCGGTCTATAGAGTACTACGTGAGTTTTATTCTACTCATATGCCCTTTTCACTCTCATGGGTGTTTTAGAAATATGCTTTGGAGTCTGGTGTCACAACTGTGAATGGAAAAGTTGCACGACCGGATACTATTCTCAAAGACGGCGACCGCATTGAGTATGCATGATTCTTGGCGTCCAGGGCGCGTTTTTCTGATACGGTCATCTTTAGAAACGTCGTACATCGCCACGAACCTCCGGTCACTTCTACTCCAGTTAAAGTCTTGCTGCACGACGTTGAACGCCAATTCATCGTCGTCAATAAACCTGGTAGCATCGTTCGTTCGTTCGAGTTGTCGTTCTTAACTTCTTGGATTTGATTATTCATGCAGCCCGTTCACGCGTCCGGTCGATACTACCGAAATTCATTGACGGAAATTCTTGTCGAGGAATTTGGATATGTCAAAGTCTATAGTAGGAAGAATTTCTCCTCAACGTTCTCCCTCGCTACTCAGGGTTTATTGCCATCCATCCAGATGTAAACAGACTGGATCGATTAACTTCTGGGTTGTTGATCATCCCCTTGACAGCTGAAAGAGCTCGGCAATTAACGGACGAATTTGTGGCTGGGACTGTACGCAAGGAGTATGTAGCTCGTGTGAAAGGGAGGTTCCCCAAGTAAGTTGGGTTCCGTTATCTGTGCACAACCTTCTAAATGGATATACCACAGAGAGGATATCGTTTGCGAGGAACCGATCCTCACAGTCGATCGTCAGATGGGGTTAAATATTGTCCATCCCAATGGGAAGGTATGTGATTACGGCAGTATTCAAAATGTTTTTCCATCAAAGTTCGTCGCAGCCGGCAAAGACCGTTTTTAGTCTTATTCGATACGACGAAAATACGAATACCAGTGTCGTCAGATGTACGTTTTCAAGCTTCTGATTGTTTGTCGAGAAGACTTAGAGGTCTGAATATAGGTCAGCCGTTCACTGGACGCTGTAATTATCCCGTTCGTTGGTATTGTAACTTGTCCGTTGAAATAGACATACACAGCACACCAAATCCGTGTTCATCTGCAGTACCTCGGCCATCCAATCGCAAATGACCCGGTCTATTCCGAGGAGAAGATATGGGTATGGGTACAATCTGTCCGGATTAAGATTGGAGATGAATCTTTTCTTAGGGTCATAAGATGGGCAGAGGTGGTATTGACGTAACACCAAACGATGAGCGTGAAGCACCAGCTCCCCCTTCGCACCTCCAGTCGACAGTTGACGGTCAGGGTAATCCTGAGTCTCTGAAGAGGGAAATCAATTCAACGGCGGCCAATGATTCGGATCCGAAAAGGCTGCCGCGCGAAACAGGAGAAGATATCGGCATGAGTTCACCCGTTCCATTATCAAAAGAGGCTGTTGGCATTATCACGCGCCTCAGGAATATGAAAGTTAGTTTCTAACCTATGATCGCTGTATATTTCATAAGTTCAGAATTGGATATGATGGGCAGGATGAAGACGACGATTGGGGTCGATGGCGAGACGTCGTCTTTCGTGCTAAAGGTAAACTCAAACCTAGCCAAATCGTTATCAAGCCGCCTCCTGCACAAAATAGAAGGAAGAGAGGGGGCAGAGCAGAAACTATCCCCATAACCCCGGAAACCACTCTACGAGACACGCCAGCTGCGCCGGAAGCTATACCCGCAGGATCACTGACAGACCCACTTGTGTTGACACACCAGATCTCTGTCGATGAAGCCGTAGAACAAGCTGCCATTAAGGGGTCTGCTTTCGATACAACGGACGGAGTTAATTCTGAACACCTCTATTGTCCAGAATGCTGTCTGCCTCTGCATCCGGATCCGAATCCTGAAAAGCTTTATATCTTTTTACATGCTCTCAGGTATACGACGAGCCTTGGAGAATTCTCCACGGATATGCCGGAATGGTCTGAAGAAGGGTGGTCCTCAAACTTGTCATGGTAGCTTTCAAGTCATATTCAACGGTGGATGCAGGTTATATAATGAAAACTAGTATATGTATTACAGGAATTACTGTCAATGATGCCGTTAATAAAGCAATTCAAGAAATATTGGGTTATTACCTTTATGAATTTTGTCATGAATTTCCTTGCACGAAATCGAAGTAAGATCGAGCTTGAAAGGTAGGAGAATGGCATACCTGTGGAACTCCGTTCGCAGCAGATCGTTGACGAAATTACCTTGAGTCGATTTTTGGTCCATAGCTTGATTCTTGAAAATAAGATCTAGAAACGAATATACGAGTTCTTAAACTAATAACAGGATATGCCAGAGGGTGAAAAATACCATCATCCCAACGCTTCTTGACCTGAAACGACCCTGGAACCGTCGTATTCACACCTGGTGCTTGTCCTAGCGCGGCAGCGAGGTTGAGCAAAGGATTAGCCGTTGCAATTTCCGCTTCTCGCGACGCAGCATCACTAGCAGACTGTTCGCTCTCTAATCGAGCTTTCTCCTCCGCACGTTCTCTTTTTATCTTCTCCAATTCTCGCAACAACTCGGCCGTATCATCTTCTTCTTCCTCATCTGAATCCTCTTCCTCACTGTTCCAATATTCATCAAACTGATACTCTAATTGCCCAGCCAATGACTCACCTCCCAACCTTGTCGTTTGCCTCTCCGTCCCCTCCTTCATCATCTTCTTCGTCGTCCTTGTCCAGCTCCAAAGCCTCTTGCAAAATTTTCCTTCGCTTACTTGCTTCCTCATCAAGAGGGGGTGTAGGCACCGACGTTGAATCTTCTAATGGAGGCAACCCCTCCGCTTTCCTCTTCTTATTTCGCGCTTCTTGTTCAGCGGCCAGCAGCTCAATGCGCAGATCCCGTTTCTTAACTTCGTCAACGGACGTTTGTCCCGATTGACTTTTGGAAATGTTATCAGGAATGAAAAACAAAATGTTGATAGAATGAGGACTGGCTAACCGGAATTTGAGTTTAGTATGTGCTGCCATATCTCGTACTGAGAATTGGCGGGAGCCTCCCTTGACATCTCTAGCCTGCGCTGGGTCCCAT